>RepKanNP_Acetate_BrdU_F21BDRAFT_1000323_pt1 | contig 20525 bp, 14 predicted proteins | sample RepKananBrdUF21B_FD_10624 | JGI IMG/M metagenome (IMG submission 10624)
CCTGCCGTTCTATCTGGCGTTTCCGGTCGTGACGATTGCCGCCTGGTATGGCGGCTTCTGGCCCGGCATCGTCGCCATTGCCACGTATGCACTGCTGTTTGCCGGATTGGTCGAGTTGCAAGCAATTCCACCCGTCAACCTCACGCCGGTGCAGTTGAGCGTGTTTGCGGCGGGTGCGCTGCTGATCTGCCTGCTGTGCGAACAGTTGCGCCGGGCGCGCGCCGGTGCCGAACGCCGCGCCCGCGCTGAAACGCTGCAGCGCGTGTCGCAGCAGCGCCTGCTGGCAGCGCTACAGGCCTCGCCCATCTCGCTCTACGACGTCGATAACACGATGCACTTCACCTGGGTGCACAACCCCGTGCTCGGCCTGAAACCTGAGCAACTGATGGGGCGCACCGTGCGCGAAGTGTTCGGCCGCCGTGCCGCCGCGCGCCTGACAGAAGCGAGCCAGCGCGTGATTGCCAACGGCACGCCCACGCGGGTGGAATTCGCCTTCCGCCGCCGGCACACCCAGCGCGTGGTTTATGACGTGGTCGTCATGCCCCTGCGTGATGACACGGGCGAGATCGTCGGCCTGACCAATGCCGTGATCGACATCAGCGAACACCGCCAGGCCGAAGCCCGCCGCGCGCAGTTGCTTGAAGCCGAATCGCGCGCCCGTGAAGAGGCCGAACGCGCCAGCCGCCTGAAGGACGACTTCCTTGCCACCGTCAGCCACGAACTGCGCACGCCGCTCAATGCCGTGCTGGGCTGGGCGCAGCTGCTGAACATGCGCGCCTACGACGAGGCTATGTTCAAGCGCGGCCTGGCCGCCATCGAGCGCAGCGCCCGCACGCAAGTCCACCTGATCGACGATTTGCTCGACATGTCGGCCATCCTGTCGGGCAAGGTGCCGCTGGAGATTGGAGAAGTCGATCTGGCCGACGTGCTGGAGCGCGCCCGCGAAACCATCGAGCCGATGGCGCGCCAGAAGCAGATCAGCATCGACACGGAATACCTGCCCGTGCCCATGCTGCAAGGCGATGCGGGGCGCCTGAAACAGGTGTTCTGGAACCTGCTGGCCAACGCCGTGAAGTTCACGCCCGAGGGTGGACACGTCCGGTTATCGGTACACCCGGCACCAGAAGGCGTGGTGGCCACGGTGCGCGATACCGGCATCGGCATTGAGCCCGCCTTCCTGCCGCATATCTTTGACCGCTTCCAGCAGGCAGACCTGTCCAACACGCGGCGCCATGGTGGCCTGGGACTGGGGCTGTCGATCGCCAAGCAACTGGTCGAACTGCATCATGGGCGCATTACCGCGGCCAGCAGCGGGGCCAATCACGGCACCACGATGGCCGTCACGCTGCCGCTGCATGCCGCACAGCCGGACGAACAGACTGGCCGTACGCCCGGCCTCGTTTCCGGCACGTCGGCGCCCACCCTGGATGGCATGCGCGTGCTGGCCGTGGACGACAACCCAGAATCGCTCGGCGTGATTGCGCTGATGCTCGAGCGCTACGGCGCCGAGGTCGTTACCGTGTCCAACGGGCCCGCTGCACTCGACGCGCTGGAACAAGCCGCAGCAGACTGCCCGTTCGATGCGCTGGTCAGCGACCTGGCCATGCCCGGCATGGATGGCATGCAGCTTGTGCGTGCAGTGCGCGCGAAAGGCATGATCGACCTGCCCGCCATTGCCGTCACCGCATTTGCCGATCCGATCCGATTGAAAGCGGCCAAGGAGGCCGGCTACCAATCCGTCATCACCAAACCGATCTTCCCCGGTGAACTGGGCCACGTGCTGGCCGCCAACGTGCGTCGCAAGACCGGCCCGCAGACGTTGGTTTAGCCGACTGGCCTGACCTGCGTGGAGCCATGCCTTGACGGAATGGTTGACCCAACAAAAGTCATTGGCGCGGGTGTGCGCGCATCCGCATACTGGGCGCCTGTGCCGGCCGGTGGGCATCTCTCCCCTGGCAGTTCCCACCCAGCCTCACCGATCGGCCAGCTTGCCCTTCCCATCCGCCGCCATGCGTCATTCAGACGGCTGTCTGCTGTACCCATAAGAACGCCTGAATCCTGCCCCCATCTTGGGTTGCACTGGCATTCCGGGCGAAGAGAGGAGACTGCATCGCCATGCCCATCCGTTCGCTTTCCGTTGTGTTGTCGGCCATTGCGCTCGGCATGTCTGCGCAAGCTATCGCCAGAGATGCGGCCAAACCGGCCAACTCAGCCGCCACGCAGACCATCGCCGTGCCGGGCCTATCCAAACCCGCCGACATCCTGATCGACCGCTGGGGCGTGCCGCACATCTACGCCAAGAGCGAGGACGACGGCTTCTTCGCGCAGGGCTTCAATGCCGCGCGCGATCGGCTGTTCCAGATCGACCTGTGGCGCCGCCGCGGCCTGGGGCAACTCTCTGAAGTGTTCGGCCCCGCCTATGTGGAACAGGATCGCGCCACGCGGCTGTTCCTTTATCGCGGTGACATGCAGGTCGAGTGGAACCACTACAGCCCGGATGCACAGCACATTGCCACGCGCTTTGTTGCCGGCATCAATGCGTATGTCGACTGGCTGGCCAAGCACCCGGAACAGATGCCGCTTGAATTCCGCAAGCTGAACTACACGCCCGCACACTGGGCGCCGGAAGATGTGGTGCGCATCCGCAGCCATGGCCTGACGCGCAACCTGCAGTCGGAAGTGGCACGCGCCAACGTGGCCTGCAAGGCCAGCCTGGCCGACGACACCATCCGCTTTGGCCTGCAACCCGACTGGCAAACCCAGTTGCCAGAAGGCCTGGACCCGTGCCTGCCGAAGGATCTGCTCAAGGTCTTCTCGCTTGCCACACAAGGCGTGAAACTCACACCGGAAACGCTAAAGGGCGTCGATATCGACAGCACCCGTGTAGCTGCCGCCATCAACCTCGAAGAGACCATGGAGGGCAGCAACAACTGGGTGATCGCCCCTGGCAAGTCCACCACCGGCCGCGCCGTGATGGCCAATGATCCGCATCGCGCGTACTCCGCACCGAGCCTGCGCTACATCGCCCACATCAGCACGCCCACACTCGACATCATCGGCGCGGGCGAGCCATCACTGCCGGCCGTGTCGATCGGGCATAACGGGCACGCCGCCTTTGGCCTGACCATCTTCAACATCGACCAGGAAGACCTCTACGTCTACGCGCTGAACCCGGCCAACAACAGCGAATACCGCTACAAGGATGGCTGGGAGCCCTTTACCGTGCTGCACGAAACCGTGAAGGTGCGCAACGGCGAGGCTCGCCCCGTCGACCTGACCTTCACGCGCCACGGCCCCGTCATCTACATCGATGCCGAAAAGCACCGCGCATATGCCGTGCGTTCGGCCTGGCTGTCGCCTGGCATGTCGCCGTATTTCGGCTCGGTCGGCTACATGCGTGCGCGCACGTTCGCGCAGTTCAAGCAATCGATGCTGAACTGGGGCGCGCCCACCGAGAACCAGGTCTATGCGGATACGAAGGGCAACATCGGTTGGGTGCCGGGCGGCCTCGCCCCCATCCGCCCGAACTGGGACGGCCTGCTACCCGTGCCCGGTGACGGCCGCTATGAGTGGGCTGGCTTCTGGCGCGGCGACCAGCTGCCCAGCACCTACAACCCGACGTCGGGCTACTTCACCTCGTCCAACGAAATGAACCTGCCGGCGGACTACCCGTACCGCGAGCGCAAGCTTGGCTTCGAGTGGACCAACGGCTCGCGCCACGCACGCATTGATGAGGTGCTGGCCAAGCTCGACAAGGTATCGATTGAAGATTCGATGCGGTTGCAGAACGACATGGTGTCGATTCCGGCGCGCCGGCTGATGGCACTGCTGGCGCCGCTATCGTCCAACGACGCCGACACACAAGCCGCACTGAACCTCTTCAAGGGCTGGAACGCGACCATGCTGGCGGATTCTCCGCAGGCTGCGCTGCATGAGGTCTGGTTCACTCACCACCTGGGCCGTGCGTTCAAGAATGCGGTGCTGCCCAAGGCGAGTGCCGATGCGATGGGCGCGCCCGACACGGCCGTGATGCTCGACACGCTGGAACACCCGCAAGGCAGCGAACGCAAGTTTGGCGAAGACCCACAACAGGCCGCCGCCAAGCGTGACGCGGTGCTGCTCGCCAGTCTGAAAGACGCGTGGGCCGACATGGTCAAACGCCAGGGCCCGAACCCGCAGGCGTGGAACTGGGGCGTGCTGCACCACAACCTGAACGCCCACCCGTTCGCCGCCATCGTCGACGAGGCCACGCGTGCCAAGCTCAACGTTGGCCCGACACCGGAAGGCGGCAGCCCGTACACGCCCAACCAGTCGACGTATCGCGCGAGCGATTTCCTGCAGACCAACGGCCCGTCGTTCCGCACGGTGGTGGATGTCGGCAACTGGGACAACTCCCGTGCCGTCAACCTGCCCGGACAATCCGGCAACCCCGACAGCCAGCACTACCGCGACCTAGCACCGATGTGGCTCAAGGGCGAGTACTTCCCGCTGCTGTACTCGCGCAAAGCGGTGGAGGCTGCCACGGAATCACGGGTGCATCTGGTGCCGACAAAGTAAGAAGCTAAGTCCCAAAAGGAAACGCCACCGCAAAACAACGCAGTGGCGTTTTTCTTTAGCCAGTCACGAGCGCCAACACAGGCACCAGACGGTTTGGCCGTACCCTGCCCTATGCGGCGCCTTGAATTTCTGTTGCAAGGAGGAAAAAGGAAGGGGAACTGTCTGAGCGCAGCGAGTTTTCCCCTTCCCCTCCTTGCGACATAAATTCAAGGAGTCTGTCGCCGCATCGGGCGCGCCTTTCTTTGCTTACTTTCTTTGGCAAGACAAAGAAAGTGAGTCGGCCCCGGCAGGGGACGAAACACCAGCGCACCACCAACGTCAATCTAAGCAGCCTGCCCCAAAGCCAACGCCGCACGCACAGCATCCGCACGCGGAATCGGCGCAACAGCGCTATAACCTGTAGTCGAAATGGCCGCAGCCAGATTGGCATAGCGCGCGGCTTCAATCGGCGAATCCCCCGCCACAATGCGCGCAACAAACGAACCACCAAAGCAATCGCCCGCACCGGTTGCATCCACAGCATCGACCGTATGCCGCGGCACCAGCGTGCGCGACTCGGGCGTGGCGACATAGCAGCCTTCCGCACCCATCTTGAGCGCCACCAGCTTCACGCCCCAGCCGAGCAGCGTATCGACGATGCCATCACGATCATGGCAATCGAGCAGCACCGTCACGTCATCCCAGCTCGGCAGGCACAGGTCGCACGTGCGCATGGCCTCGCGCATCACCGCACGGGCGCGAGCCAGCGGCCACAGGCGCAAGCGCAGATTGGTATCGAACGACACCAACACGCCTGACGCCTGCGCATGCGACATCGCCGCCAAGCCAGCATCACAAGCCGTATCGCTGATCGCCAGGCTGATACCCGATAGGTGGAACGCCTTGGCCGCAGCAATCGCCTGCAACGGCAGTTGCGCGGTCTGGAAACGGCTGGCGGCGGAACCCGCGCGCAGGTAGTCGAAGTGATGACCGCGCGCATCGTGCGAGACGAAGTACAGGCCCGTCGGCGCCTGCGCATCGGTATGCACATACGTGTGATCGACGCCCTCCACTTGCCACAGCCCACGCAGCGCCTGACCAAAGCGGTCACCGCCTACCGCGCTGATGTAGCCGGTGCGTGCCCCCTGCCGTGCCGCAGCAATGCAGAAGTTGGACGTATCACCGCCAAAACCGAAGTTCCACGACGTGCTGCCGGAATCCGCCTGGTTGAACTCGATCAGCGCTTCGCCATAGGCGAGGATGTCTGCCATGTGCGCGCCCCGATCAGAAGTACGTCTGCACCACGTCGACGACGTTGTACGTGTCGTCGATGACCGGGATCTGGCGCCACTTATCGAACGTCAGGCACGGGTGCGAGATGTCGAAGGCAATCATGTCGCCGACCTTGATGTCGTCGCCGGGGGCGATCTTCAGGTAGGCGTGCTGATCCATCATGCCGGTCACCTCCCAGTGCGCGGGCGTGGCCGACGGGGCCTTGTCACCCGGGCGGAAATGCAGCACCGGTAGCGGCAGGCCGGCATCGAACGCCGCATCGCGCTTGCCCAACGCCACGATGGCGCGCTCGCCTTCCGGCACCGACTGCACGTAGGCCCACAGTTGCAGCGCGGGCAGCAGGCTGGAACGCATCTTGTGCGCGATCGGATTGTTGGCGTCGATGCGAGCCTGCGCTGCACGGTAGATGCCCACGTCGTGCGTCAGGTAGCAACCGGGGCGCAGCACCACATCCAGCGGCTGGCCGATATCGGTCTTGGCAAATTCCTCGGCCACCACGTCATACCAGGCCGAGCCGGCGCCGGTCAGCACAGCTGGCGTGCGTTGTAGGCGGCCGGCCTTCGCCAGATCGCCGATGGTCTTCACGGCGCGCTGCAGGAAAGCGCGGATGTCGGCCTCTTCCTTGATCACGCCTTCATAGACTTCCACGCCGGCAAGCTTGACCGCGCCATTGGCCCGCGTGAGCGCATCGAGCACGGATTGCAGTTGCGCCTCATCGCGCACACCGGTACGGCCGCCCTGCACGCCCAGCTCGATCAGCACCTGGATCGGGCGGCCCGCCTTGCCAAAGAAAGCGGCGAGTTGATCCACCTGATCCGCCGCATCTACCAGACAGAAAAATTCGAACGACGGATCGGCCAGCAGCTCAGCCAGGATCGCCATGTTGCGCTTGCCGACCAGTTGGTTGGCCATCAATACGCGACGTACACCATGTGCGTAGGCCACGCGCGTCTGGTGCGCCGTTGCCAGCGTGATACCCCACGCGCCGCCCGCCAGTTGGCGCTGGAACAGGCGCGGGGCCATCGTCGTCTTACCGTGCGGTGCCAGCTTGACACCGTATTCCCCCACAAAGCGCTGCATCCAGGCCAGGTTGTGTTCCAGGCGCGATTGCGAGAGCACCGCTGCCGGCAGGTTCAGGTCTTCGTTCAGTACGTTCCAGCGCTGGGCAGCAATCTGCTCCGGCGCGCAAGCGGCCTCCAACGCACCCAAGCCCTTGTCGAGCGGGTTGACGACGGCGTTGGTGTCTCCTTGATACTTTGTATCACTCATAGAAATCGACTCGCGTTCCTTTGGGGGTAAACATCGGGTTGACATAATGATAGCGGCGAAATTATTCTCCGGGCCAGCCTGTTACAAAGTACCAAAACACTCCGATCGCAGCTATCCGGACAACTACCGGGAGCCCAGCATGCTTGAACCAATGCGCGAACCGATGGACATCGTCACCCGAATCTCTCAGCGTGCCGCCGAGTTGCGGCCTGCTGAGCAGAAGGTCGCGCAGACGGTGCTGGGTGACATTGCCGAAGCCGCTGCCGGCAGCATCCAGACGCTGGCCGAACGCGCCGGTGTAAGCGAAGCCAGCGTCACCCGTTTTGCCAAGGCAATGGGTTGCCGCGACGTGCGCGAACTCAAACTCAAGCTAGCGCAGGCAGCCGCAGTCGGCCAGCGCTTTCTGGATGGCGGCGCCGATCGCCCGCCCTCCAGCGCCGACGGCATCCTGGCCGACATCACCAACGTGCTGGAAGCCAACCGCGCGCTGGTGCGGCCCGAGGCGTTCCGCAATGCGGCAATCGCATTGGCAGCGGCCCGCATGATCGCCGTGTTTGGCATGGGCGGCGGCTCGACCACCATGGCCGACGAGATGCGCTACCGCCTCGCCCGCCTGGGACGGCCGGTCACCACCTATCATGATTCGATGCTGCAGCGGATGGTCGCGGCCACGCTCAGCCCCGACGACGTGGTGGTCGTGTTCTCCGTGACCGGTCACGTGCCGGAGGTGATCGACAGCGTGACCATCGCGCGCGAATACGGCGCCAAGGTCATCGCCATCACGGCCATCGGTTCGCCGGTGGCGGCACTGGCCGATGTCTTGCTGCCGATCCAGGCCATGGAGACCGACTTCATCTTCAAGCCATCGTCATCGCGCTACGCCATGATGATGATGATCGACCTGCTGGCGACCGAGGTCGCGCTGCAGCAGGCCGATCGCAGCAAGGAGCTCTTACGGCGCATCAAGTACGTGCTCGATGCGCATCGCGGTGGCGGCAATCGTCAGCCGCTCGGAGACTGATATGCAGCAGTACGACACCGTCATCCGCCAGGTCCGCATCGTCGACGGCAGCGGCCACGAGCCCGAGGCCACGCTGTTTGACGTGGCCGTCACCGATGGGCGCATCGCTGCCATCGCCACGTCGGATTCCACCGCGTGGCTGGGCGACGAGGAAATCGCCGGCGAGGGCCGCGTGCTCGCCCCCGGCTTCATCGACGTGCACACGCACGACGACACCAACGTGATCCGCACACCCGACATGCTGCCCAAGGTGTCGCAGGGCATCACCACGGTCATCGTGGGCAACTGCGGGATCAGCGCATCGCCGGCCACACTCAAGGGCGATCCGCCGGACCCGATGAACCTGCTGGGGCCCGCCAGCGCGTTTGCGTACCCGACTTTCGCGTCGTACGTGGAAGCCGTCGAACGTGCGCAACCGGCTGTTAACGTGGCGGCGCTGATCGGCCATACGGCGCTGCGCAACAACCACCTGGACCGCCTCGACCGCCCCGCCACCGCCAACGAAGTGGAAGGCATGCGCGCGCAACTGCGCGAGGCGCTCGACAACGGTGCACTGGGGCTGTCTACCGGCCTGGCCTACGCCAACGCCTTCGCCTCCACCACCGAAGAGGTGATGGGCCTGGCCGAGCCGCTGGCCGAAGCCGGCGCCATCTACACCACGCACCTGCGCACGGAATTTGCCGCCATCCTCGATGCGATGGACGAGGCTTACCGCGTCGGCAAGCATGCGCGCGTGCCCATCGTGATCTCGCACCTGAAGTGTGCGGGCGCTGCCAACTGGGGCCGTGCGGGCGAAGTGCTGGAATCCATCGAAGGGGCGCAGCGCTATCAGCCGGTGGGCTGCGACTGCTACCCGTACACCGCCAGTTCGTCCACGCTGGACCTGAAGCAGGTGACGGACGAATTCGACATCTTCATCACGTGGTCGGAAGCGCATCCGGGCATGGCCGGGCAAACGCTCAAGGAGATTGCCGCCGCCTGGGGCACCGACCTGATGGACGCCGCGCGCCGCCTGCAACCGGCGGGCGCGGTGTACCACAACATGTCGCCGCAAGACCTGGACCGCATCATCACGCACCCCGCCACGGTGATCGGCTCGGACGGCCTGCCGAATGATCCGAAGCCGCACCCACGCCTGTGGGGCGCCTTCCCGCGCGTGCTCGGTTACTACAGCCGGGAACGCAAGCTACTGTCGCTGGCAGCGGCCGTTCGGAAGATGACGGGCCAGTCCGCCGAGCGCTTCGGCCTGACCGAACGCGGCCTCGTACGCGAAGGCTATTGGGCAGACCTCGTGCTGTTCGACCCGGAAACGGTGCGCGACGTCGCCACCTTTACCGATCCGCAGCAACCGGCGGCCGGCATTGCGGCGGTTTGGGTGAACGGCCACCTGTCGTACCGCGAAGGCACTGTGCTGCCGAATCGCGCCGGGCGCTTCCTCAAGCGCGGACCGCGTGCGCAGACGGCCACCGCCGCTGAACTCCACTGAATTTCTGTACCTGTTTGAAAGGAACGTAGCGATGACGATTACCCGAATTGGCGTTGAAGGCGGCACCGGCACCGGTGGCCAGCACCTCCCGTTTGCCCGCGCGGCCGGCGCTGACGGCTGGCTGTTCGTCTCGGGCCAGACGCCCATGGTGAACGGCGAGGTAGTCGGCAACGGCATCGTTGAGCAGTCGCACCAGACCATCAAGAACGTGTTGGCCATCCTGGCCGAAGCGGGCTACGGCCCCGAGCACGTCGTGCGCTGCGGCGTGTGGCTGGATGATCCGCGCGATTTCCAATCGTTCAACAAGGTGTTCAAGGAGTACTTCGGTGCCAACCCGCCGGCGCGTGCCTGCGTGGTGTCGAGCATGGTGATCGACTGCAAGGTCGAAGTCGATTGTGTGGCCTATAAGAAGCCGTAACCCGAGAAGCCGTAGTTCGCAACACAAGCGCATTTCAAAAGGAGCGCCCTGCACGACGGGGCGCTTACGACAACAAGAGCCGTGAATATCCCTGAGGAGGAAACCCGATGGTCCCGATGCAAGGCAACTCGCTATTGCTAACCGCCGCGTTGGCGGTGGTCGCGCTGATCTACCTGATCGCCGTTCAGAAACTGAACCCGTTCGTTACGCTGATCGTCGTCTCGCTCGCGCTGGGCGTGGTGGTCGGCATGCCTATGGGTGGTATCGTCAAGGCGTTCGAAACTGGTGTGGGCAACACGCTTGGCCACATTGCGCTGGTGGTGGGCTTAGGGACCATGCTCGGCAAGATGATGGCGGAGTCCGGTGGTGCCGAGCGCATCGCCAAAACGCTCATCAACGCCTTTGGCGAGAAGAACGCGCACTGGGCAATGATGGTGGTGGCCTTCATCATCGGTCTGCCGGTGTTCTTTGAAGTCGGTTTCGTGCTGCTGATTCCGATTGCCTTCAACGTGGCCAAGCGCACGGGCACGCCGATCCTGATGGTGGGTCTGCCGATGGTGGCGGGCCTGTCGGTCGTGCACGGCCTGATCCCGCCGCACCCGGCGGCGCTGCTGGCCGTGACGGCTTACCAGGCGGACATCGGCAAGACCATCATGTACGCGCTGATCGTCGGCCTGCCGACCGCCATCCTGGCCGGTCCGCTGTGGGCGATGCTCGTTTCGCGCTACGTCAAGCCGAACGAAGACAACCCGCTGGCCGCGCAGTTTGTTGAAGCTGACCAGAAGCGCGAACTGCCGGGCTTTGGCATCACGCTGTTCACGATCCTGCTGCCGGTGGTGCTGATGCTGATCGGCAGCTGGGCTGACTTGATCGCCACGCCCAAGACGCTGGCCAACGACATCCTGAAGCTGGCTGGCAACTCGGTCATGGCACTGCTGATTGCCGCGATCGTGAGCTTCTACACCTTCGGCAAGGCACGCGGCTTCAATCGCGAAACCATCCTCAAGTTCACCAACGAGTGTCTGGCCCCGATCGCCACCATCACGCTGGTGGTGGGCGCAGGCGGCGGCTTCGGCCAGATCCTGCGTGACTCGGGCGTGTCGAAGGCCATCGTGGGCGTCGCCACCGATGCACACCTGTCCCCGCTGCTGCTGGGCTGGGTTGTGGCCGTGATGATCCGTATCGCCACCGGCTCGGCCACCGTGGCCATGACCACCGCCTGCGGCATCGTCGCCCCCATCGCTGCTGCTTCGGGTGCCGCTGTCCGTCCGGAGCTGATGGTGCTGGCCACCGGCGCCGGTTCGCTGATCCTGTCGCACGTGAACGACGGCGGCTTCTGGCTGGTGAAGGAGTATTTCAACCTGACCGTGCCGGAAACCTTCAAGACGTGGACGGTGCTGGAAACCATCATCTCGGTCGTGGCGCTGCTGCTGACGCTGGCGCTGTCGACGGTGGTTTAATTTGTTCTGTTGATGTGAAGTTGATCTAGGAGAACGTTGTGGGTATCGATTCCGTCGTCCTGGCCGGCCCGGTCATTCCGGTGCTGCAGTTCCAATCCGTCGATGAAGGCGTCAAGGTGTGCCGCGCGCTGTACGAGGGCGGTATCCGCACGTTCGAGATCACGATGCGCACGCCGGTGGCGCTGGATGTGATCAGCGCGGTTGCCAAGGATTTGGGCAGCGACGCCATCGTCGGTGCCGGCACGCTCACGCGGCCGGAGCACTTTGCGCAGGCAAAAGAAGCCGGTGCGGTGTTTGCCGTGTCGCCGGGTATCACGGCTGCGCTGGCACTGGCGCAGGCCGATGTCGGCCTCGATTGGCTGCCGGGCATCGCCACGCCTTCCGAGTTGATCACGGCCTTGGAGTTTGGCCTGACCACGCTGAAGTTCTTCCCGGCGGAAGCGGCGGGCGGCATCCCGATGCTCAAGTCGATCCACGGCCCGTTCGGCGACGTGCGCTTCTGCCCCACGGGCGGCATCACGCCGCAGAGCGCGCCCAACTACCTCGCGCTGCCCAACGTGGTGTGCGTGGGCGGCTCGTGGATGGTGCCCAAGGACAAGGTCGCTGCCGGCGACTGGGCAGGCATCACGGCGCTGGCCAAGGAAGCGGCCGCGCTCAAGCGGTAGTCAACGTCACCTCTCCCGCGCGGCCGGTTTCCGCATCAAGCAAAACTGACCGCGCGCTCCATCTGTTCCCGATACTGGACGATGTCCTCAATGGTCAGCACCGGCAGATTGTGCTGATCGGCAAAACGCACCGCGTCGTCACGGCGCGCCATGGTGCCGTCGGGCAGCATCAGTTCGCATAGCACCGCAGCCGGCGGCAGACCCGCCAGACGCGCTAGGTCGACCGAGCCTTCGGTATGACCGCGCCGCGTCAGCACCCCACCCTCCTTTGCCACCAGCGGGAAAACATGCCCGGGGCTGACGACCGATTGCGTATCGGCGTCCGGCGCAATCGCCGCGCGGATGGTCGTGATGCGATCGGCCGCCGACACGCCGGTGCTCACGCCCGTACGCGCCTCAATCGACACGGTGAAGGCCGTGCCGTACTGGCTGCGGTTGTCTTCCACCATGGGGCGCAAGCCGAGCGATGCGCTCTTCTCCGCCGTCAGGCACAGGCAGACGATGCCGCTGCATTCGCGGATCAGCATCGCCATGCTGGCTTGCGTGAGCTTGTCGGCGGCAACGATGAGGTCGGCCTCGTTTTCGCGGTCCGCATCGTCGAGCACGACAACGGGCACGCCAAGCCGCACGGCATCAAGCGCGGCAGCCATGCGCGCAGGCATGTCAGCCGAGTCGAAGCGGGCTTCGATGGCGTCAAAGATCACATCGCTGTTGGGCAATGCGGGCGGGTGAACTACGGGGGATTGCTGAGTGGACAACATGGAAACGCTCCTCGCGAGATTGGCGACAAGACGTTCCAGGGCAAGCAGACAAACACGCCCGCGCAGCGGCACACCCGGCAAAGGCCAAGCGCGCCCCAGCAGCGGGAGCGTATTGTTCCGCACATCTTCTTCCATCCGGACTCTGACCGTCGGCCCCGGCATCTCACCGGGTCTGCTGACCCTCGCATGCAGGCGCATGCGAGGCGCTCGCGGGCTCACGGGCGCGAATACATTGCCCGCATACCGCCGGTGGGGAATTTCACCCCGCCCTGAAGACGTACTGCACCGGCAGGATTGCCGGCAGGCGTCATGCTACCGCAACAAGTTGCAATGCATCGACCCTACTGACGGGTCGGGAAAAGCGATGTGCCACTCACTTCGCCCGCGCCAACATGGCATGCAGCAATACATCGGCGCCGCGCGTGACGTCCTCGGGCAGCGCATCTTCGGCTTCGTTGTGGCTCAGGCCGTTCACGCACGGGATAAAGATCATCGCCGTCGGGCAATGCTTGGCGATGTGGATGGCGTCATGCCCTGCACCGCTCACGATGCGCTGGTGCGGGTAGTCGAGCGCTTGCACCGCGTCGGCCACGGCCTTCACGCAGGCGGCGTCGAACGGCGTGGCGGGGCTCACCCAGTGCTGGTCGATCTTCACCGTCAGGCCACGGCGCTCTGCAATCTCAGCAAAGCGCCCACGCAGCGCGGCTTCCATTTCCGCGATACGGGCGTCGTCGTGATGGCGCAGATCGACCGTAAAGGTCAGGTCTGCGGCGATGGTGTTGCGCGAGGCGTTACGAATACCGATCTCGCCCACCGTGACCAAGCCACGTGGCGCAAAGTCATCGACCAGCGCTTCCAGCGAAGTTGCCATCTCGGCCGCCGCGAACAGCGCATCGCGGCGAAAGCGCATCGGCGTGGTGCCGGCGTGCGCGGCCTGCCCCTGCACGTGCACGTCGAGCCAGCGGATGGCCTGCCCACCGGTAACGACGCCAATCGGCACGCCGTTCTCCTCCAGGATCGGGCCTTGCTCGATATGCGCCTCGAAGTACGTATCGAACGGCTCGCCGGGGATAGCGCGTTCGCCTGCGTAGCCCGTGGCCGCCAAAGCGTCGGCAACTGAAACGCCCTGCGCATCGCGCGAGGTCAGCGCCTGGTCGAGCGGCATCACACCGGCAAATGCCGCCGAGCCCAGCATGGCCGGCGTGAAGCGCGCGCCTTCCTCGTTGGTCCACACGACGATCTCGATGGGCTTGTCGGTTTCGACCCGCGCGTCGTTGAGCGTGCGGACAACTTCCAGTGCGGCCAACACGCCGTAAACGCCATCAAAGCGACCGCCTTCGGGCTGCGTATCAAGGTGGCTGCCGCTGGCCACCGGGCGCGCGTTGGCCGACTTGCCCGCGCGGCGCGCAAACAGGTTGCCGACGCGGTCGGTGCTGAGCGTCAAGCCAGCGTCTTCGCACCAGCGCGCAAACAATGCACGGCCAGCTGCGTCCTCTTCAGTGAGCGCCAAACGCCGTACGCCGCCCTTGGGTGTACCGCCCACCTCAGCCATTTCCATCAGGCTCGACCACAGTCGCGCCCCGTTGACCTTCAGCATGTCTCCCTTCCTTCGCATGCACGCCGACCGGCTCGGCGCATCCAGGCGTCTTTATCTGGCAGCGGGAGAAGACGCGTCAAATTGCGAATGTTTATCCGCTATATAAATCAGGCAAATACCGTTGGCGCGAAACATGCATGAGGTCATGGGCCTGCCAAGCACTCGCACCGCGATGGCGCAATCACAGCGGCCAGCGCCCAACGCAAGGGCATAAGCACGGCTAATACGGGGAATCAAAAATGCGAATTTGCCGGCATCTGCGTTGATGCGCATAAATGGCGACGTCGGCTGACGACCGACGCCCCGCTTCCGCGGCACAGACCGATGCCTGAACATCGGCGGCGCGGGGGCGGGCCACGCCCAATAGAGGAGGACGCCCCATGTCAGTGTCACAACCCACCACCGTGACGCACCAGCCCGTGCGCGCGGCCACCGCCGCATTCATCGGCACCGCTGTCGAGTTCTACGACTACTACACCTACGCCACCGCCGCCGCGCTCGTGCTGGGCGAGGTGTTCTTCCCGAGCAGCAACCACTTCCTGAGCACGATGGCGTCGTTCGCGACGTTCTTTGTCGGCTTCATTGCGCGGCCGCTTTCAGGCGCCGTGTTCGGCCACCTGGGCGACCGCATCGGCCGCAAGAAGATGCTACTGGTGACGATGTTTCTGATGGGGATTGCCACCACAGGCATCGGCCTGCTGCCCGGTTACGCCACCATCGGTATCTGGGCGCCGATCCTGCTGGTGCTGCTGCGCGTGCTGCAGGGCATTGCGGTGGGCGGCGAATGGGGCGGCGCGGTGTTGATGGCAAGCGAACATGCGCCGAAAGCCAAGCGCGTGTTCTTCGCCTCGTTCCCGCAGATGGGCAGCCCGGTGGGGTTGATCCTGTCGCTGCTGTCGTTCCGGCTGGTGTCGTCGCTCGACCATGAGAGCTTTGTCACGTGGGGCTGGCGCTTGCCGTTCCTGGCGAGCTTCATCCTGCTGCTGGTGGGCGTGGCGATCCGCATGGGCGTGAAGGAATCGCCCGAGTTCGAGCGTATGAAACAGAACAACGAGGTGCTCAAGAACCCGGTGGGCGAAGTGCTGCGCACGGCGTGGCGCCCGATCGTGCTGGCGGCCATGGCCACCACGATTGGCTCGGCGGGCTTCTTCTTCACCAACACCTTCATGATTTCGTACGTGACCACGTACCTGGGCATGTCGAAGGCGCTGATTCTCGATTGCCTGTTCGTCGTGACGATCCTGCAATTGCTGTCGCAGCCGGTGTCGGCGCTGCTGGCACAACGCTATGGCGATACGCATTTCCTGACGTGGGCCGCCTTCATCTCGATGCTCACGCCGTATCCGATGTTCCTGCTGGTGAGCACACAGAACCCGGTGGCGATGGTGGCGGGCATCACGCTGGCGGTGGTCACGCTGTCGGCGGTGTATGCCGTTATCGCGGGCTTCATGACGCCGGCCTTTCCGACGCGCGTGCGCTATTCCGGCATCTCGATCGCCTATCAGGTCTGCACGATGATTGCCGGCGGCACCACCCCGCTGATCGGCACGATGCTGGCCGAGCGCTACAAGGGCGAATGGTTGCCGCTGGCGCTGTTCTTTACGGTGCTCTCCGCGATCTCGCTCGTCGGCATCATCGGCCTGGGCCGCTATCGCGACGGCAAGCAGCCTGAAGAAGCCGCCGCACTCGCCACAAATTGATGTCCACCTCCATACGCATGCCCATGGAAGCCCAACCCGTTTCGCTGCACACACGCCGCCCGGCGGCGTTCTCTGAAGCCGAATGGCAGGTCCGCACCGACCTCGCCGCGCTGTACCGGCTGATCGACCATTTCCGCATGACGGACATGATCGACACGCACATCACCGCGCGCCTGCCGGACGAGAACGGTCGCCCCACGTTCCTCATCAACCGCTACGGCGTGCTGTTCGGCGAGATGCGCGCGTCGGACCTCGTCAAGATTGATCTGGACGGCAACGTCATCGACGAACGCGCCAATGCCGACCCCGAGCACTACGCCGTCAATGCGGCGGGCTTCACGATCCACTCGGCCATCCATGCTGCGCGCGATGATCTGCACTTCGTGGTGCACACGCATACGGCGGCGGGTATCGCCGTCTCCGCGCAAGAACATGGCCTGCTGCCGATCAGTCAACACGCGCTGAAGTTCTACGGCAAGCTCGCGTATCACGACTACGAGGGCATCGCACTGGACCTGGGCGAGCGCGAACGCCTCGTGCACGACTTCGGCCAGCACAAGGCGATGATCCTGCGCAACCACGGGCTGCTGGCAGGCGGTGCGACGGCGGCAGATGCGTTCCATGAAATCTACTTTCTCGAACGTGCCTGCCAGGCGCAGATCCAGGCATTGGCCGGTGGCACACCGCTGCGCTTTCCGCCGGAAGAGGTGCGCCAACGCACCGCTGCGCAGTTCAACCGCGAGGAATCGCCCGTCATCGCACGCCGCGCATGGCTGGCAGCGCTGCGGCTGATCGACACCTCCCGCTCCGACTATCGGAGCTGATGCGCATGACCACCCTCGCCCTCATCAGCCGCGACTACGACATGTCGCACCTGGTGCCCGCCATCCTGCGCGCCGCACCCGAGCTGGACGTGTGCATGTATGGCGAACCTGCAGCACACGACGCGGAAGTCGCTGTCTGCTGGAACCCACCGGAAGGCGCCATCGCCGCAATGCCCCGCGTGCGCCTCGTCCACAGCATCGCCGCGGGCGTCGACAACATCTTGGTTGATCCGACGTTGCCCGCCATCCCGCTGTGCCGCGTGGTCGATCCGCAGCACGCGCGCGGCATGGCGGAGTTCATCACCTGGGGCGTGCTGCATTTCCACCGGCAGTTGGACCGCGTGCTCGCCAACCAGCGCAGCGCGACGTGGTTCCGGCCGGAACAGCAACATCCGTCAACCTGCACCGTCGGCGTGATGGGCTTGGGGGAGATCGGTTCGCACGTGGCCACCGAACTGCATCGGCTCGGCTTCAACGTGCGCGGCTGGGCGCGGCAATCGCGTGATCTGCCGGGCGTTGGCGTGTATTGCGGCGGGGCCGGTCTGCCGATGTTCCTGGAAGGGACCGACATCCTGATCTGCCTGCTGCCGCTCACCGATGCGACGCGCGGCCTGCTGAACGCCAGCACATTCGCGCGGCTCAAGCCGGGGGCCAAGCTGATTCACGTGGGGCGTGGCGAACATCTTGTCGCCGCCGATTTGCTGGAAGCACTGCAAAGCGGTCACCTCGGCGGTGCTATCGTCGACGTGTTCCCCAACGAGCCGCTGCCGGCGGATGACCCACTCTGGCGCGCGCCCAACCTGATCGTCACGCCGCATATGGCATCGGTCGCCAGCGCTGACACCATCGGCTTGCAGGTCGCGCAGAACGTGCGGCGCCTGCTCAAAGGCGAACCGCTGGACAACGTCGTCGACGTTTCCCGCGGTTACTGACTGACTAACCGTTGGCCGTTTCCGGATAGCGCGCATCGATAAACCGGTGCAGCGCTTCCAGGAACGCCGCTTCCGCCGCACTGAACTTGCGGTCGGCCATCCACAGCAGGTGCATGTCGACATCTGCCACGCCACCTTCGGGTGGCAGGCGTTGCAGTTTCCCCTGCTCCACGTCGTCCTGCGCCACATGCTCGGGCAGGCAGCCGATGCCGAAGCCCGCCACGATCAACCGCCGCACTTCCCACATGCTCGATGACGAGCCGACCACCGGCCCGGTCAGCCCCATCTCGTCGCGGAAGAACGTGAGCATCGAGAGCGGATCACCGATCTTGTCGCCGGTGAACGAGACGAACTTCTCGCCAGCCAGATCGGCAATCTGCACATCCGTCTTGCCGAACAGCGGGTGGTACTGCCCGCAGAACAAGGCGTAGCGCTGGCGCAAGAACAGCCGGTGCTCGATCTTCTTGGGCAGCGCGCGCTTGGGTGAGAGCCCCAGCGTGGCCGTGCGCAACTCCAGGCTGCGCACCACATCAGCGCTGCGCATTTCTTGGCATTCGAGTTCGATGCGCGGATAGTCGCGGTGGAAGCGCCCGAGGAATGCGTCGTAGTCGGGGAAATCCAAGCCGCTGACGATGGCCACACGCACCATGCCGGCAATCTCGTGCCCACCCTCGCCACTGGCCTGCGACAGGCGCGAGATGGTGCCGTAGACCTCTTCGGCAATCAGGCGGACTTCCTCGCCCGCGCGGGTGATCTCGATGGGGTTGGCCTGACGATCGATCAATTGCAGGCCGAGCTGGTCTTCCAGCCGCTTGAGCGCCTGGCTCACAGCAGGCTGTGTCAGGTGCAAGCGTGTTGCGGCACGGCTGATGCTGCGTTCGCGCGCAATGGCGAGAAAGGTGCGCAACAGATTCCAGTCGAGGCGGTCGTTGAGGTAGGTGTCGAGCTTGGTCTTGCTCATGGGGCGAATTGCGTTGGGGGATTGGGAGGATTCGGCCATTGCAAGCCATATGCCAGCGGCTAACCGTGCGCTAACCCGGCATGGACTAGAATCCTAGCCTTTCCGACCGTGCCCGCGAAGTTCACCCCAGCATGGAATCCCGCATTACTCCTTCCCGCCGCTCGCCTTGGATGGCGCTGATTGTCGTTGCGCTCGTCGCCGTGTTCCTGGCGCTCTGGACGGACGACCTGTTCCAGCGCTCCACCCTGTTCCGCCCCGATGAAGGCCGCTATGCGGAGATCCCGCGCGAGATGGTGGTCTCGGGCGATTGGGTGACGCCGCGCCTGAACGATCTCAAGTATTTCGAGAAGCCGCCCCTGCAGTACTGGACGACGGCCGCCACCTTCCAGGCGTTCGGCGTGAATGCCTGGGGCGCGCGCCTGTGGCCGGTGCTGTTCGGCCTGGGCGGCATCCTGATGACGGCGTGGACGCTGGCGGTCTATCGCGGTGGACGCACGGCGGCAACCGGCGCGGCGATCCTCGCGTCGTCACTGCTGTATCTGCTGTTTGGTCAGGTCATCACGCTCGACATGGGCGTGGGTTTCTTCCTAACCGTGGGCGCGTGCGGCTTTGCGCTAGCGCAGCGGCCTGGTGTATCACGCGGTGGACAGCTCGGGTGGATGCTGGTGGTCTGGCTGGCGCTGGCCGGCGCCACGCTTACCAAGGGATTGATCGGACTGGTGGTGCCGGGGTTGATTGGCGTGGCCTATCTGCTGATGACGCGCAACTGGGCACTGATCCGCCGCATGCATTGGCTGCCGGGCCTGGCGCTGTACTTGGTCGCCACGGTGCCGTGGTTTGTGATCGTGCAGCAGCGCAACCCCGAGTTTTTCGACTTCTTCTTCATCCACGAGCACTTCCAGCGCTTCCTGACCAACGAGCATCACCGCAGCGGCAAGTGGTGGTACTTCATCGCGGTGGGCGCGGCTGGGCTGTTGCCTTGGACGCCGCTGTTCTTCACGGCCATCGGCAGACGCATTGGGCGCGTGGCCGATCTGTTTGTCGGCACGCGGGAGTTCGATCTGATGCGCTGGTCGATCGCCTGGACGGCGATGATCTTCCTGTTCTTCTCGGTCTCAAGCTCCAAGCTGCCGGGCTACATCGTGCCGGCCTTCCCTGCGTTGGCGATCATCCTGGCCCTGGCGCTGGAGAAGATGCCAACCCGCGCCGTTGCATGGGCGCTGGGCGTGAATCTGTTGATCGCCATCGGGCTGTGGTTTGCGGTGCCCCTGATTGGCGCCAAGGCGGGCGCCAAGATGCCGGCCGAGCAGGTGGCGCAAGCCATGCCAGTGCTGCGCAGCGTGATGGCCATGCTGGCCGTCGGCACGCTGGCAGCATTGCTGGCCCTGCGGTGGCAGCGGCACATGCTGGCGGTGATCGTGCTGTCGCTCTCCGCCCTGTTCTGCTGGGACCGGGTGCTCAACGCCACCGAGATCTTCCGCGATGCGCTCTCCGCACGCGACCTCATCGAGAAGACGCAACAGGCCGTCGGGCCGATTCCCGCCGAGATGCCGTTCTACTCGGTCGAGTGGCTGGACCAGACCGCCATCTATTACCTGGGCC
>RepKanNP_Acetate_BrdU_F21BDRAFT_1000333_pt1 | contig 19764 bp, 18 predicted proteins | sample RepKananBrdUF21B_FD_10624 | JGI IMG/M metagenome (IMG submission 10624)
AGATAGAGCAAAGAAAGCAAGCGAGCTTCATATTTAAAATCTGAAAACTTAACTTATAATAGTTAAAACACGAAGAAGTTTAGATATTCAAGGAAGAAACTCAATCTTGGATATTATTATTTCGTATATTTGCTGAACAATAGAATACTAGAAAGAACTTCTGATTTCATGATTAAAAGAAGTACATGGTTAAGGAAGATATTAGAATTTAAAACTTTTTGACTTATAATGAATTGAGAGATAATTTTTAGATAAATAAATGCTTTATAATAGTTATTTTAAAGAAATTAGGAATTTTTCTTAATAAATAAAACCCATGCACTTAATAACCCATTTTTCCTAGCTATATAAGTTGGAAAAAGAGAAAATAATTCTTTTGCACTTATACTTCTAGGATCAGAGCTGAAGCCTTTTCTTACTGAAACATAAGCCATTCCTTCAGGCTTCAAAACCCTTACTATATCCTCTGCCAATTCTCTATGCAATACAGTACAACAAAGAACATCCTTTGATAATACGAAATCCACACTGTTAGAAGGTATTGGAGATAAATCCCTAGACACGTATGTTATTACGTTATTAATTTTAAGTTTTTGTAGCTTTCTATTCAGAACTTCTATTTGTCTTCTATCAGAATCTATCGCGTAAACTAAACCTTTCTCTTTTACTCTTCTTGCAATTGGAATTGTATAATAACCTGGGCCACATCCATGATCTAAAACCGTCATGCCTTCTTTAACATATTTCAAAACTTCTTCCTGATTTTCGAATAGTCTCCTTACAGGAAAAGTTAGTGAAAATAAAAATGGACTTATATGTCGATCCTTCTTTTTAGATTGCACAAAAAGCTCGACCACTTTATCTCTACTTGGTTCATCTTCAATTATATAAGCTACAACAACACTAGTATCAATGACGTAGCTCTCTGACAATCTCAAGGAAATTTCCCTCCTCGATTTGCTTTTCTTCAGATAGAATCTTTTCAACGATCTCGGGATTTATCTTAACGGTTAAAGGCTTTAGAGGCTTTAAGATTAAACCTTCTTCTCTAATTTCAGCAATTAGAAAACTCCCTTCATCAATACCGGCGGCGATTCTAAGCGCTTTAGGTAATATTACAATTCCTTTTTTTCTAACGCGTAAAGCAAACTTTTTTGAATTGTTCATAATTATAAAAAGTTAAACTTATTAAAGTAGTTAACCATCTTAAATTACAATTGTTAGTAAAAGAGTAGGTTTAAATAACCAAAGATAGATTCTTAAGCTCAGAATAATTGAATTGACTTCTTCCCGTCCTGAAGGGCGAGGCTCTTAATTGATANAAAAGAGGTTACGGATGTCATTTTATTCTTTATTGTTAACATAATTTACGTCGGTAATTCTTTTCATAAAAGGAACGCTGTCAAAATGTTTATCAAAGCTGTACACTTCGCTTATGTTCGTTCTCAATGAAATTACACACGCAATAGCATCATTTGGACTTATTTTATATCTTGACGATAAAACCAAAGCTTCTTCATAATCCTTTTTGTCAACTTTTTCAATTCTTATATTTTCCATGGTAAGGAGATCTTGCAATAAACGAATTGTCACGTCTAAGCCTAATCTTGCTTCTATCATGTTAAGAATTTCTGAAATATGAACAGTAGAAGTTACAACTTCTTCTCCTCTTTCAATATTCTCAAGTATATTTATTGCTTTTTTCTTTATTTCCTTCTCTGCATCCCTAAGCTCCCTTTTTGGCTTTAGATAAGCATGAAGGAAAATAGAGGAATCCAAAAATCTAACCATATATTTTATTTCTCAAAGAATGCGTATCTTCAAAATTATCCACATCAATTTCAATGGAATCCACAAAATCGGTTAGCTTCCCACGCTTTTTTATTGCCCTTATTAGAATTTCATCATCGCTAAGTTTAATCAATATTATTCTTTTGCTAAAATTTTTCCTCCATTCCGCAGGAATAACTATTCTGCCAAATTTATCTATTTGGGTAATCTTTTCAATCATTTTCCATTTTATTAAAGCATTTGCCAAGTTATAATCTTAATGGCAAAATTATAAAAATTGATAATGATTCAGTTACGAATGCGATATTTAGCTATATAGAATTTAATTTAAATTTTCTATTCGGAAATTTAGCTCTATGGCATAAAGAATTGACATTGATGGCATCTCTGCATTTAAGGCTCTTATTAATACTTTACTGTTGAAATTACTTTAATCCTATATTTTAAGTTTTTCATCCAACATTCAATTAAAAAAGCAAATTCATCTATTTGTCTGCCAAAGGATTCGGCTAATGGAATAAAATAATCTATAATGACAAAATTAAAGGAGTCACTTCATCGAGTGTATTCTTAACTGTTTCAACTATTTCTTTTTTTAAAAAGATATTTAACTAATAGGTTTGCTATTGCTAAAAGATTCTTAGAAGAAGGTTTTCGTGTAGTAATTTCTTCACATAATGAGGAAAACTTATTAAGAGCTTATGAAGGCTTAAAGGATTGGAGAACCGAAAGGTTCAAATCTTGAAGAAAGAACCAATGCTTTGCAAAACTTTATTCTTCAATTTTAATTATTTTTTATAAGGAAAATCATTTATGATGCGAAGTTTCTGAAAATTTTCAAAATTTAAGAAGAACTCATGAAAATCTCAACTTCGATTTTCTTTCTTTGAACATTTACGGGTTCATGAACAAAATTTTCGACACCTCCTTTAGAAGATATGAATTAAAGAATCAGATGAAGAACTCTTATCATTTTGAAAGTATCTTAATAACCATAATTAATATAGAAACTATGATCAAAATACCTGCAAGCGCTGAAAAGTGCGAGAAATTTAACAAATTTATAGACGCTCTCAATATAACTCCTGTATTATAAATAGGTATGATTAAAAAATTGATAACTTTCTGCATGCTTCCTTTTCTTAGAATGAAAGGTAGAAAGATAGGAGCGAAAGCCATTATAGTATTCCCTATAAAACCCAATGATATAATGTGAATAAAAACATCATAAGAAATTTGATTTAAAATAAATAATAGAAAGCCTAAAAATAACCAAATATAAGATATTATAAGGCAAATTTGGTTATAATAAATTATTCTTTTTTCATTCTTTGAAAGTTTATGAATAGTTAGAGGTTTTTTAGTTTCAAATATTCTTAATGAAATAGCCATTAGAATTGCTGAGATAAGAAATAATAAAACTGAGATATACAAAGCTACTTGAAATATTAAAGATAGCGAAAGAAAAATTAAGGAAAAAGATTGTAAAATTGCAACAGTATATGTAATTTTTTTGTAATTAACAGTTTGCCTTACTGCAACCATTCTTGTTTCAACTGCATATATTAATGAACCGATAAAACCTAATAAGAAGAACAACAAGAATCGTAGATCAAAGAATACAAGATTGTCTAATAACCATGTTAGTGAAGCGTATAATAAAAGAGAGAAAGCAGATATGATGAAAAAAGGATCTGCTTCTGGAAAATTAGTCTTGATTAAAGAGAATCTTAAAAAATAAAAGAACAAGATAAAAGATAATAGCGTTATCGATGCTCTGAAAATTAGAATTGCATTCTGAAAGAAAATACTTAGAATTGCAAATGTAAAAGAAAAAACTAATATAATAAATAGTACTGAAGCAAAGTTGATTTGTTCGAATTTCTTAGATTTGAAATAAGGTAGCAAAACAATCGCTACACCTATTACGAAATATGAAAGACCTAATATTTGAAAAATAGGATGAAGAATGATATAAATCGCAGGTGAAGAGTAAAAGTACAGTATAGCAAGAATTCCTAGAATTGTTCCAATAACAACTAAAATTAGCGCCGCAATCAAATATGCGAAACGTAATTTAATGCTCATCATAAAAGATAACAAATTAATTATATAATTTTAAAATTGAATTATCCTATGGATTTTTTGAAGAAAAAAGCCAAGTATTTCGAAGAAGAAGCACGAGAAGCTTATGAGAAAAGCAGATTTACTTTGGTTTTGTTTTTTGTTGAACAATCTATTCAGCTTTATCTTAGATACTTGATATATAAGAGAATAGGTGATTATCCAAAGACTCATAATTTAAAAATATTATTTGATAATTTGAACAGATTAATTAATATATCAGAATTTATATCAGAAAATGAAGAAATCATAGATTTATTGACAACTTCATATATTGAGTCGTGATATACTATGATGGAATACAGTAAAAAGAGTGCAGAAATATCACTTAAATTTCTAGATAAATTTGAAGAAAAATTTAACAATGAAATTAATTGACATTCTGCAAGAAATGGCTATTAACTTTGAAAAATACAGAAAGAATTATAAAGAATATGCTAATGAAATAAAGGAAATGGCTTTAGAGCATTTCGGGAGCAACTTTATGAAACTTCTCGTATTCGGAAGCATGGTGAAAGGTAATTATAGAGCTGATAGCGATATCGACATAGCTATAATTTTAAGAGAAAGTATGAATGAATTCGAAAGAGTAAAATTTGTTTCGCTTATAAATAAGAAATTTAAATTGAATCCTTTTGAAATTCACATAATTTCAATCGACGTATGGGAAAAGTGGTATAAGAATTTCGTTAAAAGTGACTTCATTGAAATCTAATACTGACCACTAAGGGACGGGGATCTCATTTTTGTAATTATTCAAAGTAGAATTATCAATACATTCGAATATAAAATTTCTCAGTTGCTGGGAAAAAATTTTTAATTTTTTTCCTAGTTAATATGTTATTATGTACGAGAGAAGATTGGTCAAGGATTATTTTATTCACGAGAAGGAAAAAATTCACAACTTAAAAATAATAGATAGAGAGCTAAAGGTAGAATTCATTGAAGGTAAAGCTATTGCAATTGTTGGTCCAAGAAGATCGGGAAAGACATTTTTCTTAAAATCATTCAGCTTAAAGCAAAATGTATTTTTCTATATAGACTTTGAGAATATAATCTTCAAAAAAATCTTGCCTCATGAAATTTTCGAAATAATATCGATATATAATGAAATTTTTGGAGATAGTCCTTCTCTTCTTCTTTTAGATGAAATTCAGAATTTGCCAGAATGGCAAAGTGTAGTAAGAGCTTTATTAGAAAGGGATTATAAGCTTCTAATTTCAGGTTCTTCTTCAAAGCTCCTTAGCATGGAAATCGGTACCCAGTTAAGAGGAAGAAGCTTAAGTTACTTACTCCTTCCTTTCAGTTTTAGAGAATTTTTACATATCAAGGATTTCAAGTTGGAAAGATATCTCACGTTGGAGAATGAAGGAAAAGTAAAGAATTTTTTAAGAGAATATATCGAGGGAAGCTCTTATCCTGAAGTTTTGATAACTGGTAATGAAAGGATACTAGGAGAATACTACAATACTATACTCTATACCGATTTTGTAGAAAGATTCAAGCTTAAAAGCTTAGAAGTTGCAAGATTTATATTCAACTTCTTTATCCAGAATTTCTCAAACGAGTTTAGCATAAATAAAATAGCTAATTTCCTTTCTTCTCAGGGAATAAAATTCGGCAAAGAAACTGTATATGAATACGTTGAAAAGCTACCAGAAACTTTGAATGTATTCTTCATTGAAAGATATGAAAAAAGCATTTACAAAAGGAAAGCATGGCCTAGGAAATGCTATGTATGTGATTGGGGATTAAGCAAATTGCTAAGATTTGAAAAGGATTACGGGAAAATAATGGAGAATATAGTTTTTCTTGAATTAAAAAGAAAAATGAACGAAAATCCTTTCCTTGATATAACGTATTTAAAAATTAATAAAGGTGAGGTAGATTTCGTAATAAGAGAAGGGCTAAAAGTGAAGCACTTAATACAAATAACTTATGCCCATTCAAAGGATGAATTAGAAAAAAGAGAAATTAAAAGCCTATTGAAAGCGAGTGAACTGCTCAGATGCAAGGATTTGTTAATAATTACTTGGGATTACGAAGATTTGCTGAAGTTAAATGATTCAGAAATAAAATGTATTCCGTTGTGGAAATGGCTTTTAAAGATTGAACAGACACCTAAATAGCATGAAGGAAGTTAAAAACGAAGTCTTCACTACTAAAATGCCATGCTTTTTCATATATTATTAGCCTTTTTGCTAACCTTCAGGCGACTTAAAGTGCTATGGTTCCCTTAGGAGGATTTATTGGTTTATGGCTGACCCAGAAGGTGTGAGGTTTGTCTTTCATTTTGTTAACTAATATTAGTATGTTAGAATTAAGAATAAATCTTTAGATATCGTCAACAATTAAAAATCTCATTAAAAATTCACAAACCTATAAAGAATCATATGAAAATGGAAAGATACTATAAGAATGCAATTATAAACTAATTACGCGATACGAATTTCATCAAGCTTATGGGAATATTAAGGAGAGCTATATTTTTGCATAATTATGTAGTTTCATAATTTCAAGAGTTGAAGAAGAAATTAAAAGCAAGGAGAAAAGGTTTATCTATCGTATCCTCAAAGACTGGAAAGATTTTATTTCATTAGGTATGATTGCCAATTAATATCTCAATTACTTCTTTATAAATAGGGATATATATCATTTTTAGGAAAAGGTTTCAAAAAGGCTTTATCTACTTGGTTGTTCTTCAACAAATCTTATCCTTCTTAAGCCTCTCTCATTAGGATCGCTAGAAGCTATTTTGGGTGTACATTTTCGTTCAAACCTTAAGCCGACTTAATACATTTTGTTCTATAAATATGGGGAAAAATTCTTCTACTTAAGTCCAAATTATTGCTTTTATTTGGATTTAAGTATCATTATCTACTGGTATCCAAGGCGTGCCTTAAGTTAAGTTTGACTCTCTTACTACACTAGGAGATTTATGCGGAGGTAAAGCAAGAAGAAGGTCAAACTTATCTTTTCCTTATTCTCAAAGAATATTTCCCTTTTCTCTTTGTCGATATAAAATAACACAAATTCCACTTTGGCCATTTTCTCGCTGAATAGCTCATTATTTAAAATTCTAGGAAATGCAAAATACCATAAAGTAACAGCAGGTAAAAGTTATATGTATAGCTATAATTCTTTATAACTATATTTAAATAAAAATAATTTTGATTTAACTTTATTTTATCTTTTTTCATTTTAACATTTATTATTTATATCTTTTTTAAATGCTCCCATTATTTTTCCAATTCTTTACCACCCACTTTACGTAGATATATCCAAAGCTCTTTTTCTATGCATTCGAATAGCTAAATTGATTTGGATATTCTCTAATCCCTTTCATAATATGTCTTCAGTTAAATAGTTTTCAATCATTTTAAGAATACTAGCTTTTACATAATTAATTTCATCAAATATCTATCCAATTTCTTCTGATTTTTCTTTTGCTTCAATACTATGACTGACCTCCTCAATACCCTAGAAAGGAGAGGTTACACTTCTAGAGAAGTTCATTGGTTTCTAGAATTGATTCTTAGCTACATTTCTCATTTACTGGACATTTTATAGCTTAGAGCTCCCCCCCATTTAATCAGGTCCTAAATAAACCTTCATTAAGAGGGTAGCTAGCCCTAAATCTGGATTCTATTAAGAATCCTTCATTAAAAAGAAATACTGAATGCTCCTTCGTAAGTCCCATAAGGCCCTCTATCGAGCTTTAGAGTAGTGTCACTGAATTTCTTAACATTTTTATAAAATAATTATTTAAATATATTCATCCTCTCCTAAAGGGCAAAGCTTTCATTTGTGTAATAACGATCTCAATTTTGATAAAAGGAAACTTTTAAAGTTTTAAGTAAATTAGTTACTGTGATCGAGATAGTAATTACACTAGTACAATACTTACTTGCTGTGATATCTGGTTTCTTGGTTGGTTTCAGTTTAGGACTGATAGGTGGAGGAGGTTCTATCCTTGCTGTACCCCTATTGCTATACTTTGTGGGTTTAGCCGAGGTCCCTCATCAATACGCTTCCAACCCAGAACTAGCCTATGAATACTCTAACTTCATCGATCATGTTGCAGTAGGTACTACGGCCTTAGCAGTAGGACTGAATGCTTATATTGATAGCTTATTTCATTTCAAGAAAGGTAACGTGAGACTAACTGAGGGAATAATATTTGCGATTCCAGGCGTCCTTGGAGCTACTTTAGGAGGATACGTTAGCCATATAACGCCAGGTCAATCACTTCTATTCTTCTTCGGAATATTAATGATAGCTGTGGCACTACTCATGCTCAGACAAAAGTCCCTGGATGTAAAAGACACTGCTGTGGCTCAAGGAGGATTAGTGCGCCCCTCTTTATTTAGGGTCATTCCTACTGGTCTGGCGGTAGGGTTCGCTTCTGGATACTTTGGTATAGGAGGAGGATTTCTGATAGTTCCAGGACTTTTGTTCAGCACAGGTTTAAGTATGATTAAGGCGGTGGGCACGTCACTGATAGTTGTGGGCACATTTGGAATAACAACTGCTGCTGTTGATTCCATTTATGGTTACGTTTATCCTCTAATTAGCTTACTCTATCTCGCAGGTGGTGTAATTGGCGGATATGCAGGAACCTCGATTGCCTCGAGGTTACCTAGGGGAGTCCTGAGAAAAACCTTCGCATTTATTATAATCCTGGTGGCTGTTTACATCATGGTTTTAAACTACAATGGGCTTTTCCTCCTCATTCATTATAGCTCATTCCTCCATATAGAATATTCTTCTTTAGAACGGTAAATTTGGTAAAAGACTTTAAGCACTTCTTCAAGATTTGCAGCATCTTGAAACTGAGTATGATTAAAGAGTTTTAAGTTTTGAAATAATATTATTTACACATTTCTAAAAAATGGATATAAGCAACAATAGCGAAGAATCCTATAAATGAAATTGAAACTTGAAATCGTTACGAAATGCAAGAAAATTACTGTTAAATGTATAGCATGTAATACTCCGTTTTCTCTATATTACCAGTTACAGGGTCTACTTTAAGCCCAAGGGTCTCAAGTGTATCGACACCAACGACTTGCACAGCGCTCTCAAAAGCCACTATTCTTAGCGGACCTTTCCTACCTTCAATCTCTCCTTCAGCAATGAAAACCCTAGTCCTCACAACTCTACCATCTCCAAGCTTAAGGTCGACGACAAAGGGAGTTTCGATGAAGTGTTTCTCAGCAATATAAGATGCATAACGGTAAATGAGGCTCCTGTATCAATAAGTACTTTTTCTAACTCTATCTCGTCTTTCCTTTAAACCTAGCCTTTACAAAGACTTGCCCCATAGCTAATTATTACACAAATACTTACTAATATTTAATTTAAATAACCTTAACATAGGAAAAACATAATTCTAACTATGCTTTATAAAAATTCATAAGCGATAAAAATAAATCGATTAGTTTAACAGTTCAAAGCTTTGTATATACAAATAGTGAAAGCCTTACCTTTTAAACCGACCTCCTCAATACCCTAGAAGGGAGACGATTCCCTTCTAGAGTAGCTCATTGGTTTCCAGCATTAATTCGGAGCTACATATCGCATTTGGTGGAATTTTAGCTGAGAGCTTTTCTCATATTATCAAGTTTCGGTAAAACTTTATTAAAAGCAAAAAAGAGAATTGTATGAACTCACTCTTGACCTTTTATTTCTTTTTCCCTCATCTTGTGTTAACGGTTTTAGTTGCGGAAATGCTACTTCCATAGAACTATCGATTTAGCTTTTTAAAATATTCTTGTAAAGCTTCTTCTATTATTTCAGATTTGCTTTCTTCTCTTTCGTGGTGATTTCTTCATGTTTTCCTTGTTTCTGTATTTAATGACACATTTGTGAACAATTAACCGGGATATATTTAATAAATAAGGATATTCTTACTAATTATTTATGAAGCAAAGAATATTAACTCTAACATCGATATCACATTTTATAAATGATGGAAATACTTGGTTTTTACCCGTCGCATTTACTTTCTTAATAGAATACCTTGGAGTATTAAAGGTTTTAATAGGAATATTGGGAGGAATATTTTTTGGCGTTTCCGCATTAGCCTCACCATTAGTAACAAGAATTGCTGATAAAATTAACTTGCATTCAAAAATAATGGGGATTGGAATATTATTATGGGGTTTAAGTTTGATACTTTTTGGGTTGTCAATTCAAATTAACTCTTTGCCATTTATAATTCTCTCCGTCGCATTATCAGGATTTGCCTCTGCATTTTATCATCCATTAGGTGCTGCAATGTTATCTATCACATATAAAGGAAGCGCAGGAATAGCGTTAGGAATAAATGGGTCTATGGGGAGCTTAGGTAGGGCAATATATCCCTCACTAACCTTAACCTTATTCTCAATATTTCATAAAGATATGTTGTTAACTGCATTAGTTTTAGGCATACTATCATTAGTTGCAGCTATTCCTTCCCTTTTTATTAATGTAAATTTGGTTAAAGATGATGAACATAAAAACATTGCAAAAAGCGACATAAAGAGTTCAATGATAGTAGTTATACTATTAACAATAATATCTTTATTAAGAAGCATTTTTGCTCAGGGCATTTCACAGTTCCTTCCAACACTATTAGTAGAGAATTATGGGTATTCATATAATTTCGATTTAGGAGAAGCAATAAGTATAGCCTTAGCTGCGGCAATAATAGGCCAGCCTTTATTGGGACTTTTATCAGATAGGATAGGCAGAAGAATAATCTACGGAATTTCCACTGCAGGCGCTGTTATATCATTTTTAATATTCCTAAAGATACCCAGCTTGGTATTATTATCAATATTTGGCTTCTTCACGTTTAGCGCTTTCCCCTTAATGTTATCTATAGTAGGAGACTTGGTTCCTAGGGGTTCGGCCAGCTTCGCCAATTCGCTAGTATGGGGATTAGGAGTGACAGGAGGAGGAGTAATAGGTCCAGTGTTGGTTGGCATATTGGCCCAAAGCTATAATTTAATACTTGCAAGTGAATTAATAAGCATAGTAGGTTTAATATCAGCTTTATTAATACCCTTCATCCCTAAATCGCCAAAAAGAAGTAAGGTACCGCTATTTGGATAAGCCTTTATCCTTTGTATACCAAAAAATGTAGTATAACTTTAAGAGTTACAGTATAATCCATATTACCATGTATATTGTTCTATATTTCCAACCTATCAAGTAAGCAGTTATAACTTCAGAATAGGATCTAAGGAGTTCTTCATATCCTTTTAAGGTCCTCTAAAGAGTTCTTGTACTTATCTTCATTAAACTCATGCTTTGAAACCATTCAATCAATGTTAGCTTTATTCGTTTTTAGCCTCATAACATAAAAGTTTAATAGCAATTAATAAAGGGCCCTTTTATATGGTTAAAGTATTTTGATATGACTTGGAATATTCATGTTTTAGATATGCTTTTTCAATTTTCGCTTTAAAGAACGGTTTTAATAATAGAGCATGAAATCTTTGAATTTATGTCATATATGACAAAATTTTATATAATTTTATGTCATACAATACAAAATATGAAAAGAGAGGATTTAATTGCGGTTCTTGCTGATTGGAATTTTTGGGGAAAAGGATTAGAGTCTGGAATATCTAGAAAAATTTATACAAAAAAGATTTATGAAATTTTATTTTCAGAAACGAACAAAATTATTTCAATATTTGGAGTTAGAAGAGGTGGAAAAAGTTTTATATTAAGAGAAGTATCTAAATATTTAGTCGAGAAATTTGGTGCTAAAAATGTATTATATATAAATTTTGAGGAAGTAAGGCTTGAGAAAACCCTTGAAACACTTTTAGATGCATACTATGCCTACTTGGAAATTATTAGGCCTACAATGAAACCGTTTCTCTTATTGGATGAAATTCAAGAAATAATTGGTTGGGAAAAGTTCGTAAGAAGTTTGAATGAAAAGAATGAAGCAAAAATAATTGTAGCTGGATCTTCTGCAAAGCTAATGAGCGAAGAATTTGCTACTTTGCTTGCTGGTAGGGATATTGCCATAGAGGTATTTCCCTTGAATTTTTTTGAATTTTTAGAATTTAAAGGATTCCCAATATATAGTTATGAAGAAGCAGTAATTTATAAAACTGAAGTGTTGAGAAGGTTAAGGGAATATTTAGAGTTTGGCGGTTTTCCGGAAGTTGTTTTAGAAAAAAATGAAAACATAAAAAAAGAAATACTTAAAAGATATTACGAAACTATTTTGATTAAAGATGTAAAATCAAGGTTTAAATTAAGAGAAAGCGGTTATATTGAAAAATTGACCAACTTTTATTTAACTAATATTTCCTCTCAAATAAGCTTCAATAAACTTTCGAAAATTTTAAATATACCTGTAAAGACTGTGGAAAGATTTTCAAAATTTGTTTCAACCTCAAGAATGTTATTCTTTATTGAGAAATTTAGTTTTGGAGCTAGAGAAAGACTTGCCTCACCGTTAAAGGTTTATTCTATTGATACTGGAATTTCTAATGTTATAGGCTTTAGGTTTATGGAAAATTTTGGAAAATGTTTGGAAAATTTAGTAGCAGTGGAATTGCAGCGAAAATTTGGAAAACCAACTTATGAGATCTCCTATTGGAAAGATTATCAACAACATGAAGTTGATTTCGTTATAAAACAAGGTTTGAATATCAAGCAATTAATCCAAGTTACTTATGCAAGTAGTAAGGATGAAATAGAGAAAAGAGAAATTAGATCTCTAATAAAGGCTTCTGAATTATTAAAATGTAAAGATTTGTTTATAATAACTTGGGATTTTGAAGATAATATTAAATATGATGATAAAGTAATAAAAATTTTGCCTTTATGGAAATGGCTTTTTACATTAAATACATTATAATTCAAAAAATTTATCCTATATAAATTAAAACAAGAAACACTTTAATTCCTATTTTTTAATATTGAAAAAGGTTTTTAATAGATATAGTAATAATATCCCTTTCTTATTGTATTTTTTATTACTTAAAAATAAATAATTGTAAAACTTATGCCATAAAGCTTTTTATTTTTAAAATTATTTATTTTTGGTTTAAGATTTGAACCGATTTATGTCTGCTAATTTGACTAATCGACTCCCTATCTTAGAGAAGCAAGACTTTCATTTATTTCTGACCCTCCCGTCCTTAAGGATGAGACTTTCAAAATATGTATTAAAGCTTCTAATAATGCAAAAGAAACCATTTCCAAAGAGGGACATAATCGATTTCATTTTCTTTATTTTCATAGTCCCAAGTTATTACAGTAATTTTTTTAGGATTTAGTTCCTTTTTTGCTTTTTTTATCGCATTTATTTCTCTTTCTTCAACAACATCTGTAGCATATGTGACTTGAATTATTTCTTCAACCTGAAAGTTTTTAGCTATTACAAAATCTACTTCTTTTCCTTCAGACCCCCCAAATTCTTTCCAATAATATATATCGCCATAATTTCTTCTCATAAGTTCAAGATAAACAGCATTTTCCATTGCTTTAGAAATTGAAAACTCGTATCCTAGAGCAGTTGAGTAGCCCGTATCTATTATATAAACCTTCTTTGGGTTGACTTTTCTTTTAATTTCACTTTTATTGAATATTTCAACATAAAACGCAAAGTAGCTTTCTTTAGATTTATCAAACAGTTCTAAAACTTTTTCTTTACCTATTTTATATCCTAAACTTTTTAAATAATTATAAACTCTATTCACGGTAATCAAAGAAGAATAATTTGAGATTATATATGATGCAAAAGCTTCGGCAATTTCAGGATTAACTGTTCGTAAATCTCTAACTATTATAGAATCAAAATAAGATTTCAATAATTTTTCTTTCTCCTTTTCAAATATTACTGCAGGATAGGCTCCATAATAAAGATACTCTCTGAGAAAAGAAAGAATTCTTCCTCTATACTCAGTATAAGATAATAATTTTGGATCGAACTGTTCCTTCAAAAAATAGAGATATTCTCTAAAAGATAAGGGGTATATTTCGACGCTCTTCCGATCTCTTCCTCTTAATTCCTCAGCTATTTTCCTCGGGGTTAAAGAAGAAGAGGAACCTGAAAGATAAATTTTTGCATTAAGCCTTTTTCTGAACCAGCTTCCATAGTTTTCAACATTATGGATTTCATCCAAAAATATATAGGAAGGTTCGTTACCAGTTAATTCCATAAAAGCTTTAAGCATATCATCTAAGTCATTAACTTTCACAGCTTTTAACCTGCTATGTTCAAAGTCTATGTATAATATTTCATTTATTTTTGCCTTGTTTTCTCTAATCAATTTGTTAATAGTGTTGAATAGAAGATAAGTTTTCCCTGTTCTTCTTCCTCCTGTAACAGTTATAATTAAATTTGATTCTAAAGGAATAGAAATTTCTCTTTCTAAAGTATTTGGTGGTCCTTTAGTTAGCCATTCAGTAATAACGTGCTTAAAATCTTCCGTTCTCATACTTATAGTTAGTATTTACTAACAAATTAACCTATTTCAGACCAGTTTTTTATTAATTCTGGTCTATTATGGACCAGTTTTAGTATAAATTATTGCTAGAAGGATTTTCCATCTTGAGACAAAACATAATAAAACTTTACAAAATTGAAAGTCTTCTACTATAAAATGGAAATGAAAAATTGTGATATTAAGCAGTCAATAACGAAATACTAATTCTTTATCAAGTTCCAATTCATCGCTACTGATAACAACAGTAGTTAAGTGAATTAACGAAAAGCTTTTTAATGAGACCTTGATAGATCTCGGTTATATTATTAAATAGATAAAAGATAAAGAAGGAAGATGAAATATATCATTAGGCTTTATAGATAAGATGCAAAGTTTTATTAAAAACTAACAGATTTTAAAGCTTTGAAAGGCTAAGCATTCCATAATGGATAATTAATTGATAAGTTTCCTTATTGGAATTAAAAAGTATTTTGTTTAGATGAAAGAATTCAATAATGGTGTATCAGCTAATTATTTAAAACTAAAATTTTTAATTTATATATATGGATAATAATAAAAATCAGTTGAGTAAATTTGTAGAAAAACTTGTTAAGGAACTAGGTTATAAGCCAGCCACGCAACTTCAAACAGCTTCTTTAAAAGGCTTGTTAAAAGAAATTAAGAAAACAATACCTAATTTTGAATTTAAAGTATTCCCTGAAGGCTTAGTGGTCTTTTATCCACTAAAAAATAAGGACGATGTTGAAAAATCATTATATTCTATTTTCAAACTGGTTCACGCACCTCCTTATGATAAGACTGATTATATCAAAGGAACTAGAGGTGCAAGCGTTTATGAATGGAGGGAATGGGAAGAATACATAGAGTAGATTTTAATTAATTTCTCGCTGAACATTTAATATATTTAATTTTAATATGGTTCTTAAATTAATTAAGATATAGCTTTACTAATCAATTTTTTATTTGAGAAGTTCGAAGTTGCCATATTACATATAGAATGTATTTCTATAATTAATTTATTTCTTTTCAAGAATTAATAAATGCTTATTTTCTAAAATATAGAATTATGGAAATTATAAAAAATAGATAAGCAAGACAGACGGTATTTCCAAAAGAATGAAGAGAGAAATACTTGAAAGATGGAATAGTTTTAATGAAAATTGAGGACGAAAAAATAATAATTGGGTCTTTGAAAAAGGTTGATCTCACAAAGTATTTTGATTTAATTGAATTAGACCTTCAATCCGATATTTCAGAATGAAAAAAATAAAAGAGAAATTTATGATTTTCGTTGATGCAAGTGTGTTTGTACACGCTTTTCATTAAACCAAAGAAGGAACTTAAACCTTATGAAGTTAAAATAAAACAGGCAATAAAAAATAGTAAAAAAAGAATTGATGAAGGAGAAAAAATAGCTATTTCAGTTATTAATTTAACTGAAATTTCCAATTTCTTAGAAACCTATTTGCCCCTAGATAAAACTCTAGCAATTGAAGAATTCTTAATCAGATCTGCTAAAATAATAAGCATAAGCAAAAATCAATACTTTGAAGCATTAAAAATAGCAAAAGAAAATAGGACTAAATGTTACCTTGACATATACGGCTATGCTAAAAAATAATGTCTATGAAATAAATTCATTCGAGGAAGATTTTGATAAACTTGAAGGTATAAAACATATATTGAATAAGAATAATTTCAAAAATAAAGCGGAATAATTTTCTTTTCTCAAAATTTTCATCCTTTCTTTATCCTTATAAATATAAGAGCTATTACTAGTATGATAAAAATTCTTATACTTTCATTCATTATTTAATTAGTTCTCTTTTAAATTATAACTGATTCCCTCACCACCTTAGAAGGGTGAGAATTTTCCTTATAGGGAAGTTCATTGACAAAAAGGGGCAAGCCTCGCTCCTTCTAGGGACTGGGTAAAGTCTTTAAATTTTGAATAGTTTAAATTATATAAAATATGAAACGTGTCCCCATATGGGGAAACCAAAAATATATCCCCGAGTCCCTAAGATCCAAGAGGAGAGGGCAACTCTTGGTGAGGGATAGGGGTAATGGGCTGAAGGCCCAGCCCGTGGTCTACCGCTGAATGAATGGAGCGGGATGGGTAATTCCCGCTAATTATGAAGTGATGAAGATGAAGGCGATAAACCACAAACCTATGATCCGTCCTAAGGGAACCCTCGCTTTTCAGGACGGGGAGGAGGTCAGATCCAGCATTGATTCTTTGCTAATTTCTCATTTGCTGGATTTAAGTTCAGCGCTTCCCAAATTATCTGGTTTAAATAAACCTTCATTAAAAGGACGGCAAGTCCTAAATCTGTATTTTATCTAGAATCCTTCATATAATAAAAACAAATTGCTATATTGAATGCTCCTCCTTAAGTCCCATTAAGCCATCTATCGAGCTTAGGAGGAGCTTCACTGAATTTCCTAAGAGAAATTTATAAAATAAATATTTAAATCTATTCACCCCACTAAAGGGCGAGGCTTTCGTTCATGTAAAACCTACAATCAACAATTAATATCCACAATTAAGGCTAAAATAGAAAAAATAAATTAAATGATAAATACATTATTGGTTAATGAATTCGGAAGAAGCAATAAAGCTAAGCGAATCAATTGATTATCAACAAGCCGTAAGAATTTTTCATGAATTAAATGAAGAAGAAATTTTTAAAATTGCTTCACAAATACGCAATATCTATAAAGGTGATATAATCACATATTCTAGAAAGATTTTTATACCCATTACAACCCTTTGTAAGGATCATTGTTTGTATTGCATATACAAGAAAGAACCAGAAGAAGGTGGTCGTTATTTAGAGCTAAACGAAATTATTGAAACTGCAAAGAAAGGTTTAGAATTGGGATGCACTGAAGCGTTATTGGTAACAGGTGAGAGACCTGAAGCGAAGTACAAAGAAGCTATTAATTTTCTAAAGAATAAAAATTTAATTAGCACAATTGAATGGCTTTACTATGTTTCAAAAACTTTATTAGAATTGGGAATAATTCCGCATACAAATGCTGGTCTTCTAACTGGATATGAAATGGAAAAACTGAAACGATATAATGCAAGCCTAGGTCTTATGTTGGAAAATATAAGTGAAAGACTAATGCAAAAAGGCATGCCTCATGAATTCGCACCTAGCAAAAATCCTAAGTTAAGGATTAGGGTCATTGAAGAAGCTGGTAAGCTAAGAATTCCCTTCACTACAGGCATACTTCTCGGAATAGGAGAAACTCTCGAAGAGGCAATCCGCTCAGTATTTGCGATAAAAGAAATTCATGAAAAATACGGTCACATACAGGAGGTGATAATTCAACCATTTACGCCTAAAAAAGGAACTATGATGGAAAATTTCTCCTCTCCTTCTGAACAGTATTTCTTAAAATTTTTAGCTTTAAGTAGAATTATATTAGAAGATGTTAATCTTCAAGCTCCTCCAAATTTGTACTTGAAAGTTAGATTGCTCGTTAGAGCAGGTATAAATGATTTAGGTGGCATTTCTCCTTTAACAATTGATTACGTAAATCCAGAAAAACCGTGGCCGCATATCGAATTTATAAGAAAAGAACTTGCAAAGGAGGGATTTATTCTAAAACAAAGATTACCAGTTTATCCTGAATATCTAAATAAAGAAGGATTTTTATCTGAACAAGTGAAAGAGGTCGCTTTAAAGTTAGTAGATGAAAGCGGATACGTAGTGGAAAAGCCGCTATGAAGCTTGAATCAATTGAAAAAATAGCAGATCCTGAAATAGTAAGTATTGTAGAAAGAGCTTTATCGCATAAAGATCTTACCCAGCAAGAAGTAGAAAAACTCTTAAAATGTAGGGGTTTGGAATTACATCTAATATGTTTGGCCGCCGATTTTTTAAGAAAAGAGACTGTGGGAGATATTGTTACGTATGTGATAAACAGAAACATAAATTTCACGAATGTTTGTATTATGAGTTGCGGTTTTTGCGCATTTAGTAAAGATTTTAGAAGTGAAGAGACATACATTCTTTCCGTCGAAGAAATAGTTCGAAGAGCGAAAGAAGCATATGAACTCGGTGCAACTGAAGTATGCATTCAAGGAGGATTACCTCCAAAGCTAGATTGGGAATTTTATCCTAAAATAATCAGAGCCATAAAGAAGGAAATTCCTCAAATACATATACATGCTTTTTCCCCCATTGAAATTTGGTATGGAGCAAACCTTGCAAGACTTTCCTATGAAGAATATTTGAAAATAATGAAAGAAGCTGGCTTAGATTCTATACCGGGAACGGCTGCAGAGATTTTAGATGACGAAATAAGGCAGATTATATCACCAGGTAGAATTTCTGCAACTGAATGGATAAAAATAATTAAAACAGCACATAAATTAGGTATTCCTTCTACTTCAACAATAATGTATGGGCATATCGAAAAAGAAATCCATAGAGCTAAGCATTTATTGATTCTTAGGGAAATTCAGAAAGAGACGAAGGGCTTTACAGAATTCGTACCTTTGAGCTTCATATACGAAGAAGCGCCGATGTATAAACATAAGCTTATCGATGGAATTAAACCAGGTCCTTCAGGAGAAGAAATAGTTGCTTTGTATGCTACATCTAGACTCGTTTTAAACGACTATATAAGAAATATTCAAGTTTCATGGGTCAAAGAAGGACCTAAATTTGCTCAATTCCTGTTAAATTGTGGGGCTAACGATTTTGGAGGAACTCTTATAAATGAAAGTATATCTTCTACTGCAGGCGCTAAATATGGACAATACATGTCACCCAAAGAGATAAGAAGGTTAATTTTTGATGCTAAAAGAATACCTGCGCAGAGAACGACTACTTATAAGATAATTAGAGTATATAAAAGCCCTGAAGAAAAAGGACCAGAACCAATAGAAGATATTATATGGAGCGAAGAAAGATTCGGTTCNNATNTNAAACTTATTAAGGATGTAAGATTCAGATATAAAAAAGAAATGAAATAAAGAGATTTGATTAAAGATGTATGGAATATTCACTACNTCNAAAGAAGGAAAAGAAATTAAAGCAAAGTACGCATTACTTGATGATTTTGAATTTCATGAAAATGTATTATTATTCATCGAAAACGGGATCATCAAAAAGAGTGAAGAAGGAAAAGAAGGAAACTTTCCTCCTGTAATCATAACGCCTCCTTTCGTCAATGCTCATGTCCATACAGGAGATTCTTGTTTCTCAGATATTGGATATGATTTATCTTTAGAAGAATTGGTGATGCCTGTTACTGGTCTAAAACATAAAATGCTTGAAAAAATTGATAAGACATTGCTTAAAGAAACAAGAATTAAATGGGTGAAAAATCTCTTTCGACTGGGCTACTCTATAATAGTACATCG
>RepKanNP_Acetate_BrdU_F21BDRAFT_1000335_pt1 | contig 19532 bp, 12 predicted proteins | sample RepKananBrdUF21B_FD_10624 | JGI IMG/M metagenome (IMG submission 10624)
CATGCAGCCGCAGCAATCGCAGGCGCTGGCGCGGCTGGACCCGGCGCAGTTGCATGGGTACGTCGGGGTGCGTTGCGTGTCCGCCAACCGCTTGCCGCTGATTGGCGCGGTGGTCGATGAGGCGGTGGCCATGGCGCCGGGTTTCCGCCTGCGCGGGCCGCATGCGCAACTGCCTCGCGTGCCGGGGCTGTATGCCGCACTTGCATACGGCTCGCGCGGTCTCACATGGTCGGTCTTGGGTGCGGAATTGCTCGCCGCGCAAATCGACGGCGGTCCGTTGCCGCTGGAAGTTGACCTTGCTGCGGCGCTGGATCCGGGGCGCTTTGTCTTGCGTGCATTACAGCATGGACACGGGCGCGGGCAGGGTGCTGCACCCGCTGAAACTGAAGCGGCGGATACGCTCGACTGACCCGCTGTTTGATAGGGTTTCCAAGCGTTCCGACCCAAAAAATCAGGGCCGGCGAGCGTTCCATGCCATAATATGCGTTTTGCGTTTGCCAGCCCGAACGCGCCTGTTGCACCCGTTTAAGCCGCCGAAGTGTCACCTGAGCGGCCCTCGCGTCGCATCCGCGCAAGCCCGGCAACACCAAGAACTTTGAACCACGGCTGCTGCTGGCGCTGCGCCGTTCGACGCAACTTTCATCTGAATCTGGAATTACGACCATGTCGACTATCGAAAACCTCGGCAAGCTTGATCGCAAAGTGACCCTGGCTGTCCCGAAGGCCGAAGTGGAGCAAGAGAAGCAAAGCCGTCTGGCGCGTCTGTCCAAGACCGTCAAGATGTCGGGCTTCCGTCCGGGCAAGGTCCCGATGAAGATGGTCGAGAAGCAATACGGCCAACAAGTTGAATTCGAAGTCCGCTACGACAAGGCTGCCCGTCAGTTCTTCGACATCACCAATGAGCAAGGCGTGAAGGTTGCCGGCCAACCGCGCTTCGAGCTGAAGACCGAAGGCGTGGCCGACGACCAAGTCGCATTCGATGCCACCTTCGAGGTGTATCCGGAAGTCAAGCTGGGCGATCTGGCCGGCGCGGAACTGACCCGTACCAAGACCGAGATCACCGACGCGGAAATCGACAAGACCCTCGACATTCTGCGCAAGCAGCGTGTGCACTACCACCCGCGTGGCGAGGCTGGTGAGCACGGTGACGGCGGCGCTGCCGTTGCACAAAACGGCGACCGCGTGACGGTCGACTTCGTTGGCACGATCGACGGCGTGGAATTTGCCGGCGGCAAGGCTGAAGGTTTCAGCTTCGTGCTGGGCGAAGGCCGCATGCTGCCCGAGTTCGAACAAGCCACGCTGGGCCTGAAGCAAGGCGAGTCGAAGGTGTTCCCGCTGGCCTTCCCCGAGGACTACCACGGCAAGGACGTGGCCGGTAAGACGGCTGAATTCACCGTGACGCTCAAGCAAGTCGAGTGGGCACACCTGCCGGAAGTCAACGAAGCCTTCGCACAATCGCTGGGCATCGCCGATGGCAACCTCGACAAGATGCGCGCCGACATCCGCGAAAACCTCGAGCGTGAAGTCAAGCGCCGCACACACGCGCTGCTCAAGGACCAAGTCATGGAAGCGCTGCTGAAGGTGGCAGAGCTGGACGTGCCGAAGTCGCTGGTCGAACAAGACCAAGAGCGTCTGGTGGAAATGGCCCGTCGTGACCTCGAGCAACGCGGCATGCCGAATGCCAAGAACATGCCGATCCCGGCTGAAATGTTCACGCAACAGGCTGAGCGCCGCGTGAAGCTGGGTCTGGTGCTGGCTGAAGTCGTCAAGGCCAACAACCTGGAAGCCAAGCCGGAGCAGATCAAGGCCGAGATCGAAGAGTTCGCCAAGAGCTACGAAGATCCGAAGGAAGTCATCCGCTGGTACTACGGTGACCAACAGCGCCTGGCTGAAATGGAAGCCTACGTGCTCGAAAACAACGTGGTAAATTTTGTGTGCGACAAGGCCAAGGTTACTGACAAGGCTGTGTCGTTCGAAGAGCTGACCGCCACCCCGGCGCAAGGCTGATTCGATAGATCCACGCACCGGAGAACCGCATGATCCGCAATGAACTGATCGACCAACTTGCCCGTACCCAGGCTTCTGCGCTCGAAACGCAGGGGCTCGGTCTGGTGCCGATGGTGGTCGAGCAGTCGGGCCGCGGCGAACGCGCCTACGATATCTACTCGCGCCTGCTCAAGGAGCGCGTGATCTTCATGGTAGGCGAGGTCAACGACCAGACTGCCAACCTCGTGGTGGCACAGCTGTTGTTCCTGGAAAGCGAGAATCCGGACAAGGACATCTCGCTGTACATCAACTCGCCGGGCGGCTCGGTGTCGTCGGGTCTGGCGATGTACGACACGATGCAGTTCGTGAAGCCGGACGTATCGACGCTGTGCATGGGCATGGCAGCCAGCATGGGCGCGTTCCTGCTGGCCGCTGGCGCCAAGGGCAAGCGTCTGGCGCTGCCGAACTCGCGCATCATGATTCACCAGCCGCTGGGTGGTGCGCGTGGTCAGGCGTCTGACATCGAGATCCAGGCGCGCGAAATCCTGTACCTGCGTGAACGCCTGAACACGGTGCTGTCTGAGGCGACTGGCCAGCCGGTCGACAAGATTGCGCGCGATACGGATCGCGACAATTTCATGAGCAGCGAGCAGGCCAAGGAATACGGCCTGATCGATCAGGTCATCAGCAAGCGCTGAAGTGCGTGGTGGTCGGTGCGTTTCGGGTCACCCCCGTGGCACACCGGTTGGCTGCACCAAACATGTCAAGCGGTGTCAAAAACGAGGCTTCGCGCCTCGTTTTTGCTTTGTACAACACCTGCGGATCGTCGCCAGATAATTTGGCGTATGATGCTGCCAGGAACTACTGGTAATCGTTATGGCGGACAAGAAAGGCTCGACTGGCGAAAAGCTGCTGTACTGCTCGTTCTGCGGCAAGAGTCAGCATGAGGTCAAGAAACTGATTGCCGGCCCCTCGGTCTTCATCTGCGATGAATGTATCGACCTGTGCAATGAAATCATCCGGGACGAAGCCGCCATCTCCGAAAAGGAAGGTGGTCTTGCGGTCAAGTCCGACCTTCCCACGCCGCATGAGATTCGCCAAAGCCTCGACCAATATGTGATTGGTCAGGAGCAGGCCAAGAAGATCCTGGCGGTTGCGGTTTACAACCATTACAAGCGCTTGAAGCACCTCGGCAAGAAGGATGATGTCGAGCTGTCCAAGAGCAACATCCTGCTCATCGGGCCGACCGGATCGGGCAAGACCCTGCTCGCACAAACGCTGGCTCGCCTCCTGAACGTGCCGTTCGTCATCGCTGACGCCACTACGCTGACCGAAGCCGGTTACGTGGGCGAAGACGTCGAGAACATCATTCAGAAGCTGCTGCAGAACTGCAATTACGAAGTGGACAAGGCCCAACGCGGCATCGTCTACATCGACGAAATCGATAAGATTTCGCGCAAGTCTGACAACCCGTCCATCACGCGGGACGTTTCTGGGGAAGGTGTGCAGCAGGCGTTGCTCAAGCTGGTCGAAGGGACGATGGCGTCCGTGCCGCCGCAAGGGGGCCGCAAGCATCCGAACCAGGACTTCCTGCAAGTCGACACCACCAACATCCTGTTCATTTGCGGCGGTGCCTTTGATGGTCTGGAAAAGATCATCCGCCAGCGCTCCGATAAGACCGGGATCGGTTTCGGTGCAGAGGTGCAGAGCAAGGAAGAGCGCGACGTCAATGAAGTGCTGCCGCAGGTGGAGCCGGAAGACCTTATCAAGTTCGGTCTGATTCCTGAGCTGATCGGTCGTCTGCCGGTGGTAGCAACACTAGCCAAGCTCGACGAGGCCGCCCTGATGGAAATCCTGGTCGAGCCTAAGAATGCAATCGTCAAGCAATATCAGAAACTGCTGGCGATGGAAGGGGTGGAGCTGGAAATCCGTCCGAGCGCGCTGACGGCGATCGCCCGCAAGGCGATCAAGCGCAAGACGGGGGCGCGCGGTCTGCGCTCCATCGTCGAGCACGCTTTGATGGATGTGATGTATGACCTCCCCAACCACAAGGGCGTGCAGAAGGTGGTGATCGACGAAAGTACGATCTCCGGTGACGGCAAGCCCTTGCTGATGTACGAAGAGCAACCCAAGGTTGCAGGTTCCAACTGACGCGAATGCCCGGCCGGGATGCGCCGTATGCATCCCATGCAGGAAGCCGTTCGCTCGCGAGCGGCTTTTTTGCTTCGGGAAACCGGGCCGGCATGCGACTTGCAGCAGCGGTCTTGTAAAACCGCCACTGCGCCCAATTTAGCCCTTACATGACTTTCTGGGGAAAATAATGTCCGGAACCCAACTTTTACCCGCTGAGCAGATTCGCCTGCCGCTGTTGCCGTTGCGTGACGTGGTGGTGTTTCCGCACATGGTGATTCCGCTGTTCGTGGGGCGCCCCAAGTCCATCAAGGCGCTGGAAGCCGCGATGGAAGCGGGCAAGAGCATCATGCTGGTCGCCCAGAAAACAGCGGCCAAGGATGAGCCGACCGACAAGGATCTCTACGAGGTCGGTTGTGTCGCCAACATCCTGCAGATGCTGAAGCTGCCGGACGGCACCGTGAAGGTGCTGGTTGAGGGCACGCAACGCGCCAATATCCTGACCGTGACCGACGACGAATCGCACTTCTTCTGCGAAGCGGTGCCCGTCGGCCCGGAACCGACTGAATCGGCCGAGACCGAGGCGCTGCGTCGCGCCATCGTGTCGCAGTTCGATCAGTACGTGAAGCTGAACAAGAAGATCCCGCCGGAGATCCTGACGTCACTGTCGGGCATCGACGAGCCGGGTCGTCTGGCTGACACCATCGCCGCGCATCTGCCGATCAAGCTCGAGCAGAAGCAGAAGATTCTCGAGATGTTCAATGTGACTGAACGTCTGGAGAGCCTGCTGTCGCAGCTGGAAGGCGAGATCGACATCCTGCAGGTGGAAAAGCGCATCCGTGGCCGCGTGAAGCGCCAGATGGAAAAGAGTCAGCGCGAGTACTACCTGAACGAGCAGGTCAAGGCCATCCAGAAGGAGCTGGGCGAAGGCGAAGAGGGCGCCGATCTTGAAGAGTTGGACAAGAAGATCAAGGCCGCACGCATGCCCAAGGAGGCCAAGAAGAAGGCCGACGCCGAGTTCAAGAAGCTCAAGCTGATGTCGCCGATGTCGGCCGAGGCAACGGTCGTGCGCAACTACATCGACACGTTGGTTGGCCTGCCGTGGCGCAAGAAGAGCAAGGTCAACAATGACCTGTCCAACGCCGAGCAGGTGCTGGACACCGACCACTATGGTCTGGAGAAGGTCAAGGAACGCATTCTTGAGTACCTCGCGGTGCAACAGCGCGTTGACAAGCTGAAGGCGCCGATCCTGTGCCTCGTGGGGCCGCCGGGCGTCGGTAAGACTTCGCTGGGGCAGTCGGTGGCGCGTGCGACGAACCGCAAGTTCGTGCGCATGGCGCTGGGCGGCGTGCGTGACGAGGCTGAGATTCGCGGTCACCGTCGTACCTACATCGGGTCGATGCCGGGCAAGATCCTGCAGAGCCTGACGAAGGTTGGCGTGCGCAACCCGCTGTTCCTGCTCGACGAGATCGACAAGATGGGCGCGGATTTCCGTGGTGACCCGTCGTCGGCGTTGCTCGAAGTGCTGGACCCGGAACAGAACCACACGTTCCAGGACCACTACATCGAAGTGGACTTCGACCTGTCCGACGTGATGTTCGTGGCGACATCGAACTCGCTGAACATTCCGGCGCCGTTGCTGGACCGGATGGAAGTGATTCGCCTGTCGGGCTACACGGAAGATGAGAAGGTCAACATCGCCCGCCGCTACTTGCTGCCCAAGCAGATCAAGAACAATGGTCTGAAGGAAGGTGAGATCGAGGTGGCCGAAGGCGCGCTGCGCGACATCATTCGCTACTACACGCGGGAAGCTGGCGTGCGCTCGCTGGAGCGCGAGGTCTCGAAGATCTGCCGCAAGGTCGTCAAGCAACTGCTGCTGAAGAAGGAAGCCGGCACGTCCGTGAAGGTCGATTCGGATAACCTGGACAAATTCCTCGGCGTGCGTCGCTTCGACTTTGGCCTGGCGGGCAAGGAAGACCAAGTGGGCCAGGTGACCGGTCTGGCGTGGACGGAAGTGGGTGGCGATCTGCTGACCATCGAAGCTGCGCTGATGCCGGGCAAGGGCAACATCACCCGCACCGGTTCGCTGGGCGACGTGATGAAGGAGTCGGTCGAGGCTGCGCGTTCCGTTGTGCGTTCGCGCTCGGCTCGCCTGGGCATCAAGGATGAGATGTTTGAGAAGCGCGACATCCACATCCACGTGCCCGAAGGCGCGACGCCCAAGGACGGCCCGTCGGCAGGTATTGCGATGACGACGGCGCTGGTGTCGGTGCTGACCGGTATTCCCGTGCGCGCCGATGTGGCCATGACTGGCGAGATCACGCTGCGCGGCGAAGTGTTGCCGATCGGCGGCCTGAAGGAAAAGCTGCTGGCCGCTCACCGCGGTGGCATCAAGCTGGCGCTGATTCCGGAGGAGAACGTCAAGGATCTGACGGACATTCCGGACAACGTGAAGAACAGCATTGAGATTCAGCCGGTGCGCTGGATCGACAAGGTGCTGGAACTCGCGCTGGTGCGCAAGCCCGAGCCGCTGCCGGAAGAGGAAGCCAAGCCCGCGCCTGAAGCCGCCAAGACTGACGACGGCAAGGCGCAGGAGATGGTGCATCACTGATGCCACAGTTTGCTTGAGTTGAAGAGGGCCCGACATCGTTCGGGCCCTTTTTCTTTGGGTTGCATGCGATACGGCTGATGTGTTCGGCGCTGGACTCTTCGCCTTGACACGTCGATTGGCGGCCACTTTAATAAATCCCACACTAAGCGGGTGTTCGGGGAGGTGGCGCGATGAACAAGACAGATCTCATCGACCATGTGGCGGCGCAGACCGACATGTCAAAAGCCGCAGCGGGGCGCGCCATCGACGCGCTGATCGGCGGCATCAAAGATGCCTTGTGCGATGGCGGGTCAGTCACGCTGGTCGGTTTTGGCACGTTCCTGGTCGGCAAGCGATCTTCACGCAACGGCCGCAATCCGCGCACCGGAGCCACCATCACAATCGAAGGTGGCAAGGTTGCGAAATTCAAACCTGGCAAAGCGCTGAAAGATGCGCTAAACTAGCGGGCTTTGGTGCTCACAAAACATTCGGGTGACAACGAATGTGAGCGCCGGACAGTCCGGCCTGTGCCGGCAATGCGAACGGGTGCTTAGCTCAGTTGGTAGAGCAGCGCCCTTACAAGGCGCGGGTCGGGAGTTCGAGCCTCTCAGCACCCACCATCGTTCGCAATGCCGCTCCGTGCGTCGTGCAGTCCGACCCAATCTGGAGCGGTAGTTCAGTCGGTTAGAATACCGGCCTGTCACGCCGGGGGTCGCGGGTTCGAGTCCCGTCCGCTCCGCCAGAACATAGCAAAGGCCCGACTTGTTCGGGCCTTTGACTTTTCTGATCCTGCAGCTGAGGCACGCTCATTCGATGTGGGAGCCCTGTGTTGAAAACCATCCGGATTCTGACCGTCTCCGGCAGCCTGCGCGCTGCGTCCATCAACACAGCATTGCTGGCTGCTGCCACCGCTTTGGCGCCAGTTGGCGTCACCCTCGTGCCATTTGCGCGTCTCGGCGAGTTTCCCCTGTTCAATCCCGATACCGAATATCCATTGCCGGCACCCGTGCGGGCATTTCGGGAGCAACTCAATGCAGCCGACGGCGTATTGATTGCCAGTCCTGAGTATGCGCATGGCGTAACCGGTGTCATGAAAAATGCGTTGGACTGGGTGGTAGGGTGCGAAGCATTTGTCCACAAGCCGACGGCCGTACTGAATGCATCAGCGCGTGCTGTGCACGCGGACGCAGCGCTCAAGGAGACCCTCTTGGTCATGTCAGCAGATCTCGTACAGGAGGCGTCCGTCACGCTGCCGGCGCTTGGCGCAAGGCTCGACGCGGGAGGCATCGCTGCGCATCCTGAGATTGCCTTTGCTTTGCGCGAGGCATTGGCCGCGCTGCAACGACACATCGTTAATCGAAGATTGAGGGCGAATTGCCGGCCGGACTCATTGGCCTGATCGTCGAGCCTGATAGAATCGCCTGATTTCCCATCTTCTCCTCCTACGTTCAGCATGCTTGAATTCGTACGTACGCATCGGCGCTTGATGTTTCTGGTGCTGCTGATTCTGGTGTTCCCTTCGTTCGTGTTTTTTGGCGTGCAGAGCTATTCGAGCTTCATGGACAGCTCGCACGACGCAGCCAAGGTCGACGGCAAGGTCATCACTACCGCCGAGGTCGACAATCGCGTGCGCGAGCAGACTGATCGCCTGCGCCAGATGCTGGGCGCGCAGTATGACCCGCGCCAGTTCGAAGGTCCGCAGATGCGTCGTGATGTGCTCGACGGCCTCATTCAGCAGCGCGTGCTCTCCAATGAAGTCGCGCATGCCAACCTGAACGTCTCGAACGACAAGGTTCGCGACACGATTTTGCAGATCCCAGCCGTGGCCGCGCTGCGCAAGCCGGATGGTTCGTTCGACGAGCAAGCCTATGTGCAACTGCTGGCCGCGCAGAACATGACGCCGGAGCAGTTGGAAAACAACCTGCGCTTTGAGCTCGCGCAGCAGCAAATTCCGCAGTCGATCGTGTCGACGGCTTTTGTGCCGAAGTCGCTGGTGGACCACCTGATCCAGGTACGTGACCAGCAGCGCGAAGTGCAGGCCCTGGTGTTCAAGCCGACTGACTACGCTGCCAAGGTCAACGTCGACGACAAGGCCATCCAGGCCTATTACGACGCGCACCAGCAAGAGTTTTCGGTGCCAGAGCAGGTCAAGGCCGAGTACGTTGTGTTCTCGGGCGAAGACATGATGAAGCAGATTCCGGTCACGCCCGAGCAGATCAAGGAGTACTACGATCAGAACGCCGCGCGCTTCAAGACCCAGGAAGAACGCCGCGCCGCGCACATCCTGATCAAGCTGCCGGACAACGCCAAGCCTGCCGACAAGGACGCCGCCAAGAAGAAGGCTGAAGAAGTGTTGACCGAGGTGCGCAAGAACCCGGCGAGCTTCGCCGAACTGGCCAAGAAGTACTCGGGCGATCCGGGCTCGGCCGCGCAGGGCGGTGAACTGGGCTTCCTGGGCAAAGGCGCGACCGTTCCGCCGTTCGAGAACGCGCTGTTTGCGCTCAAGCAGCCGGGCGACATCAGCGATGTCGTGCAGAGCGACTTCGGTTTCCACATCATCAAGCTTGAGGAGGTGAAGGGTGGTGGCGTGCAACCGCTGGAAGCCGTCAAGCCCGAGCTGGAACGCGAAGTGCGCACCCAGTTGGCCAACAAGAAGTACACCGAACTGGCCGACGCGTTCTCTAACGCGGTTGAAGATCAGTCTGACAGCCTGAAGCCGGTGGCCGACAAGCTGAAGCTGCAAATCCAGACCATCGACAACGTGACGCGCACGCCGAACCCGGCGCTGGCCAACAGCCCGATCGGCAACGAGAAGGTGCTCAAGGCGTTGTTTGCCGACGATGTCATCAAGAACCATCGCAATACGGCGGCCATCCAGGTTGGTCCGACGACGCTAGTGGCTGCGCGTGCGGCGGAATATCGCCCGGCGACGGTCAAGAAGCTGGCCGACGTGCGTGAGCAGGTCAAGGCCAAGGTGATTGCTGAGCAAGCGGCTGCGCTGGCCAAGAAGGCCGGTGAAGAGAAGTTGGCTGCGGTGAAGCAGAGCAACAGTGCCGATGGCTTCGGCGCTGCGCAGACGGTGTCGCGTCAGCAGGCTCAGGGCACGCCGGTGCCGGCGCTCACGGCCATCCTGCGTGCCGATGCCACGAAGCTGCCGACCACCATTGGTGTCGACCTGGGTGCCCAAGGCTATGCGCTGTATCGCATCAACAAGGTGCTGCCGCCGGCCAACGTGGATGAAGCCCGCCGTACCGCCGATGCTCAGCAGTTGGCGCAAGCTGCAGGCCAGACCGAGTTCAACGCTTACTACGAAGCGCTGAAGGCCCGTGCAAAGGTGAAGATCAACAGCAGCGTGATTGACGCCAGCAAGCCCGCCAACACGGCAGACGATGGGTCCTGATGGATCGCGTGTTTGAATGAAAAAAGCCCGTCATCGCGACGGGCTTTTTTGTCGATGACGACGATGTCGATTAACTGCCTGTGCGCTGTTTGAGTAGCGGCTCCAGCTTGGGCCACACGTTATCCAGCATCGTCGGTTGGGCCGCGGCAATCGGGTGGATGCGGTCTTCTTGGAACCAGTCAGGACGTTGGGCCACGCCTTCAAGCAGGAAGGGCACCAGTGGCAGCTTGTACTGCTGCGACAGCTTGCCGTACATGGCGAAGAACCGGTCGCTGTAGTCGGGGCCATAGTTGGGCGGGATGCGCATGCCGATCAGCAGCACCCTGGCGCCCGCTGCCTGCGATGCATCGATCATCGCCTTCAGATTGGCCTCGCTGGAGGCAAGTGACAGACCGCGCAATGCGTCGTTGCCGCCCAGCTCCAAGATCACCACGGAGGGCTTCTCGCGCGCCAGCACAGCGGGCAGGCGTGAGCGGCCACCGGCCGTGGTATCGCCGCTGATGCTTGCATTGGCGACGCTATAATCAGGCTTCCGTTCTTTGAGGCGCTTGTCGAGCAGTGCGACCCAGCCGGTGCCTTGCGCCAGGCCGTATCCCGCCGACAGGCTATCGCCCAGCACCACCACGCGATGCGCTGCGGGTGTGCTTTGCGCCGACACCTGCGTGACGGGCAGCATGCCGACCATAGTGCAGCCGAGTGCCGCTGCCAGTGCCTTCAAACTGCGCCTTCTACTACCTACCTGTCCAATCATGTCGTCTTCCGCTACCTGGGTGATTGAAGTCGATTCGCTGCACAAGACCGTGCGCGATGCCACCGGTGAGTTGCCTATTCTGAGCGATGTTGGCTTCCGTGTGGAAGCGGGCGAGATGCTGGCCATCGTCGGCGCGTCGGGCTCGGGCAAATCGACGTTGCTTGGGTTGCTGGCAGGGTTGGACTTGCCGAGTGCCGGCAAGGTCAAGCTGCTGGGTCACGATCTGTTCGGGCTGGATGAGGATGGCCGCGCAGCCGTCCGCGGCAGTCACGTGGGTTTCGTGTTTCAGTCGTTCCAGTTGCTGCCGCATCTGACCGCGCTGGAGAACGTGATGCTGCCGCTCGAACTGCAGGGCGATGTGAGTACTGCGGAGATGCGCCGTCGCGCCACAACGCTGCTGGAGCGTGTCGGCCTGGGGGCGCGGCTTTCACACTATCCGAAGACGCTGTCAGGTGGCGAGCAGCAGCGTGTGGCACTGGCCCGTGCATTTGTCACCGAGCCAGACATCCTCTTCGCAGATGAACCGACGGGTAGCCTAGACACCGCTACCGGCGAGGCTGTCATCGCCTTGATGTTCGAGCTGAATCAGAGTGCAGGTTCCACGCTCGTGCTGGTCACGCACGACCGCTCGGTTGCGGCGCGCTGCAACCGCATCCTCACCATTGAAGCGGGTCATCTGGTCGGCGACGAGACCGTCACCGAGCTTTGATCGATTAGAGCGCTGTCTTGGCGCGGCGGATCAACGCAGCCGTCGATGCGTCATGTGCCACCGAGGCGGGCGCGCCCTCCAACTCTGCCTGAATCGGCTTGGCGAGCTTCTTGCCAAGCTCCACGCCCCACTGGTCGAACGAGTTGATGTTCCACACCGCACCTTGTACGAAAGTGCGGTGTTCTGCGCAGGCAATCAACGCGCCGAATGATGCGGCATCGAGGCGCTCCATCACGATGGTCGTGCTTGGGCGGTTGCCTTCAAACACCATGTGCGGCACCAACGCCTCGTCGGTCACACCGCCCGCGCGGACTTCATCCGCGGTGCGGCCCCGCAGCAGTGCTTCGCCTTGGGCAAAGCAGTTGGCGAGCAGCTTGGCATGGTGGCCAGGCAGATTGCGCACCGGCTCCAGCGTGGTGATGAAATCCACCGGCACGATCTGCGAGCCTTGGTGGATCAGCTGGAAATACGCATGCTGGCCGTTTGTGCCCGCCGTGCCCCAGACGATGGGGCCGGTGTCGGTATCAATGGGGGCACCCGTGCGCTGGACCGACTTGCCGTTGCTCTCCATCTCCAGTTGCTGCATGAAATCGGTCAGCAGCTCCAACGGCGCGCAGTAGGGCACCGTGCAGGCGCTCGCCGCATTGAAGAAGCCGCGATACCAGACCGACAGCATCCCGAGAATGAGCGGCAGGTTCTCGCGCGGTGCGGCCGTGGCGAAATGGCGGTCCATTGCGCGCGCGCCGTCGAGCATCGCTTCGAACTGCTGCGGGCCGATCGCCAGCACGATCGACAGGCCCACCGCTGACCACAGTGAGAATCGCCCACCCACCCAGTCCCAGAAGGTAAACATGTGGTCTGGGTCGATGCCGAACTGGGCGACGGCTTCGCGGTTGGTGGAGACGGCGACGAAGTGGTGCTTGAGCTGATCTTCCGCCACGCCGTGCTCGACAAACCAGCGGCGCATGCTGTGCGCGTTGGCCATCGTCTCAAGCGTGGTGAACGTCTTGGAGCAGACGATGGCGAGCGTGGTGTCGGGGTTCAGGTGGTCGAGCGTTTCGGCCAGATCCGTGCCGTCGACGTTGGAGACGAAATGCACGCGCACCTGTGGCACAGCCAGGTGTTCGAGCGCGCGGCACACCATGCGGGGGCCAAGATCCGAGCCGCCAATGCCGATGTTGACAACGTCTGTGATGCGCTGGCCGGAGTGGCCTGTCCAGGCGCCGCTGTACACGCGGTTGGCGAAGTCATGCATCTGGGCGCGCACGCGCAGCACCTCGGGCATGACGGGTTCGCCGTCGGCGCGGTAGCCGTCTTCTGCGCGGCCGCGCAGGGCAACATGCAGGACAGAGCGGTGCTCGGTGTTGTTGATGCAGTCGCCGCGCAGCATGGCGTCGCGCAACGTGAGCACGCCCGCTTCATCGGCCAATTGCAGCAGCAGGGCGAGCGTGTCGGAGGTGATGCGGTTTTTTGAGTAGTCGACCGTCAGGCCTGCCGCTTCCAGGGTGAAGGCGCGCACCCGTTCCTCGGCGTCCGGCGCGGCAAACCAGTCGCGCATATGCGCGGCGCGGATGGTTTGGGCATGTTGCGTCAGGGATTGCCAGGCAGGAAAGGCTGTGGGCATGCGGTATGACATTGAGTAGCAAAAACGAATGCGCAGTATAACGGCGCGACATGGCGCTTTTCTATCCGCGCGTGTCTGACGCCAGCAGTGCGTTGAGTGCGCGCCGTGCTGGGGCGCACAGTTCACTTGCGTACAGGCCGATCGGGCCCTCACCCGAGGCAACCAGATCGTCCGCCGCCCGGCCATGCAGCCAGACGGCGGACAGCGCCGCCTCGCGTGCCGGCACGCCCTGCGCAAGCAACGCGCCCACCATACCGGTGAGCACGTCGCCCGTGCCGCCCGAGGCCAGACCGCCGTTGCCCGTCGGGTTGACGGCGGGTGTCATGCCCGGGGCAGTAATCACAGTGCCTGAACCCTTGAGTACGACGACGGCACCCGTCCGGTTGACGAGTGCCTTGGCGGCGGCCAGACGGTCGCGCTGGACGGTCGGTGCGTCGAGCTGCAGCAGGCGCGCCGCCTCAAGCGGATGCGGTGTCAGCACCACCGGCACGCCGCTCTGCGCCAACTGCGTCAGATGTGCGAGCAGCGCGGGCACCTTGGCAAACAGGTTCAGTGCGTCGGCATCGAACACCGCGGGGATGCGCGACGACAGCATCCGATCCAGCAGATGGTCGAGCGCCGCTTCGGCATCCTTGGCGGTACTCATGCCTGGGCCCACGGCCAGCGCTTGCATGCTGCCCAGGTCGAGCGTGCCCCATGTATGCAGCATCAGCTCGGGCTGAGCGGAGTCCACACGCGGCGCATCCGCCGCCAGCGACACAACGTGCACCTTGCCCGCGCCCAGGTACAGCGCCCCACGTGCAGTCAGCAGCGGGGCGCCCACCATGCCATGTGCGCCTCCGACGATCGCCACGCTGCCATACGACCCTTTGTGACCGTCGTGCCTGCGACGCGGCAGATGGGCGAGCCAGCGTGCGGGCGTGTTGACGATCGCTTCCGCTTCAATCACACCGTCGTACGCAGGCTGCGCGGCCTGCAGGTCAGCCAGTGCGATGTCGCCGGCAGCATCGCGACCGCCGCCGGTCAGCAAGCCCGGTTTGGCCGCGAGGAACGTGAGCGTGGCACGTGCACGCACGACGGGCGATCCCGGTGCCAGCGGTTGGCCCGTATCGCCATTCAGCCCAGAGGGAATGTCGAGCGCATACACCGGCAGGCCGCTGGCATTGAGCGTGTCGACCAGCGCTGCATGCAGCCCGGTCAGCGGCCGCGCCAGCCCGATGCCGAACAGCCCATCGACGATGGCCGTGGTCGTAGCTGGCACGGAGGCGGGTGTGTGCAGAGGTTCGATCGGCACGTTGGCAGCGCGCGCCTCGGTCCACGCGCGGTGGGCATCGTCGGGCAGCTTGGCCGGATCGGCTGCCAGCCACACGGTGACGGCGCGGCCCGCCAGGTGCAGCACAGTGGCTGCGACCAGGGCGTCACCGCCATTGTTGCCAGGGCCGGCGACAAAGAGCAGATGGCCGTGTGGCGCCCGCGTCTGAAGCCAGTCGGCGGCGGCCTCGCCGGCGCGGGCCATCAGGGTGAACGGGGCGAGGGAGCGGTAAGCAGCGGCTTCCAGTGCGCGAACGCCTGCTGTGCCGAAGAGCAGGTCGGCGCCGTGGTGCGCGGCCAAGGCGCCGTTGATGAGGATTTCGCGCCAGGTCGGATGTGCGGACATGATGGGTCTAACCAGGGCAGACATGACGATCTATTCTCTTACAATAGCCTGCGTCTCCGACTGTTTTCGATCCTTTTTCCCCGAGTTGCGCATGTCTAAATCGCCCTCCACCCCGAAAGCCGATCTGCCGGAAGTCGCTGCCAATGAAGGAAGCAAGGGCGGGCCGATCGTGTCTTCGTCGCATCTGGTGTCGGCGCGCAGCCCGGAGTTGTCGGAGTTCGAGTTTGCACTCAACACCGCCTACAACGCCTACAACCGCTGGTGCGTGCGCTGCATGGCCGCCGCGGGCGTGCGCGACCTGACCTTCCTCGATGTGCTGGTGGTGCATCACGTCAACCACCGGGGCCGCGCCAAGCGGCTGGCCGACATCTGCTTCGTGCTGAATGTGGAAGACACCCATCTGGTGACGTATTCCCTTAAGAAACTGCAGGGAATGGAGCTGGTGGAGGGCACGCGCAGCGGCAAGGAAGTCACCTATACCACCACGGCTGCTGGCGAAAAGGCCTGCGCCCGCTACCGCGATATCCGCGAGCAGTGCCTGACCAGCAATATTTCGCCCAGTGGCGAAGAAAATGCTGAGATTGGCGAGCTGGCGCGCCTGCTGCGCGTGCTGACGGGCCTGTACGAGCAGGCCGCGCGCTCGGCGACGTCGCTGTAAAACACCTGTTTCAGCCTCGGCAAGGGCCGTGGCGGACGATTTCCGGCGGATTTGACCGTCGGTAACAGGGGCTGGGCAAGGTACAATAGCGGTTTTCCCGCGCACGCCGGGAAAACTCCTCTTCCAGCGACTCCTGCCTTGCCCACCATGGCGCATTTCTCGTGCTTTCCCGGCGCTCTCGCGCTGTCCGCCTTCCGCCAGCAACGCCTGCTTTCCACCCTCAAGCGCATCGATCCGGAGATCGAAGCCGTCAGTGCCCAGTACCTGCACTTCGTGGCTGCCGACACGCCGCTGTCGGCCGATGAATCTGCCCGTGTGCAAGCGCTGCTGACCTACGGCTCGCCCGCACCGGCCGATGTCGAGGGCGACCGCTTCGTGGTCATCCCGCGCTTCGGCACGATTTCGCCGTGGGCCAGCAAGGCGACCGAAATCGCCCGCCACTGCGCGCTGCCGCAGATCCACCGCATCGAACGCGGCGTGGAGTTCACCGTCACCCGCAAGAAGGGCCTCCTGGGGGCGCTCACCGGCAGCCGCAAACATCTGGACGACGCCACCCGCGCCGCCGTGGCCGAACACCTGCACGACCGCATGACCGAAGTGGTGATCGACTCGCGCGAAGCCGGCTACGGCCTGTTCGACGTGCTGCCCGCCAAGGCATTGCGCTTTGTCGATATCGCCGGTGGTCGCCAAGCGCTGGAAGCCGCCAACGTCGAAATGGGCCTGGCCCTGTCCGACGACGAAATCGACTATCTGGTCGACGCCTACCGCAAGCTCGAACGCAACCCGACCGACGTCGAGTTGATGATGTTCGCGCAGGCCAACAGCGAGCACTGCCGCCACAAGATCTTCAACGCCGACTGGACCATCGACGGCGAAACGCAGGACAAGTCGCTCTTCGCGATGATCCGCAACACGCACCAGCTCGCGCCGCAGGGCACGATCGTGGCGTATTCGGACAATGCCGCGGTGATGGAAGGCGGCATGGCCGAGCGCTGGTTCCCGCACGCGGGCACCGAAGCCGCAACGGGCGTGCCGCAATACAACCGTCGCGAGGCGCTCACGCACACGCTGATGAAGGTGGAGACGCACAACCACCCGACGGCCATTTCGCCGTTCCCGGGCGCGTCGACTGGCGCGGGCGGTGAGATCCGCGACGAAGGTGCGACCGGTCGTGGCGCCAAGCCGAAGGCAGGCCTGACTGGCTTTACCGTGTCGAACCTGCTGCTGCCCGAAGCCGTGCAATCGTGGGAAAACGCCCGCGACACCGCACAGCCCGTGGCACACCGCAATCCCGACGAAGCTGCAGCCGGCCCCATCGGCAAGCCTGAGCGCATCGCCTCGCCGCTGCAGATCATGATCGAAGGCCCGATCGGCGGCGCCGCGTTCAACAACGAATTCGGCCGGCCCAACCTGGGTGGCTATTTCCGTGTCTACGAGCAGAACGTGGGCGGCACCGTGCGCGGCTATCACAAGCCGATCATGATTGCCGGCGGCATCGGCAATATCGATGCCGGCCACACGCACAAGCACGGCCTGCCGGCCGGCACGCTGCTGATTGCACTGGGCGGCCCCGGCATGCGCATCGGCATGGGCGGCGGTGCTGCCAGCTCGATGGCCACCGGCACCAACACGGCCGACCTGGACTTCGACTCGGTCCAGCGCGGTAACCCCGAAATGCAGCGCCGCGCGCAGGAAGTCATCAATGCGTGCTGGGCGCTGGGTGCAGACAACCCGATCCTGTCGATTCACGACGTGGGCGCGGGCGGTATCTCCAACGCTTTCCCGGAAATCGTGGACGGCGCGGAGAAGGGCGCACGCTTCGACCTGCGCCAGGTGCACCTGGAAGAGTCGGGCCTGAGCCCCGCAGAAATCTGGTGCAACGAATCGCAGGAGCGCTACACGCTGGCGATCGCCCCGGGTGATTTCCCGCGCTTCCAGGCCATGTGCGAGCGCGAGCGCGCGCCGTTCTCGGTGGTCGGTTTCGCCACGGATGAACAGCAACTGCAAGTGGTCGACAGCGATGCCCCGGTCGATAGCGCCGACCATTTCCCGGTCAACATGCCGATGGACGTGCTGCTCGGCAAGCCGCCGCGCATGCACCGCGACGTGCACCGCGTGTCGCAGGAGCTGCCGGAAGTCGATGTCACCGGCCTGGATCTGGAAGTTGTTGCGCGCGACGTGCTGCGCCACCCAACCGTCGCCAGCAAGTCGTTCCTCATCACCATCGGCGACCGCACCGTCGGCGGTCTGAACACGCGCGACCAGATGGTCGGCCCGTGGCAAGTGCCGGTGGCCGACGTTGCCGTCACCACGCTCGACTACAAGGGCTACACCGGCGAAGCAATGACGATGGGCGAGCGCACGCCGCTGGCCGTCATCAACGCACCGGCATCGGGCCGCATGGCGATTGGCGAGTCCATCACCAACATCGCTGCTGCGCCGATCGATTCGCTCACGCAACTCAAGCTGTCGGCCAACTGGATGGCCGCCTGCGGCGTGAACGGCGAAGACGCCCGTCTGTACGACACCGTCAAGGCGGTCGGCATGGAGCTGTGCCCGGCGCTGGGCATCAGCATTCCGGTGGGCAAGGATTCGTTGTCGATGCGCACCAAGTGGGAAGACGACGGCACGGCCAAGGAAGTGGTCGCGCCGGTGTCGCTCATCGTCTCGGCGTTCGCGCCCGTGACGGACGTGCGCAAGACGCTCACCCCGCAACTCAAGCAAGTCGAATCGGCCAATGCGCCGGCCGACACCACGCTGATCCTCATCGACCTGGGCCGCGGCAAGAACCGCATGGGCGGCAGCATCCTCGCGCAGGTCACACAGCAGATCGGTAACAGCGTGCCGGACGTGGATGACGCGGAAGACCTCAAGCGCTTCTTCGCGGCAATCCAACAACTGAACGCCAGCGGTTCGCTGCTCGCTTACCACGATCGTTCCGACGGCGGCCTGTGGGCGACCGTCTGCGAAATGGCGTTTGCCGGCCACTGCGGCGTGTCGATCAACGTCGACATGCTCACACTGGACGATGCAGCCGACCACGGCGACGCCAAGAACTGGGCACAGCAAGTCTCCGGTCGTCGTGCCGATCTGACGCTGCGCGCACTGTTCTCTGAAGAACTCGGCGCCGTCATTCAAGTGCCGCTGGCCCAGCGCGACGCCGTCTTCGCGGTGCTGCGCGAGCATGGCCTGTCCGGTTGCAGCCACGTCATCGGCGCACCGAACGCCAACGGCCACATCGAAATCTGGCGCGACGCCAAGAAGGTGTTCAGCGCCTCGCGCATCGAACTGCAACGCACCTGGACGGACGTCTCCTGGCGCATCGCCAGCCTGCGCGACAACCCCGAGTGCACGCAGAGCGAATACGACATCCTCTTGGATGCCGAAGACCCGGGCATCTCGCCCAAGCTCACGTTTGACATTGCAGAAGACGTGGCCGCGCCGTTCATCGCCACGGGCGCTCGCCCGCGCATGGCGATCCTGCGTGAGCAGGGCGTCAACTCGCAGATCGAAATGGCCTACGCGATGGACAAGGCCGGCTTCGAGACCTACGACGTCCACATGAGCGACCTGCTGGCCGGCCGCACCACGCTGGCCGGCTTCAAGGGCTTCGTCGCCTGCGGCGGTTTCAGCTACGGCGACGTGCTGGGCGCGGGCGAGGGCTGGGCGAAGACGATTCTCTTCAACAGCATGCTGGCCGAGCAGTTCGCGGCGTTCTTCAATCGCACCGACTCGATCGCGCTGGGCGTGTGCAACGGCTGCCAGATGATGGCGAACCTCGCCCCGATCATCCCGGGCGCCGGCGCATGGCCGAAGTTCACGCGCAACCAGTCGGAACAGTACGAAGGCCGCTTGGTGACGGTGCAGGTGGATGCATCCCCGTCGATCTTCTACGCGGGTATGGAAGGCAGCCGCATCCCCATCGTCGTCGCGCACGGCGAGGGCTATGCCGACTTCTCGCAGCAAGGCGACATCGACAAGGTGGCCGTCGGCCTGCGCTACGTCGACAACCGCGGCGAAGTCACGC
>RepKanNP_Acetate_BrdU_F21BDRAFT_1000337_pt1 | contig 19447 bp, 14 predicted proteins | sample RepKananBrdUF21B_FD_10624 | JGI IMG/M metagenome (IMG submission 10624)
GTGCAGTGCCCAGCGCAGCGTCGGCGCCACGGTGCGCATGGCGGCCGCGCTGAAGGCGGCGCGCAACGGTGGGCGCTCCAGTTGCAGCATCTGCGCGGCCCACGGTGGCAACAACTGGATGCCGGCGTCGAGAAAAACGCGCACCGCCGGTTGCAGCCCTGGCCGCGGTGCCTGCCATGTCATCAAGACTTCCACTACGGTGCGGGTGCGATCGCTCGCCACCAGTTCGGCGCGCATCGCGTTCAGGTAAGCCTGCACCGCCGCGCGCGATTTCGGCACGTCGGTGGCACCCAGCAGCTCGGCAATCAACGCGGTTTCTGCAAAGTAGCGGTCTTGGTTGGCACCGCTCAGGCTGCCATCCACATAGCGCAGATAGCCCGCCAGGAAGCTCGACATTTCCGCCACGTGCACCCAGGTGAGCAGGTCCGGATCGTTGGCGGAATAGGGGCGCCCGTCGGGTGCAATGCCCTGGATGCGGCCGTGGATGACCTTGACGTGTTCGATCAGTGTCAGCGCATCGTGTCGGCTGCCGTAGGTGGTGCCGGCCACGAATTGCGCGGTGCGGCCCAGGCGCCCCTGCAGGTCTTCACGGAAGTTGGAGTGGTCCCACACGCCGGCGAGTGCGCGCGGATGCAGCGCCTGTAGCAGCAGCGCGCTGATGCCGCCTGCCATCATCGCGGGGAAGTCGGCATGGACTTGCCAGCAGACGGCATCGGGGCCGAACAGGCCCGGGTCGCCGGGGGGCGAGGCAATATCGAGCGTGAGGCCGCCGGTGGCGCGCGTCAGGCCACGGACCTGGTTGGCGATGCGTTCGCGCAGTGTTGCAAGCGGGGAGGGCATGGTGCCGGATGGGGCCGAACGGCGGGAGACGTGGATGCCTTCATTTTACCGAGCCGATCACACCCGCTGTGATGACGGAACGCCGCATGATATGCCCGGTGGGTGTGGCGCGTTTGTTGCGCACACGCTGCGATAGCGCCTCCTAAAATGCACAAACCACCTCGAGAACACGCCATGCAACGCACCCCTTACCGAAACGCCTGCTGGTTGGCCGCCATCATCCTGATGCTCGGTGGCTTGTGCCTGGGCGTGAGTCCGGCAGCGCACGCAGAAAGCGCCCAGGCCTTGCACGACAAGTACCAGAGCCTTGCGCCGCAGTTGGCCGACAACGCATTCCACCGCCCGCTGGCGCTCGACTCCACCGAGGCGCCAGACAGGCTCAAGAGCGACATCTACAGCGTGCTCGACTACCCGTTCGCCACCGTCAAGGGCGCGTTGGACGACCCGGAGCACGGCGCCGCCAATTGGTGCGACGTGCTGATCCTGCATCTGAACATCAAGTACTGCCACGCCACGCAGGGCACCGGCGGCAGCGTGCTCGACGTGAACCTGGGCCGCAAGGTGGAGGAATCACTTTCCAGTAGCTACCGCCTTGAGTTCAGCTATCGCCCGGTTGTGAGCAATGCGGATTACTTTCGTGTTGAACTCAGCGCGGATTCCGGCCCGCTCAGCACCCGGGACTACCACATCATGCTGGAGGCCATTCCCGCCCCGGGCGTCGCCAATCACACCTTTCTGCATCTGACTTACGCCTACGGTTATGGCGCCGCCGGCCGACTGGCCATGCGCACGTACCTTGCCACGGTGGGCAGCGGCAAGGTTGGCTTTACCAAGGCAGCGGAATCCTCGGGTGCGGAGCCCGAATACGTGGGCGGTGTGCGTGGTCTGCTTGAGCGCAACACGATGCGCTATTACCTCGCCATCGACGCGTATCTGAAGGCGTTGTCTGCGCCGCCAGAAAAGCGTCTGCAGCAGCGGCTCAACACATGGTTCAGCGCCACGGAGCAATACCCGCGTCAGCTACATGAGCTGGATCGACAGGATTATCTGGAGATGAAGCACCACGAAGTCGAGCGCCAGCAGACGGCGCAGTAGTGGTGCTGGTGGTGCACGCGGCGCTTCAGGCCGGCCGATACACCTTGGCGAAGCGCTGCGCCTGCACGACACCGTAGTCGCCGGGGGCGTATTGCAGGACCCAGTCTCCGGCTTGGCCGTGCAGCACGTCGCCCGCTTCGGAGCGCGCCATCGAGAAGGGTTCGTGCATCTGCTTGGCCAGCACCACGCTCGGGTGGTTGCGATACGCGCCGGGTTGTCCGTGCGCGAGTGATGCATCAGCCGGCAGGTACTTCGCATCGAAACGCTCGCGCGAGACCACCCAGCGGTCGCCCGTTGAACCGGTGATGAGCGCATCGCCGGGCGCATAGCGGTTGGGGCCTTCCAGACTCATCAGCTCGCCGGGCTGCGTGGCGAAATCGACCTGGACGGTCTCGTCCTTGACGAAGGTGCGTGCGGCGGGGTCGGTGCGCAGGTCGACGTGTTGCAGAGTGGGCATGAAGCGGTGACAGCGAATGTGCGGCGGAACAGCGAAGGCCGTAAGGGTAGCGCGAAACGCGCCGGTATTGCGGCGGCACTACAGCGTTGTGGGGTGCCCGCTGCGATCCAGCTCGAACACCTTGTGGCGTGCCAGGCAGTCCATCAGCCACGTGCCGGCGCGGCCCATCACGCGTGACTGCGCCCAGATCAGGTCCACGCCGACCAGCCAGTCGGTATGCGGATAGGCGGTGAGCTGCAGTTCGACAAACTCGCCGCGCGCAATGCCATCTCGCACAAGCTGGCGTGGCAGCGTGGTCCAGCCAAGGCCCGCGCGCATCATCTCCAGCAGAACGAGGTAGTTCTCGGCCTTCCACTCCTGTGTCGATGCCAGATACTCGGTGCTCGGCAGCGTGTTGCTGTGCGCGCTGAAGGCGAGCCGCCGGTGCTGGCGCAGCGTGCCGAAGTCCACGGTGGTCTCGCGCGCTAGCGGGTGATCCCGGCTGACGACGTGCACGAGGATCAGCTTGCCCAACTGCCTGAACGCGAGGTCCCGCGTGTAGTGCGGCTGCGAGAAGCCGATACCGAAATCCACGCTGCCGTCGCGCACCAGTGTCGTGATATCGCCATGGAAGGGATGACGGATGTCCAGGTCGACATGCGGGAAGGTGGCGGCAAATGCACGCAGCGGCTCGGTCAGTGCGCTGGCCGGAATCTCGATCGCCAGCGTGAGCTTGCGCTCGATCGTGTCGCCCAGGGCTTGCGCGTGAGCTTCAAGCGAGGCGCAGCGCTCCAGCACCAGCTCGGCTTCCAGCAGCAGGCGCTGACCGGCCTCTGTGAGCGTGGGCGAGCGGCTGCTTCGGTCGAACAGCGCCACCCCCAGGTCGATCTCCAGATTGGCAATGGCCGTGCTGACGGTCGATTGCGTCTTGCCCAGCCGCCGTGCTGCGGCCGAAAACGACCCGGCATGCGCAATGGTGGAAAAGGTCTCCAGCTGGTCCAGCGAATAGCGCACGGCGTCTCCTGGTGATCTAGGCATCTAAAAAATCGATGATTTCTAACTTCTTGTATCGATTCGTGCGGTGGATTATGCGCTGCCGGTTGCAGCGTCGTAAAGAACGCCTCGCCGGACAAACCGACACAAGAGGATGGAGACAACGACATGAAGACCCCACAGCCGGTGCATCCGGTGGATGAAATCCTGCCGCTGCGGCAACTGCTCAGTTACGGGCTGCAGCACGTGCTGGTGATGTATGCGGGCGCGGTGGCCGTGCCCCTGATCCTGGGCAGCGCGCTCGGCCTGACCCCGCAGCAAATGGTGACCCTGATCAACGCCAACCTGCTGACCTCCGGTATCGCCACCCTGATCCAGACCCTGGGCGTGTGGAAGTTCGGCGCGCGCCTGCCGCTGATACAGGGCTGCTCGTTCATCGCCATCGCGCCGATGATCATGATCGGCAAGCAATACGGGCTGGACCACGTGTTTGGCGCGGTGATCGCCAGCGGCGCGCTGACCATTGCGATTGCGCCAGTGTTCAGCCGGCTGCTGCGGTTTTTCCCGCCGGTGGTGATCGGCAGCCTGATCACCATCATCGGCGTGTCGCTCATGCCGGCTGCGGCCATCTGGTTGGGCGGCGGCAACCCGGCGGACAGCGCGTTCGGCAGCTTGCCCAATCTGCTGCTCGGGCTGGCCACGGTGGTGATCACGCTGTGCGTCTACGCGCGTTTTACCGGCTTTGTGGGCAACCTGTCGGTGCTGATCGGGCTGGTGGCGGGGACGGCGCTGGCTGCGTGCTTCGGGCTGACGCATTTTGCCGAGGTGGGCCGGGCGAACTGGTTCGAGATCAGCCCGCCGTTTGCATTCGGCCTGCCGGGTTTTGCGCTTACGCCCGTGCTGGTGATGACGCTGGCGATGCTCGTCATCATGGCGGAGACCACCGGCAACGTGCTGGCCATCGGCACCATCATCGGCCGGCCGTCGACGCAGCAGACGCTGGGCAACGCCTTTCGCGCGGACGGCCTGTCGACCATGCTGGGCGGCATCTTCAACAGCTTTCCGTACAACGCCTTTACGCAGAATACGGGCCTGATCGCGCTGTCCAACGTGAAGAGCCGCTTTGTGGTGGCATCCGCCGGCGCCATCATGGTGTTGATGGGGCTGTTCCCCAAGCTGGGTGCGTTGATTGCCTGCGTGCCGCGGCCGGTGCTCGGCGGTTGCGCCATCGTCATGTTTGGCATGACCACGGTGGCGGGCATCCAGGAGCTGTCGCGGGTGCGCTTTGAAGGCACGCGCAACGCCATTGTGGTGGCCGTATCGGTGAGCGTGGGGGTGCTGCCCATGTCGTTCCCGGCGCTGTTCGAGCATGTGCACGGGCCGCTCAAGCTGGTGCTCGACAGCGGCATCTTCCTGGGCGCGCTGACGGCCATCGTGCTCAACCTGCTGCTCAATCGCGAGTCCGCACCGCACACCGCCGATGTGGCCAGCCCGGCCGCCGGCGCTGAACTGCACTGATTCCCATTCCATACAACACTGACACCAGGGACTTCACCATGAACGCACGAGACGCCCAACCCCGACTGACCGACCGCGACATGGCGCTGCTGCGCCTGGCGATTCAGCTTGCCGACGATGCGCGCCAGCGCGGCCGCCACCCGTTCGGCGCGCTGGTGGCTGACGAGCACGGCAACGTGATCGCCACGGCGGGCAACAACTCCATGCCGCCTGAAGGTGACCCGACGCAGCATGCCGAGCTGGCCGCTGCGGCTGCCGCCGCCAAGGTGCTGTCGCCCGAACAACTGGCGCACTGCACGCTGTACACCAGCGCCGAGCCCTGCTGCATGTGCTCGGGCGCCATCTACTGGTGCAACATTGGCCGCGTGGTCTACGCACTGTCGGAGCACCATCTGCTAGTGCTGACCGGAGACCACCCCGAGAACCCGACGTTCTCGCTGCCGTGCCGCGAGGTGTTCGTGCGTGGGCAGCGGCAGATTGAAGTGCACGGCCCGCTGATCGAAGACGAGGCCGCCCGCTCGCACACCGGCTTCTGGAAGTGACCGGCATGCCCGGTATCTCGATTCATGTGGTGGACGTGTCGCGCGGCGTGGTGGCGCAGGGGCTGGCGGTACGCATCGAACGGCTTGCCGGCAACGAACGCGTGCTGCTGGCAGCCGGGCGCATCGGCCCGACGGGCACGCTGCGCGAGCTGGATGCACTGGCGGCGCAGTGCGTGGCTGGCGTGTATGAGGCGACCTTCGAGGTGGGGGACTACTACCGGCAGGCCGGCATCGCCTTGCCCGCCACGCCTTTTCTGGAGACGGTGCCTTACCGGTTCGGGCTCGACGATGTGGCGCAGCACTACCACCTGCCGTTCAAGATGACGCCGTGGGGGTACTCGTGCTTTCGGGGTGGCGCGTAACACGGTGTAGGCAGGCGCGGTGGCAACCGGGTCGGATCGCACGCACAATACCGCAGCCCAACCACGCGGAGCGCATATGCCGATCGACTGGACCCTCATCGAAACACGCGGGGCGGATGCCTTGCACGACACCATCGTTGAGATTGAAGGTTGGGCACTGTCGCTCGATGCGGCAGCGCAGTCGGCAAGCTACTTTCTGCTCTCGGCAGACGCGCCTTGCTGTGGTGGCTGCGTGCCACGCAGTCCGGCGACGAGCATCGAGGTGTTTGCCGCGCAGCCGGTGCGCATGGATGATGACGCCGTTCGCCTGCGCGGCCGTCTGCTGCGCTTGCAAAACGACCCGGCCGGTTGGCGCTATCAACTGGTGGCCGCCGCACCGACTGTCGCTCAACCTTCGGCCCAATCAGCACGCGTGAGCCGTCGCGTGTTCCTGGCCGCTGGCGCCGCGTTGGGGCTGGCGGCTTGCGCACCCGGCCGCTTCGCCAACTACACCGAAGGCGATGCCGGTGCGGACACGACTTGGACGCCATTGCCAGGTGCACTCACCATCGACATCCACAGCCACGCCGGCCGCGTGATCGTCTCGCGCGATCCCAAGATCGGCGCCAATCGGCCGTTTCTACCGGTGGCTGAGCCGATGCGCACCGGCGGCATGAACGTCATCTGCCTGGCCATCGTCACCGATACCACTGCCGTGCACGTGGCGGCCAGCGGCAACCGCTTCGAGGCCTTCCGTACGCCGGAGCCCGGCGAGTTGTATCAGCTCGGCCTGACCGAGTTTGCGCGTGCCCAGCGCTTGATCGACAAAGAGCAACTGCGTGTGGTGACAGATGCCGCATCGCTGGCAGCCATGGGCACACAGGGCCCGAGCGTCATCATCGCGTCAGAGGGGGCGGACTTTCTGGAGGGCCGCATCGAGCGTGTGGACGAGGCCTACACACAGCATCGTCTGCGGCATCTACAGCTCACGCACTACCGCGTGAACGAGCTGGGTGACATCCAGACCGAGCCGCCTGTGCATGGCGGTCTGACTGACTTTGGCGCGGAAGTCGTACGACGCTGCAATACGCTGGGTATCGTGGTGGACGTGGCGCACGGCACGTATGACCTCGTCAAACGCGCGGCGGCGACCACCACCAAACCGCTAGTGCTGTCACATACGGCGCTCTCCGGATCGCCCAGGGCGCGCAGTCGATTGATCTCGGCCGACCATGCGCGCGCCGTGGCGGACACGGGTGGTGTGATTGGCGTATGGCCCAATGCGGCGGATTTCCCCAGCATCGATGCCATGGCACTGGGCATCAAGCGCATGGCCGATGTGGTGGGCGTGGCGCATGTGGGGCTGGGTACCGACATGCTGGGCTTTATCAAACCGCCGGTGTTCAACAGCTACAAGCAGTTGCCTGCGTTGGCCACGGCGTTGCTGCAAGCGGGCTTCACGCAGGCAGAGGTGGGGCAGATTCTGGGCGGCAACTATCGGCGCGTGTTTGAGGCGACGGTGGGTTGATACGCGCGCAACGAATCAAGAAAGAACAGGGCGGAAGAAGCTGCGTTCGTAGCTGACAATGCAGCCGGTTTCGTCGGCATATTGGAAGGCGGCGATGCAGGCGGGGTCGGTTTTCGACTGCTCTCGATAGACCTCGTATGCCGCGAGGCTCGGGAACGAGAACAATGCCAGCGCGACGTTGTTCGCACCTTCAGAGGGCAGGAAATAGCCGTGGTGCTGGCCGCCAAATTTCTCGACCAGCGGAATCCACATCTTGCCGTAGGTCTCGAACTCAACAAGCCGGGCGGGGTTGATGATGTAGCGGAGGTAGCAGGTGATCATGGGGTGTGCGGGCGAGAGGAGAAAGGCTGTGAGCCTAAATGCCTGCCCGCCGCGTCGTCAATGTCCGTCATTCAGTAGTACCGCAGCTCCGTCGCCTTACCGTGGAACACCTTGTACGAGTAGATGGTGTAGCCCACGATGGTCGGCAGCACGATGGCCACGCCCACCAGCATGAACTCGAGCGATTCCGGTGCGCTGGCAGCCTGCCAGATGTCGAGCCGGTCCACCACCAGGTACGGGAACAGGCTGTAGGCCAGGCCGTTGAACGCCAGCAAGAAAATGGCGCCGGTGCCCACGAAGGGTGCCCAGATCAGGTGTTCATCCCCTTTGGCAATTTGCTGCGGTAGACGGCGCAGCACCCAATCGATCAGGCCGAACAGCACGATCGTCACCAGCGGCACCGGCGCCAGCAGGATGATGTTGGGCAAGGCAAACCATTTGTCGAACACGCGCGTGCTGACCCACGGTGTGGCGAGCGACACTGCCGCCACGCCCAGCGCGGTGAACCACAGGCTGCCGCGCGCCCACTGCACCGCGCGCAACTGCAGCGCGCCTTCGGTCTTCATGATCAGCCACGTGGCACCCAGCAGCAGGTAACCGGCAATCAGCCCGCCCGCCGTGCAGATCGCAAAGATGATGTTGGCGGTGTCGTAGTGGAAACCCGTGATGTACAGCCCCAGCATCAGCCCTTGCGCCGCCGTGGCGATGACGGAGCCTGCATAGAACGCGCGGTTCCACCACGGCTTGTGGTGCGCGCGTGCCTTGACGCGAAAGTCGAACGCCACGCCACGCAGCATCAGCCCGAACAGCATGACGGCGACGGGCAAGTACAGCGCGCCCAGGATCTCGCCATGTGCCGCAGGAAACGCCACCAGCAGCAGGCCGACGCCGAGTACGAGCCAGGTTTCGTTGGCATCCCAGAACGGGCCGATGGAGGCGATCATCGTGTCCTTCTCGGCATCATCGGCACGGCGCAGCAGGATGCCGACGCCCAGGTCGTAGCCGTCCAGCACCACGTAGGCCAGCACGGCAATGCCCATCAGGGCCATGAAGACCACCGGCAGCCAGCCGGCGGGTTGGGAGAGGTCAGGGAGGGTGCTCATGCGTGGCTCGCAACGGGGGCGGAGAGTTGGGGGCTGTGCTTGCCCGGAATGTCGGCGTCAGTCGGGTCGATGGCACCGCCGGCTTTGCGGGCCAGGTAGAACACCACGCCGATATACGAAGCGATGAGGAAGGCGTACAGCGCGAGGTACATCGCCAGCGTCGTGCCGATCATCTGGGCGGGCACGGTGGAGGCCGCCTGCGCGGTGGTCAGTACGCCGTAGACGAGCCACGGCTGCCGGCCAATCTCTGTGACGTACCAGCCGGCGACCACGGCTACCCAGCCGGAGAACGTCATCGCGACGAGGGTGCGCACGAGCCAGCGCGGCAGTTCTCCGTTACGGCGCAGGCGCCATGCACTGACCCATGACACCGCCAGCATCAGCAGCCCCACGCCCACCATCAGGCGGAAGGCAAAGAACACCGGTACCACGGGTGGGTGCTGGTCGAACTGATCCAACCCCTTGACCTCACCATTGAGCGAGTGCGTCAGATACAGCGATGCCAGCTTGGGCACGGCGATCTCGAAGCGGTTGCTGCGCGTGGCAGCATCCGGGATGCCGAACAGCACGGCGGGCACGCCGCGCTCGGTCTGCCAGATGCCTTCCATGGCGGCCAGCTTGGCCGGTTGGTGCTCCAGCGTGTTCAGGCCGTGTGCATCGCCTGCGACGATCTGCAAGGGGATCAACATCGCTGCCAGCACCACGCCCGTCTTGAGGCTGGCACGCACGTCGGCACCGCGGTCATTGCGCAGCCAGCGATAGGCGGAAAGCCCTGCCAGCAGGAACGACACCGTCAGCCCAGAGGCCAGCAGCATGTGCGTGAACCGGTACGGGAACGACGGGTTGAAGATGATCGCCAGCCAGCTTTGCGGATGCGCGCGGCCGTCGATCATCACGTAGCCAGTGGGCGTCTGCATCCACGAGTTGAGCGCGATGATCCAGAACACCGAGATGGTCGTGCCCAGCGCCACCAGGAACGTCGCAAACGTATGGATGCGCTGGCTCACGCGGCCCGTGCCGAACAGCATGATGCCGAGGAAGCTGGCCTCCAGAAAGAACGCGGTCAGCACCTCATACGCCAGCAGCGGCCCCGCAATATTGCCCACCGTGTTCATGTAGCCCGGCCAGTTGGTGCCGAACTGAAAGCTCATCGTCACACCGGACACCACGCCCAGCGCAAAGGTCAGCGCAAAGACCTTCACCCACAGGCGGTACGCGGCCATCCAGGCCTCGTCGCCGGTCTTGCGGTAGCGCAGCTTGAAGAACAGCAGCACCCAAGCAAGCGCGATGCTGATGGTGGGAAAGAGGATGTGGAACGTGATGTTGGCGCCGAACTGGATGCGCGCCAGGGCAACAGGATCAAGTGACATGGTGCTTCTCGGGGCTACTTCGATTTGCCGCCAACCACGACGGCAAGCTTGTTCTTCATTTCCAGCAGCTTGTGCACCTTGGCGCCCATCTTCATGAGCTGCTGCAAGGAGTCGGCATCGAGCTTCTGCACGTCGTCAAACCAGTTGGTCATGAGCGTGATGAGCTGGTACATCTCCTTCATGCGCGCCTGGGCGTGGCGGTCATCCGGGTCTGTGGGGGATTCGAGCATCACGTCGCGCAGCAGCGAAAGCGTGGGGTCGATCTCGCGCTTGCGGCGCTCTTCAGCCAGCGTGCGGAAGATGGTCCAGATGTCGTCGGGGGCCGAGAAGTATTCGCGCCGGTCGCCAGGCTTGTGCGAGAGCCGCACCAGCTTCCACGACTCCAGCTCCTTCAGCCCGATGCTCACGTTCGAGCGCGAGAAGCCCAGCGCCTCGGCAATCTCGTCGGCGTTGATCGGTTCGCGTGCCGCATAGAGCAGCGCATAGATCTGCCCAACCGTGCGGTTGATGCCCCAGCGGCTGCCCATCTCGCCGAAATGCAAGACGAAGCGCTGTTTCAAGGGAGAAAGTTGCATGGTTTTGATCTTTCTCAATTTTCAGGAATTTCTGAAAGTTTAGTCGTCTTGTGCGTTTGCACAATGCGGCGCGCTGTCGCGGCTGTCCGGTCTCAAAGTCAATGGCATCCGTCTCACCGTTGACGGTCCAGCGTCTCAGAGTTTCTTGAGAAAGAGGGTATGGAGGGCATTAACGAGCATGCCATTCCTGTGACGTCAATCGGAGGGGAGATGGGTTGCGCTCGAGGTGAATCGAAAACAACAATGCCGACATGCTCCCACCTATGACACGCGATCTGCGCGCCGCGAACGCGAACTCCCGTCGCGAACTGCTCAAGGTCGTCATTGCGACATCGCTTGTCACGTGTCTCGAGTTGTTCGACTTCACGGTGTTCAGCTACTTCGCGGTGATGATCGGTGACCAGTTTTTTCCGGCCACCGATCCGATGACGTCGCTGTTGCTTGCGGTCGGCACCTTCGGTGTTGGCTTCTTCATGCGGCCACTTGGTGCCATGGTGATCGGCGCCTATGCAGACCGGGTCGGCCGCCGCGCGGCCATGACGATCACCATCTGGCTGACGGCCGCAGGGACGGCCGCAATCGCCGTATGTCCACCCTTTGCGGCGATTGGCGTGGCGGCACCATGCATCATCCTCGTCGGTCGCTTGCTGCAAGGCTTTGCCGCCGGGGGCGAGGTGGGGGCGGCCGTGACCTTCGCAATGGAAGCCGGGCCGCCATCACAACGCGGGATTCTGGTCAGCTGGCAATACGCCAGTCAGGCTGCGGCTGCGTTGTTCGGTGCGTTGCTGGGCACACTGCTCACGAGCACGATGTCGCCGGCGAGCCTGACGCAGTGGGGTTGGCGCATTCCCTTCCTGATTGGATTGCTGATTGTGCCGGCGGGTCTCTACCTGCGGCGTCAGCTGGTCGATAGCCCGGCTCGTGGTGCTTCCGGTCGCAGCACCTCCCTCCCGATCGTCGAGCTGTGCCGGGAGCACGGTGGAACGCTCGTGCTGGCCACGTTGACGAAGATCTGGAGCACAGTGCCGGTCTACGCCGTCATCACCTTCATGCCGAGTTACGTGACGCGCGTGTTGCACATGCCGGCCATCATCGGGTTCTTGTCGTCCACGCTGTCGACGTTGCTGCTGGTCGTGGTGTCGCCGCTGTCGGGCCTGCTGGCGGACCGGTTGCCGCGCCGCAAGCCGTTGGTACTTATTACGTCGGGGGCGACGGCGCTGCTTGCGTATCCGGTTTTCGCGATGATGGCGCACGCTAAAGGGCCGCTGACCGTGTTGTTCGGGACGGCCGTCATTAGCGTGTTGTTGGCGCTGGGCACCAGCATCGGCGCATTGCTTGTTCTCGAAGCGTTTCCGGCACGCGTGCGCGCCAGCGGCTTTGCGATTTCGCATGCGCTGGGTGTCACGCTGTTTGGTGGCACCGCGCAATTCATCATCACCGGGCTGATCAAATGGACGGGCGATCCAGTATCCGCAGCCTGGTATGTGGCGCCCGCATGCCTGGTGAGTTTCTTGGCGGTGCTCGCGTTCAAGGAGCGCCGCGCAGTAGCCTGAAACCGATGGCCTGAAACCGCGACGTCTTACGCGCTGATTGCAACCTGCGCGCTGTGCGACACCCTGGGCCGCGCGTAGAACGTCTTGCCCGTCAGTGCCCGGAAGTCTTGCGGCGCCATGTCATAGGCACGGCGGAACGCGCGCGTGAAATCGGACGAGCTCTTGAAACCCAACCCGAACGCGATGTCCGTCACGGTCAGGTCGGGGCGCTGGACCAACTCATCTGCCGCCTCCCGCAACCGCAGGTGGCGGATGTACGCGCCCAGACCGCCCTCGTGCTGAAACAGACGATACAGCGTCTGGCGAGGCAGCTGCAGTGCTTGCAACACGGTTTCCGGCGAGAGGTCTTCCTGGCGCAGATGCATCTGGATGTACCGCCGCACCCGACCGAACATGGCGGCCCGTGCCGCAGCGCGGGCATTGCCGCTCAGTTGGGCTTGCTTGCCGAATGCAGAGACGAGGAGTTGCGTGCTCGCATGAATGGCGCTGCCCGCGGCGTGTGCACTCATGTCTGGAATGTCACGGCTCAGCGCCGTCACGTGCTCGACGATCAGTTGCGTGAGCGGCGTCGTGTTCTCGATCAAGCGACCGTGGATCGCCTCAGGGTCGGGAAACGTTTCTCCCACGAGTGCGCCCGGCACAAAGATGGTGGCGACCCGGCAGGCGCTGCGCTGCATGCGCACGGGCTGACCCATGTGCAGGGCGAGGATGCTGCCGGCAGCCAGCGTGTTGTCGCGCGATGAGGACGAGCGCACAGCAACATCGTTGACACCGCCTTCCAGGAACACATGGAAAGCGTAATCGCGGATGGAATCAGTCGAAATGCGCGCAAGCGAACGGTCCAGCAGCATCGCATCGGACCGGCAATCGGTGAACGTCGCATCACCGACCTTGTAGCGATCGATGGCGGCGTGAAACGGCTTCTCCAGATCAGCGCGTGATGGCAGAACGTCGATGATGTGGCCGACCCGCTCTCGCCATGCCATTAGAGGCTTCTGATGCGTCTGCTTGCACGCATCGAAATGGCTGTAAACGATAGAGGGTTCACACGGCGAGCGAGCGTCAGCCGTGAGCGCGCAAGGTTCCATGCAAGAGAGTCCCGCCCCGTGAGTATTCTGTGCTGTGGTACAGCTTATGAACTGCTTATTGTGGTGATGACTGTAGCGAAGAAATTGCGCGCAGCGCGGCACTCCCCCCTAAAGGGTGAGGCTCGGGCCCAACACCTTGCCTGCAAAGTGACGGCGCCGTGGTTTTATGGGGCTTGGCGGCGCCTGGCGAGGGTCAATGGCCCGTGGCTTCTAGGTGAAGCGCTCCCGTTTGGCGTGGCCGTGCTGGAGCAACGGTGCGTATTCGTGGAGTTCGCGGGGCGCGATGTCGAACGCGCGACGGAAGGCACGCGTAAAGCTCGATGCATCGTTGAAGCCCAGCCCCGAGGCAACGTCTTGTATGCCCCGCTGCGGAAAGCGCACCAGTTCGTCGGCGGCCATCCGTAGCCTGCGACTGCGGATATATGCGGCCAGGCCGCCATCGTGTTCGAAGATGCGGTACACGCTTGCGCGCGAGAAATGCAGCGATGCCAACACGCTTTCCGGCGACAGGTTCGGATCACGCAGATTGCTCTCAACATGCCGCCGCACTTTTCCGTAGACAGCAGCGCGCACCGCCGCACGGGCGTTGCCTGCCAGGCCCGCCTGCTGGCCGTAGGCCGCCAGGATCAACTCCACCGCGGTGAGAAAGGCCTGCTGCGCGGCCTCCTTGCTCAGCCCAACGATCTGCTGCCTGAGCGCCACGACATGCTCAATCAGCAAGCGCGTCAGCGGGGTGGTGGCGTGCACCCAGCGGCCATGCAGCGAAGCCGCATCGGGGAATGACTGTTCCACCAGCGCACGCGGCACAAAAAGAAGAAGGAGTCGCCCCTCAAAGCTGCGGATGGTGCACGGTTGATCCATGTCCAGCGCGAGGATGCTTGGCACGCGCGGGATATGCGCGGCGTCAGCGCGCGGCTTGCCACCCTGAAATTGCGACGGCGGCCCTGCCAGGAAGATGCTGAACGTGACATCACGAACGCTCTCGGTCGAGACCCGACCCAACGATCGCACGGCCAGATTGGGGCCGGTGTGAAAGTCGAAGAGGCTGAGATTGTCGATCGTGTAGCGTGACAGCGATGCGTTGAACGTATCGTCGGCCTGCTTTGATGGTGGCCGTATGTCATAGACCGGGCTCATCCGCTCTTGCCAAGCCAAAAAGCTTTGGCGGGCGTCGCCTTGCACGCTGAAATCGCTGTGCACGATGCCGGGTGCGAGCGTTGGTGGCGCTGGCGGCAACAACAGGCGACTGAGCGTTGGCGCAGTGTGGAGGGCGTCGTCGTTCAATGCGGTGCTCATCGCGGATCACTGTGCGCAAGCGACGATTCGCACGGCGAGCGAACGTCAACCGTGAACGCGCAATGTGCCATGCAAGAGAGTCCCCGCCCCGTGAGTATTTTGTGGTGGTGCTGTTATGAACGGCGTCTTATGGCTGGGACTGTAGCGAAGAAAACACCTGCAATCACGCGCGACGGCGCACTCCCCTACAAAAGGGTGAGACACAAGACCAACACCTCGCGTGCGGAGTGGCGTCGGCTAACAGCGTTGCGCCAGCACGTCCTCGATCAGCCCGGTGACGGCTTTCAGGACGCGGTCGCGCGGCAAGCTCTGGTAGCGCACTGCAATGGTGCGTGCCGCGTCACGGTATTGCGGATTGGCCAAGGCATCGTGAAGCACCTGGCCGAAGCGGCTCTCCACATAGGCGGGCAGGATCCCCAGGCCAGCGCCCGTTGCGGCCACACGCTCGGTCACCATCAATTGCTCGATATGCAGCGGCAGCAGCAACATCGGCACGCCGGCCAGCAGGCAGTTCAATGCCGTGCCATGGCCTGCGTGGGTGATGGCCAGCGTGCAGCCGGCCAGCAAGGGCGCCATTTGCACAGGCCGCCGGAATAGCCGCAGGCGGCGGTGGCGGCTCGCCAGTTCGTCGCTGATATCGGGAATGACGGCAATCACCTCGGCGCCGGACGCCTCCAGCGCCGTCAGCACGGTCCCCAGCCAGGGCTGCGTGTGCAGATACACGAAGACGTGCGGCTTGTTGGGCTGCTGCCATTGCACGCGTTCGCCGGTATCTGGCTCGGGCACTGGCCCCAGGAAGGTGGTGCCGGGCGGCCGCGATGCTGCGTAGTGGTCCAGCTCCGGCAGCGTCAGTAGCCGCGTGTGGTCTGCGGTGAGCAATGTCGTCAGCGCCTGCGGCTGGTCGAACAACGCCTGGATGGTGCGCTCCACTGCCGCCTGCGTTTGCGCGCGCGCCTCGGCGTGGTCCGCTTCCCATGGGCGGAAGCACGGCGCCGGAGACAGGGTAGGGGGGATGGTGAAGCCGGTGCCGACCTGGACGCTGCGAATGCCTGCCCGCTTGGCCGCCAGCAAGGCAAGCGGCGCGTGCTCGATCACCACGAGATCCGGTTCGAGCGCGGCGTACATGTGTTGCCAGGCCTGCACCATGCCGCCCAGCAGATCGGGTTGCGTGGCGCCATAGGTGGCAAGAATATCGACGTAGGTCGCAATCTCGCGGCCCAGCGGCGTGATGTCTGCGGGGGCGGGGCAGGCAAACCAGCGGATGCCATGGGGCGCCAGATAGCGCTGGGCCAGGGCCATCGGTTTGAGCCCGAACATCACCTCATGGCCGTTTGCCTGCAGCGCCAGGGCAATCGGGAGCAGGCGCCACAGGTGCCCGTGGTTCTCACCCAGCTCCCACGCAAAAACGATCCGGCTCATGCACGGTCCTGGTGCGCGGTGTTGTGGGCCCGAGGGTGCATGCGAGGCATTCCTGTGCAGCGTGTGGTGTTGAGGTAGCGCAGGGATCTTATAGAAATTTCCAAATCGCGCGGAACTTTCCAAAAACTGAGACGCACGGTCAAGACCACCCCCAAAAAAATCGCCACTATCGAGTCCGACACAGTTGTGTCAGCAGTCCGGGGGGAGTTGGTAGCGGCTCAGGGCTGTCGGTCAAACGCTCGCTTGCGGCATCCGATGCCGCATCAGAACAGAGCCTGCCGGCAGGTTTGCCTGATCCAAGAACGTAGCAGCAGAGGCGCGCAGAAGATAACAGCGCCATTTGCCAGAACGTACCGGATTGCGAAACGGGGAAGTCGTTCGACGCAAGCAAACCGCACCGTGTTGAGGCGCAGGGGAAACCGACAGGCAGACCTTGAGCCTCAACACGTGTGCTGGGGCGCGGCTCGGATTGGCCGTTCAACCGCCTATCTCAGGTACAAAAACAATGGCTCAACGCAATCAGTTTCCTAAACAGAGCACCTTGACGCTGGCAATCGCGGCCGCGCTCTCCAGCATGGCCCCGGCCATCGCTGCGGCCGATACGACTGTCAGCACCGCGATCACCACCCAGCAGTTCTGGGGCGCCGGCAACTACACGGTAACCAGCAGCGGCAGCGTTTCGAGCGCCAGCACTGCGCTGATGACCGATGGCACGCTGGGCACGCTCAGCAACAGCGGCACGATCCGCGGGACCAATGTCGGGATCGGCTCTTACGGCGGCTCGATCGATACGTTGAACAACGCAGCCGGCGGCGTCATCAGTGCGATCGGCCAGGCGGGGAGCAACGGTATGAACGGCGGCATCATGATGCCGCCTGGTACGCCGCCTGGTACGCCGCCAATGCCCATGCCCGGCGGGCCAGGGAGTGGGGGCGGAAACGCGTTTGGCCTGGCGGCAAGCAACATCACGACGCTGAACAATAACGGCACGATCATGGGCGTCGGCGGTACCGGCGGCGCTGGCGGTTCTGGCGTGCCCAGCGGTGTAGGCGGCGCAGGCGGTAGCGGCACGGGCCTGATCAACAGCGCGCTGATCACGACGCTGAACAACGGCGGCACCATCCTTGGCCAGGGCGGCAACGGCGGCATTGGCGGCATTGGCGGAATCGGCGGTCAGGGCGGCACCGGCTTCGGTATTGAGAACCAAGGGACCATCGTCACGCTCAGCAACACCGGCGCCATCAATGGGTTTGGTGGCGTTGGCGGGGGTACGGGCAGCGTCGCTGCAGGCTATGGCATCACTAACGGAGGTGCGATCACTACGCTGAACAACGCAGCGAGTGGCGTCATCCAAGGTGGTGTGGCGGCCATCGTCAACAGTGCCGCGATCGGTACGTTGACGAACAGCGGCACCATCAACGGCAGTGCGTTGGGGATCAATGGTTCCGGCGGCACGATTACCGCGTTGAACAACAACGCTGGCGGTACCATCACTGGCGGCAATACCGGCATTGCCAACAACGGCACCATCGGTGCGCTGACCAACAGCGGGACCATTAGTGGTACTGGTACCAACTCCGTTGGCATCACAAGCTACGGCGGTACGATCAGCGCGTTGACCAACAACGCGAGCGGCGTCATTAGCGGTAGCGTCACAGGTATCAACAACTTCGGCACGATCCAGACGCTGAGCAACAGCGGCACCATTCTTGGCCTCCCCTCGGGTACCGGTCAGCAGAATGCCGGCGTTTTCAACGGCGGCTCGATCGGCACGCTCACCAATAGCGGCAGCATTAGCGGCGGCGGCGTTGGTATCACCAACCAAGGAACGATCAACTCGCTGACCAACAACGGTGTGATCAGCGGTCGCGTGCCAGGGCTTTACAACACCAGCATGATCGGCACGCTGGTCAACCGCGGAACGATCAGCGGTGGCACCGTGGGCACCATGCCATTTGTCGCCGGCATTCTCAGCGCCGGGTCGATCGGCGCGGTGGATAACAGCGGCACCATCACGGGCGCTGGCAATGCCATCGTCAACGGCGGGTCGATTGGCACGATCACCAACTCAGGCGTGATCGCCGGCAATATTACGAACCAGAGCCCTCAAGCCCTGACCATCAATGGTGGAGCGGGCTCGACATTCGGCACGCTGACCGGCTTTGGCGGAACGATCGGCACGATCACCAGCTCTGGCACGAACGTTGTATTCGGCTCGGGCAACCTGGTGTTGAACGACAACATTGGTGCCGCGCCCACCAACATACTCAGCGTTGGCCCAGCCGTGGCCGCTCCCACCGGTCAGGTGGCCGTGAGCAACACGGGCGCAGTCCTGCAGGTCAACAACGCGATCAACATTCTTGGCACCTACAACCAGAGCGCGGCCGGTACGCTGCAGATCGGCGTGAACACCGGTGCGATCGCCAACGGCGCCCTCACGGGCGACCGCGGCTATGGCCGACTGATTGTCTCGGGCGCGGTGAACCTTGCCGCGGGCTCGGCCGTTTCGTTTGCGCAGGTCAACCCGTATCCGTTTGCGGCTGGCCAGCGTTACGTGATCGTCGATGCGTCGAGCACCGGCACCAACTACAACGAAGGCACGCTCCGGTATTCGATCCGCGGTTACAACAGTGTCCTGACCGGTGCGAACGTCACGGCCAATGGCCGTAGCGACCTGGTGGTGACCGTGGTCAGCGCAGCTCTGATCCCGACCACGAGCCCTTCGCCGGCACCTGCCCCGGCACCGGCTCCCGCGCCTGCCCCGGCTCCCACCCCGCCGGCGACCGTGCCGAACGCCCAAGCGGCGCTCACAGGCCTGTCCCAGTACACGGGCATCAGCGATCCGGGCCTGCTGAACCTGTACAACGCCTCGATGGCGCTGAACCTGGGCAGCAGCGACGCGGCCAACCGCGCCGGCAAGCAACTGAACCCGGTGTCGCAGGGCTCGACCGCCCAGGCTGCACTGGCACCGACGCTGGATGTGCTCAACATCATCTCCACGCATGCGGACAGCGTGCGCCTTGCCCAGGCCGGTGGCCTGAGCGGTGTCTCGACCGGTGAAGCCGGTCCGGCATGGGGCGTGTGGGGTCAGGCATTCGGCGGCCACGCACACCAGGGCCAACGTGATCAGGTGGATGGCTACAGCGCCAACTTCGGCGGCCTGCTGTTCGGCGTCGATCACGCGGTCAACGACGCGTGGCGTGCGGGCGGTGTGTTCAGCTACAGCAACGCCAAGATCAGCAACACGGGCGACACCGACGGCAACTCGACGCGTGTGAACTCGTTCGGCCTGATGGGCTACGCCAGCTACACGGGCAGCCCGTGGTACGCAAACCTGTCGGCGGGTGCCGTGCAGCAGCACTACGACACCACCCGCGCCGTCAACTTTGCCGGCTTCTCGGGCAATGCCGACGGTAGCTTCAGCGGCAC
>RepKanNP_Acetate_BrdU_F21BDRAFT_1000343_pt1 | contig 19270 bp, 21 predicted proteins | sample RepKananBrdUF21B_FD_10624 | JGI IMG/M metagenome (IMG submission 10624)
GGCAAGCCTGCATCTGCGGCTCCAGCGTCGGCCCAGGCCCAGCCGAGTGGCTGGGAGCGCGAGGTACTCGAAAAGGTACTCATGGCGACGGTGCGTGAGCAACGCGCTGCACGCCGCTGGCGCATCTTTTTCCGCTTCGTGTTGCTGGGTATCGTTGGTCTGATTCTTTGGGCGTTCGCCAGCTTCGAGGGCGAGACCGTCAGCACCGGTCGCCACACCGCAGTGGTCAACCTCGATGGCGAGATTGCCGCCAGCACAAACGCCAGCGCCGAGAACATCAATGCATCGCTCGAAGCCGCGTTTGCCGATGACAACACGGTCGGCGTGATCCTCAAGATCAATTCACCGGGTGGCTCGCCGGTGCAGGCGGGCATGATCAATGACGACATCCGCCGCTTGCGTGCCAAGTACAAGAACATTCCGCTGTACGTGGTGGTGGAGGAGATGTGCGCCTCGGGTGGTTACTACGTGGCCGCGGCGGCTGACAAGATCTATGTCGACAAGGCCAGCATCGTTGGCTCGATCGGTGTGCTGATGGACGGCTTCGGCTTTACTGGCCTGATGGACAAGGTCGGTGTGGAGCGCCGCCTGCTCACGGCTGGCTCGAACAAGGGAATGCTCGACCCGTTCTCGCCGGTGTCGCCGCAGCAGAAGCAGTACGCGCAGGACATGCTCAACGACATCCACCAGCAGTTCATCGACGTGGTCAAGCAAGGTCGCGGCAACCGTCTGAAGGACGATCCGACGCTGTTCACGGGCTTGTTCTGGACTGGCTCGAAGGCAATTGAGCTGGGCCTGGCCGATGGGCTTGGTAGCGCAGATTTCGTGGCGCGCAACGTTATCAAGGCGCCGGACGTGGTCGACTACACGGTCAAGGAAAACTTCGCCTCGCGCGTTGCCCGCAAGCTTGGCACGGCGATGGGCGCGGGGGCCGTCAAGGCGCTGGCCGCGACGGGCCAGCTCAAGCTGCTGATGAAGGAATAATCAGCGCGCCAGGAGTGAGAAGATCGCCGGCCGCTTGTGCAAATCCATGCGGTCGGCGCGCCAGTCGCTCACGGGCAGCGTCACCACCTGCTCGCTGGGCAACGTCAGATCCACCGCGATGGAAAGCAGCGTGCCCGGTGCGCAACCGGCCTGGATGGCTTCCAGCAGCGCGCCGTTGCGGTACGGCGTCTCAATAAAGACCTGGGTTTGCCCCGCTGAGCGTGAGAGCTGTTCCAGCGTACGCAGCTTGGTCTTGCGCTCGGCCGCATCCACCGGTAGGTAGCCGTTAAACGCAAAGCTCTGGCCATTCAGGCCGGATGCCATCACCGCCAGCAGAATCGAACTGGGCCCCACCAGCGGCTTCACGCGCACGCCGTGCTGGTGGGCGAGGCGCACGAGGTTGGCGCCCGGATCGGCCACGGCCGGCACACCCGCTTCCGACATCAGCCCTGCGTCTTGCCCGGCAATGATCGGCGCCAGCAGCGCTTTCAGCTCTGAGTCCGGCGTCTTGACGTTGAGTTCGCGGATGGTGATTTCCTGCAGCGGGCGCGCCAGCGGCGTGGTTTCGGCCAGCTTCTTCAGCAGCGCACGCGCCGTCTTGGCGTGCTCGGCGACGAAGTAATCGAGCCGGGCAGTGATCTGCTGTACGCCCGCGGGAATCACGTCGGGCAACGGGTCGGCCGCATCGCGCGAGCCGAGTGTGTTCGGGATGAGATAAAGCGTGCCAGCCATGATTTAGGCGAAGAGGGGGTAGTGCACGTTGCGCAGCATGCTGGTCAGTGCGATGAGCGGCAGACCGACCAGGGCCGTAGGGTCCGACGATTCCACGCGCTCCAGCAGAGCGATGCCCAACCCTTCGGATTTGGCGCTGCCGGCCACGTCGTACGGGTGCTCCAAGTGCAGGTAGGCGTCCAACTCGGCATCGGAGAGGTCGCGGAACGTCGCCAGCGTACGGACATCCTCACTTTGATGCTGCCCGGTGCGGCCGTCGTACAGGCACAACGCCGAGTGAAATGTGACGGTACGTCCACGCATCCAATGCAATTGGGCGAGTGCGCGAGCGTGATCGCCAGGCTTGCCGACCTGTTTGCCGTCCAGCGTGGCAACCTGGTCGGAGCCAATCACCAGCGCGCCCGGATAGTCCAACGCCACCTTTTCCGCCTTCTGCCGGGCCAGACGTAGTGCGGTCTGGTCGGGCGATTCACCGGGCGCAGGGGTCTCGTCGATGTTCGGCACCACGATTTCAAACGGCAGGCGCAGGCGTTCAAGCAATTCCCGCCGATAAGGCGAGCTGGAGCCGAGAATCAGCGGCGGACGCGAGGCAGAAGTCATAAGTGCTTGAAGATGCAGTGATTTTTGAGCGAAAACCTTTTGACGTCAGAGGTTTTTGTTCGCTATAATTCCGCGTTTCGCGGTTTGGCCGCGCAGTGTCGCAAACCGGGCGCCCAGGCGCAAGATGCCGAAAGGTGTCGGGGTTCGCGCGCAAGGCGGCACAAATCAGGTTTCGCGCACATATCGGCAACAAGCGGCAACGCGTTCAGCGGGTTCGATCATGAATTTTCGATCATTCGATCTTTTCGCGTTCATCCGCAGTGGCGAGCAGGTAAGTGGCACGGTCGCCCTGGCCGATATGCCCCGTCTGCTGGCCGAGCAGGCCGCCGATGCGCCGGCTGATGCCAACAAGCAGTTCCGTTGGCAGATGCAGGGTACGGTGCGCGAGGAAGCCACCGCGGGTCAGTCGGCCCGCCAGCGTCTTTTCGTTGATCTGGAAGTGGAAGGTGTCGTCTGGCTGCAATGCCAACGTTGCCTGCACGCCTACGAACAATCGCTACTGGTGCGTACGCGCCTGGAAGTGATGCGTTCGGAGGAGGAGGCCGACGCAGCGCCGCTGGATGATGATGAGGCGGATGTCATCGTCGGCTCCCGCAGCTTCGACCTGATCACGCAGATCGAAGACGAGTTGCTGCTGGCGCTGCCGGTGTCACCGCGTCATGCAGTCTGTCCGGATGAGGTCTTGCCGGAAGAGGCGGAAGCCGAAAAGAAGCCATCGCCGTTCGCGGTGCTGGCCAATCTGAAGACCAAACATTAGGCGCATGCAGGTTTTGCGTGCGTTGATGGCAGTACGTTTCACACGCCTACCGGAATGGCTACGCTCCGGCTCCGTGTGATGTGATAAAATCGATCAAATTGCTTAGGAGTCAGTCATGGCTGTTCAACAAAACAAGAAGTCGCCGTCCAAGCGCGGCATGCATCGTTCGCACGACTTCCTCACCACGGCCCCGATCGCTGTCGAGCCGACCACGGGTGAAGTCCATCTGCGTCACCACGTGAGCCCGAACGGCTACTATCGTGGCCGCAAGGTTGTGAAGACCAAGAACGACTGATGCGATTTGCCAGTTCTCTGGCAAGCGCGTTGGGTTGGTCTGAACGCACAGGTTCATGATGCAAACGAAAAAGCGGCAAGCCAATTTGCCGCTTTTTTGTTGCGCAGAATTCGGCAAGGCGTGGTCGGGTTTGTGTACCATACGGCGCCTATGCTGAAGCCGCACGTGAAACCGCAACTCAGACTCGCATGACCATCAAGCTTGCCATCGACTGCATGGGTGGCGATCACGGCGTTGGCGTGACGATCCCTGCAGCGATCCAATTTCTCGCCGCACACGAAGACGTCGAAATGCTGCTCGTCGGGCAGCCTGACGTCATTGCGGCGCAGCTCAAGCGTCTTCACGCTACCGCGAACCCCCGCATCCACGTCGTCCCCGCCTCCGAGGTGGTGTCGATGGACGATCCGGTGGAGGTCGCGCTGCGCAAGAAGAAAGATTCTTCGATGCGCGTGGCCATCAATCAGCTCAAGGAAGGCGCTGCACAGGCGTGCGTCTCTGCTGGCAATACCGGTGCCCTGATGGCTGTGTCGCGTTACGTTCTCAAAACGCTGGACGGGATTGACCGCCCAGCTATCGCCACCGCCATCCCGAACGAGAAAGGCTCCGGTACCACGGTGCTGGATCTCGGCGCCAACGCAGATTGCGAGCCCGAACACCTTTTGCAGTTCGCACAGATGGCCTCCGCGATGGTGTCGGTGGTCGAGCAGAAACCACGCCCGACGGTGGGCCTGCTCAACATCGGCGAAGAAGTCATCAAGGGCAACGAGGTCGTCAAGCAGGCGGGTGAGCTGCTGCGCGCTTCCGATCTCAACTTCTTTGGCAACGTTGAAGGCAACGACATCTTCAAGGGCACCACGGACATCGTCGTCTGCGACGGCTTTGTCGGCAACGTGGCGCTCAAGAGCACGGAGGGCCTCGCCAAGATGATCGGCGAGATGCTGCGCGAAGAATTCAGCCGCTCGTGGTTCACCAAGCTGCTCGCCGTGGTGGCACTGCCCGTGCTTTCGCGTTTCAAACGCCGTGTTGACCATCGGCGCTACAATGGCGCCGCGCTGCTCGGCCTGCGGGGCCTTGTCATCAAGAGCCACGGCTCGGCCGATGCCTATGCGTTTGAATGGGCGATCAAACGCGCCTACGACGCAGCGGCCAACGGCGTGATCGCCCGCATTGCGCAGGCGTTCGAATCGCATCACGACGCAGCGGGCGCTGCGCCGGTCTCCACTTCCACTCCGGCCGCCGACGCCGCTTGAGCGCGTTGCCCCCGAGTCAGCATTCACCCCACTGCACATGACACGTTACGCAAGGATCATCGGCACGGGCAGCTACCTGCCGCCCAAGCGGGTCACCAATCAAGAACTGGCTGCACAACTGGCCGAAAAGGGCATCGAGACGAACGATGAATGGATCGTCACGCGCAGCGGCATTCGCGCGCGCCACTTTGCCGAACCCGATGTCACGTGTAGCGATCTCGCCGTCAAGGCAGCCGAGCGCGCCATTGAGGCCGCCGGCATCGATCGCTCTGAGATCGACCTGATTCTGGTGGCGACGTCCACGCCGGATTTCGTCTTCCCGAGCACGGCTTGCCTTGTGCAGCAGAAACTGGGCATTACCAACGGCTGTGCTGCGTTCGACGTGCAGGCTGTGTGCTCCGGATTTGTCTACGCGCTGTCGACGGCCGACAACTTCATTCGTTCCGGCGCGTACCGCAACGTGCTGGTGATCGGTTCGGAAGTCTTCTCGCGCATCATCGATTTCAATGACCGCACGACTTGCGTGCTGTTCGGTGATGGTGCGGGTGCTGTGGTGCTGCAGGCTTCCGACGAGCCGGGCATCCTGTCGACGGCCCTGCATGCCGACGGCAGCCACGCCAACATTCTGTGCGTGCCAGGCAATGTGGCCGCGGGCGCGATCCAAGGCAGCGCCTTCCTGTACATGGATGGCCAGGCCGTCTTCAAGCTGGCCGTGACAGTGCTCGACAAGGTGGCGCGTGAGGCGCTGGCCAAGGCTGAAATGGCGGCCTCGCAGGTCGACTGGCTGATCCCGCATCAAGCCAACATCCGCATCATGCAAGGCACGACCAAGAAATTGGGGCTGTCGAACGAACGCCTGATCGTCACCGTTGATGAGCATGGCAATACGTCGGCCGCTTCGATTCCGCTGGCGCTTGATGTCGCTGTACGCGACGGGCGCATCCAGCGTGGCCAGCACGTGATGCTCGAAGGCGTGGGCGGCGGCTTTACGTGGGGCGCGGCACTGCTGCGCTTCTGATCGACGAATTTCCAGAACGAACAATACGAGCCATGACATTCGCTTTCGTCTTTCCCGGCCAGGGTTCGCAATCGGTCGGCATGCTCAACGCGTTTGCCGATCATCCGGCTGTGGCGGCCACGCTGGCCGAAGCCTCGGATGCACTGGGTCAGGACATCGGCAAGCTGATCGCCGAAGGTCCGGCTGAAGAGTTGAACCTGACCACCAACACGCAACCGGTCATGCTGACGGCTGCGGTGGCGGTCTATCGCGCGTGGCAGGCGGCAGGTGGCCCGGTGCCGACCGTCGTGGCTGGCCACAGCCTGGGCGAGTACTCGGCGCTGGTCGCTGCTGGCGCGATCGCCTTCAAGGATGCCGTACCGCTGGTTCGTTTCCGCGCCAAGGCGATGCAGGAAGCCGTGCCGGTGGGCGAGGGCGGCATGGCTGCCATCCTCGGCTTGTCGGACGACGACGTGCGCGCTGCATGCGCCGAGGCATCGGTTGCAGGGGTGGTCGAAGCCGTGAACTTCAATGCGCCGGCCCAGGTGGTGATCGCGGGTGCTAAGGCCGCTGTCGAGAAGGCCTGCGAGATCGCCAAGGCCAAGGGCGCAAAGCGCGCGCTGCCGCTGCCGGTGTCAGCGCCGTTCCACTCGTCGCTGCTCAAGCCGGCATCGGATCGTCTGCGTGAATATCTCGCCAACGTAACGATCAACGCGCCAGTCATCCCCGTCATCAACAACGTGGACGTGGCGATCGTGAGCGATCCGGCAGCCATCAAGGATGCGCTGGTGCGCCAGGCTGCCTCGCCGGTGCGCTGGGTCGAGACTGTGCAGAAGATGAAAGCCGACGGCATCACCCGCGTGGTCGAGTGCGGCCCGGGCAAGGTGCTGGCGGGCCTGGTGAAGCGTATCGACGGCGAGATCATCGGCGATGCGATCTTCGATCCGGCTTCGCTTGAGGCTGTGCTGGGCCAACTCAAATAATCAACGGGATTCGTATGACCCAAGCATTGAACAACCAAGTCGCGCTCGTCACCGGCGCGTCTCGCGGTATCGGCCGTGCCATCGCACTGGAACTGGCACGCCAGGGCGCGACGGTGGTCGGTACGGCAACGTCGGACGCTGGTGCGCAAGCCATCACGGCCTACTTTGCGGAGGCCGGCGTGAAGGGTGTGGGCGTGGTGCTCAACGTGAATGATGCTGCGCGCTGCGAAGCCGTCATCGACGAGACCATCAAAACGCATGGCGGCCTGAACATTCTGGTCAACAATGCCGGCATCACACAAGACAACCTGGCGATGCGCATGAAGGACGAGGAGTGGGTGTCGGTCATCGACACGAATCTCTCCGCAGTGTTCCGTCTGTCGCGCGCCGTGCTGCGCCCGATGATGAAAGCGCGCGGTGGTCGCATCATCAACATCACCTCGGTGGTAGGCTCTGCGGGCAACCCCGGTCAGGCCAACTACGCCGCTGCCAAGGCCGGTGTAGAAGGTATGGCGCGTGCACTGGCTCGCGAAATCGGCAGCCGTAATATCACGGTGAACTGCATCGCACCGGGCTTCATCGATACCGATATGACCAAGGTTCTGTCGGAAGAGCAACATACCGCGCTGAAGGCGCAGATTCCGCTGGGCCGTCTGGGCGCGCCGGAAGACATCGCCAGCGCGGTTGCCTTTCTGGCGTCACCGGCAGCCGGCTACATTACGGGCTCGACGCTGCACGTCAACGGCGGCATGTACATGGGATAAGGAAGCCGTCCCGGCGGCGATTGTGCGGGGTCTTGCGCATGCGCAGAATCCTGTGAAATCGCTGAATTAACTGGCTTTTAGCATCATGTTGGGCGCAGTTTTTGCAAGGATTCAGGCGCGGTTTTTCGCTGCGCAAACCTGCTAGAATGCGCGCACTTTTTGTCGAATACTTCCCTGGAGGGTTAAATGGACAACATCGAAGCACGCGTCAAGAAGATCGTCGCTGAACAACTCGGCGTCGCTGAAGGCGACATCAAGAACGAATCGTCGTTCGTGAACGATCTGGGCGCGGATTCGCTCGATACGGTTGAGCTGGTGATGGCTCTGGAAGACGAGTTCGGTATGGAAATCCCGGACGAGGAAGCCGAGAAGATCACCACGGTGCAACAGGCCATCGACTACGCGACCGCCCACGTCAAGGCGTAAGCGTCAATCGATCTCTTGACATCGCGGGCCACAGAAAGGGCGGTTGTCCGGTTTGACCGGGTGGCGCGCTTTCTGTGGCCTTTGTCGCTGATACAGAGTTGCAGGAAAGCATAGTGAGCCGTCGTCGCGTAGTCGTAACCGGCCTGGGGCTGGTCTCTCCGGTAGGAAACTCGGTCGCCGAAGCATGGGCCAATCTGGTCGCCGGCAAGACTGGGATCGCCACCATCACCAAATTCGATCATTCCGCGCTGGCCGTGCACTTCGCTGGTGAAGTGAAGGGCTTCAATGTCGAGGAATACGGTATCCCCGCCAATGAGGCGCGCCGCATGGATACCTTCATCCACTACGGCATTGCCGCGGGCGTGCAAGCGCTCAAGGACAGCGGGCTGGAGATCACCGAGGCCAACGCCGAGCGCATCGGCGTGTTGGTCGGCTCCGGCATTGGCGGTCTGCCGATGATCGAAGATACCCATGCTGAATACACGAATCGCGGCCCGCGCCGCATTTCGCCGTTCTTCGTGCCGGGTTCGATCATTAACATGATCTCGGGTCATCTGAGCATCATGTTCGGCCTGAAGGGGCCGAACCTGGCGGCCGTGACCGCCTGCACAACGGGTCTGCACAGCATTGGTCTGGCGGCTCGCCTGATTCAGGCTGGCGATGCCGATGTGATGGTTGCCGGTGGTGCCGAGTCGACCGTCTCGCCGCTGGGCATCGGCGGTTTTGCCGCGGCGCGCGCATTGTCGACCCGCAACGATGACCCCGCCACCGCGTCCCGCCCGTGGGACAAGGATCGCGACGGTTTCGTGTTGGGTGAAGGCGCCGGTGTGGTGGTGCTCGAGGAGTACGAAGCCGCCAAGGCGCGTGGCGCCACGATCTATGCGGAAGTCTCGGGCTTCGGCATGAGCGGCGACGCATTCCACATGACTGCGCCGAACATGGATGGCCCGCGCCGCTGCATGCTCAACGCGCTGCGCGATGCCGGCATCAATGCGGATCAGGTCCAGTACCTGAACGCGCATGGTACGTCGACGCCGCTGGGTGATAAGAACGAATCGGACGCCATCAAGGCGGCCTTTGGCGATCACGCCAGCAAGGTTGTCGTGAACTCCACGAAATCCATGACCGGCCACTTGCTGGGCGGGGCGGGGGGGCTGGAGTCGGTGTTTACGATTCTGGCGTTGCACAATCAGGTGTCGCCGCCGACCATCAACATCTTCAATCAGGATCCTGAGTGCGATCTCGATTACTGCGCCAATACCGCGCGTGATATGAAGATCGACGTGGCCGTGAAGAACAACTTCGGCTTTGGCGGGACCAACGGCACGCTGGTGTTTACGCGCCCATGACGCTATGCGGCGCGCACCCTTCGGGTTGTGCGCCGTTTTCGCTCCCCATATCTTGGTTGTTCAGCGCATCGTTTTTCCGGCGCCGTACCGACGGTTGTGTGCCGTCGGTCGCCTCTGTATGGCAGGCCTTGTTTGCTTTGTCTTGCTCTGGCTAGTCGGTGCGTGGGGTGCGGCGCTGCCGATGCCGGCGTGGGTCGTGATCGGTGCGCTGGCGGTGGCAGCGTGCATTCCGCTGGCAGTGAATCGTTCGCCGCTTACGATGGAACTGATGTGGCGCGCTCGTCTCAAAGCAGATGGTGAGCCAGGTCAGCCTGTTTGGCAGGTCCGGCTGGAGACGCCTCAAGCGGTCCGAAATGCGCTTCTGTTATGGTCTTGGTCTCTTGGCGAGCGCGTCTTGATCCTGGGTGTCGCGCAGCGCGGGTGGTGTCCGCAGATCTTCGTGCTGATGTCTCCTTGGTTTGCCGCCGGGCTGTTGCGCCGTATGCGAAGTCTGTTGCGTCTGGGGCCGCCGCCGATGGCCTCTCAGGCGACCGGTGTGTCGTAGGTAAAATACAACGTTTCGAAGTCATAAAAATTCAAGGCGATACACTGCAGGTGAAGAATCCGTGAGTGAACGCGAAGCCGACCAGATCCTCGTCGAGCGCGTCCAGCAAGGCGACAAGCGAGCGTTTGAGCTGCTGGTGGTCAAGTACCACCGCAAGATCATTCGGCTCGTCTCGCGCTTGATCCGTGACCCGGCCGAAGTCGAGGATGTGGCACAGGATGCCTTTATCAAGGCCTACCGTGCGTTACCCCAGTTTCGGGGTGAATCCGCGTTCTATACGTGGCTGTATCGCATCGCCGTCAACACGGCCAAGAATTACCTGGCGACCCAGGGCCGGCGCCCGGAATCGTCCAGCGACATTGACACCGAAGAGGCTGAAACTTTTGCCGACGGTGAGCAACTAAGGGATATCAATACGCCGGACTCCATGCTGCACACCAAGCAGGTGGCCGAAACGGTCAACCGTGCAATGGAAGCGCTGCCCGAGGAATTGCGTACCGCAATTACGCTCCGGGAGATCGAGGGTCTGAGCTATGAGGAAATCGCCGAAGCGATGGAGTGCCCAATTGGGACGGTCCGGTCACGGATCTTCCGGGCTCGCGAGGCGATTGCCGAGAAATTGCGCCCCCTGCTGGGAACAGTGGAGGGCAAACGGTGGTAGCCAGCCGATATGACAAGCCGGCGACCGTGGGTGCAAACCTCGGTTGCAAACGGTGAAACCTCGGGAAGTCTTCTCTCGGATCGTTGATTGGACGTTGGAGTTTTTGGGGTCGGGAAATGGGTCAGGCTCAAATGCAAGCAGCAGAAGCGGAGTTCGCGCAGCGTATCTCCGCGTTGATGGACGGTGAACTGGCGGCGCACGAGGTGTCGTCGGCTGTCGAACTCGCCAAGGACGGCGAGGGCGCGGCGCACTGGCGCGAGTATCAACTGATCGGTGATGTGCTTCGGTCGGAAGACCTGCTGAACACGCGTTCCTCCGAAGATTTCCTCAGCCGGTTCTCGGCCACGCTCGAAGCCGAGCCGCATCTGCTGGTGCCGGCCGTGGCGCAGCGCGCGCAAGCCGAAGAGAGGCATCGCTTCCTGGTTCGCCCATCTTGGGTCCGCCGGATCATGCCGACGACAGCCGTGGCTGCGGCGGTGGCGGCCGTTAGCTGGGTGGTTGTGCCGCAATTGCGGGGTCCCGCCGACGGCGGTAACACCTCGCCGGCGCTGGTCGCCAAGGCGGTACAGGGTGCCGACGTACCAGGCGTAACGCTGGCCTCGGCCGACAACACGCCCATGATCCGCGACGCCCGCCTGGACGAATACCTGAGCGCGCATCGTCAGTCCGCGACCAACGGCATGGTGGTTCCGTATCTGCGTGCGGTGGCCAACGGGGTGTCGAACACCCAGGACTCCAATCAGGAATAATGCGGGCATCCATGTCGAAGGTGTGGCACCCCGTTGCCGGGGCAGGCGCCCGCAAGCTGCAGGCCGTTCGTCGGTCCGTTTTCCTTTTTCTCTGTGCCTCGACGCTGGCTGCCGCTGCGCAGCCACAAGTCGAGCCCATGCCGCGCAAGGAGGCTGCCTCATGGCTGGCCAAGATTCATCGCGCGGCGCTCAAGCAGAACTATGTCGGCACGCTGACGTATCAGCGTGGCACCGGCATGCATTCCACGCGCATTCAGCACTACGCCGATCTCTTCAATAACGAGTACGAGCGCGTTGAAGCGCTGGACGGCAAGCAGCGAGAGATGCTGCGTCAGAACGACGTCGTCCGGAACCTGATCTACGACGTCAAGCTGGTTGTGACCGAGAAGCAGGAGCACAAGGACAGCTTTCCGGCGCTGCTCGCCACGACCAATGGTGATGTGCTCGACCAGTACGACATGCGTCACCTGCCGTCTGAGCGCGTTGCCGGCATGGATTGCGAAGTCTTCCAGCTCGACCCGAAAGATGGCTTCCGCTATGCCTATCGCATCTGGGCCGACCGCAACAGTGGTTTGCTGATGCGCGCGCAGACCGTCGGCGACGACGGCAAGGTGCTGGAGCAGGTCGCCTTCTCGCAGGTCGAGGTGGGGGTGCCGTCGGAGAAGCAGAAGATCATCGCAGCGCTCAAGAATCTGAGTGGCTGGAACCAGTACGAGATCGTCACGCAGCCGACCAACCTGGCTGATCAGGGCTGGACGATTGGCTCGCCCATCAAGGGCTTCCAGAAGATTCGTGAAGTGCGCCGTCCGCTGGGTGACATTGCGCCGGCGGGCAAAGGCAGTTCGAGCTTTGAGGTGCAGCAGGTCGTGTTCAGCGATGGCCTCGCCGGGCTGTCGCTTTTCATTGAGCCGGTTTCCGAGAAGCGTACGCGTCGCGAAGGCTTTATTTCGCAGGGTGCTACGCATGTGATGGTGCGCCGCATTGCCGATTTTTGGCTAACGGTGGTGGGCGAAGTGCCCTTCGCCACCATCAAGCAGTTTGGAGCGGCGGTCGACTACAAGCCGGTTTCCGCCAACGCAGCCAACTCGGCAGTCAGCAAGCCGGCCAACGCACCGCAGTAGGTCGGCGCCTGCCTCAAGCTGCGTGAACAGATCACGCAGCGTATTTCTCACTCTGTCTTTGTTCTCCGGGGAGCCTTCATGCGTACCGCTCGAGCCGTTCATGCATTGCGTCTGTTGTGCGTCGCTGCCCTCATGGCGGCTGGAGGCGCTCTCGCGCCCGCCTATGCGCAGAATGCGACCGGCAGCGTGGCCACCGGCACGTATGGTTTGCCCGATTTTGCCGATCTGGTCGAGAAGGTCAGCCCCGCCGTCGTCAACATCCGCACGACCGAGAAGGTCCGCTCGCAAGGTGGCCCGAACGACGATGACATGGCTGAATTCTTCCGCCGTTTCTTCGGTGTGCCGATGCCAGGCATGCCTGGCCAGGGGCAAGGGCAGAAGCGCCGCAATACACCACAGCCGCAGGAAGAAGAGCAGAGCCGCGGTGTGGGTTCCGGCTTCATCATCTCCGGCGATGGTTACATCCTGACCAACGCTCACGTGGTTGACGGCGCCGAGACCATCTACGTGACGCTGCTGGACAAGCGAGAGTTCAAGGCCAAGCTGATCGGCCTGGACAAGCGTACCGATGTGGCGCTCGTCAAGGTGGAGGCCAGTGGCCTGCCAAGCCTGAAGCAGGGCGATTCCGACAAGGTGCGCGTAGGCGAGTGGGTGTTGGCGATCGGCTCGCCGTTCGGGCTGGACAACACGGTCACGGCTGGCATCGTGTCAGCCAAGGGGCGCGATACGGGTGACTACCTGCCGTTCATCCAGTCGGATGTGGCCGTCAACCCGGGCAACTCGGGCGGGCCGCTGATCAACCTGCGCGGCGAGGTGATTGGCATCAACAACCAGATCTATAGCCAGAGCGGCGGCTATATGGGCATCTCGTTTTCGATTCCGATCGATGAGGCGATGCGCGTGGCCGAACAGCTCAAGGCGACAGGGCGCGTGACGCGCGGCCGCATCGGCGTGGCCATCGACAATGTGCCGAAGGATGCGGCGGAATCACTGGGTCTGGGTCGTGCGCGTGGTGCCTACGTGGGCAACGTCGAAGCGGGTGGTCCGGCCGATAAGGCAGGCATCGAAGCGGGCGACATCGTTCTGAAGTTCAACGGTCGCGATGTTGAGAAGGCGGGTGACCTGCAGCGTCAGGTTGGTGAAACCAAGCCCGGCACGCGCGCGACCGTGCAAGTCTGGCGTAAGGGCGCAACGCGCGATCTGACCGTGACCGTGGCTGAACTGCAGGCGGACACCAAGGTCGCGCAGCGCGGCAAGGGTTCTCAACCTGACAACAGCCAGCAGGGTCCGGGCAAACCGAACGCCCTGGGGCTGGTGGTGGCCGATCTGTCGGAGGGTGCGCAGCGCGAGTTCAAGACCAAGGTGGGTGTTGAGGTGCAAGTGGCGGAAGGTCCGGCGGCACGCGTTGGCATCCGCCCGGGCGACCTGATTCTGCGCGTGGGCGATACCGACGTTACCAGCGCCAAGCAGTTCAACGAGGTGGTTGGCAAACTCGACAAGAATCGCATGGTGGCAGTCTTTGTGCGCCGCGGTGATGCCACGCAAGTGGTGACGATGCGCCCGAGTGCGGCGCGTTCGGGCAGCGGCCAGTGATTGAGCTGACGCTCTACGGCCGCACGTACTGCCATCTGTGCGACGACATGAAGGTCGCGCTGGAACCGCTCCGGCGCGATTTTTCTTTTCAGTTGCACGAGGTGGACGTCGACAGCGATCCGGCGCTGGAAGCGCGTTTTGGCGAGCTGGTGCCCGTGCTTATGGCCGGCGCGCCCGACACGCCGCCCGAGGTAGCGCAGGAGTTGTGCCACTACTTTGTGGATGTGCCTGCCGTACAGGGCTGGCTGGCTGCGCAGGCGACGCGGGCTTGATCTCGGCGGTGCCGCAAAAAGAGGCGCGGGAGGCCCCCTGAAATCCGGTAAAATCGCCTGTTAGCGCCGATTTTTGCATCGCACGATTTTGCGTCGCAACCTTGGCTTGAAATCCAATTCTCCTGCCGGTGCCGTTCTGAGCGCGCCGGCTATGCTGGACTCGCCACACGCAGTCCGGCAACGCGCTCCTGGGATGGGCGCGCTTTTCGACGCATTCGATGGACAATATCCGTAATTTCTCGATCATCGCCCACATCGACCACGGCAAATCGACGCTGGCCGATCGCATCATCCAGTTGTGTGGCGGCCTCTCCGACCGCGAGATGGAAGCCCAAGTGCTGGACTCGATGGATATCGAGAAGGAGCGCGGCATCACCATCAAGGCCCAGACCGCTGCGCTGTCGTACAAGGCGCAGGACGGCAAGGTCTACAACCTGAACCTGATCGACACCCCGGGCCACGTTGACTTCAGCTACGAAGTCAGTCGCTCGCTGTCCGCCTGCGAGGGCGCGCTGCTGGTGGTTGACGCCTCCCAAGGCGTGGAAGCCCAGACGGTTGCCAACTGCTACACCGCCATCGAGCTGGGCGTGGAAGTGGTGCCGGTGCTCAACAAGATCGATCTGCCTGCGGCCGACCCAGACAACGCGATCCAGGAAATCGAAGACGTGATTGGCATCGACGCGACGGATGCGACGCGCTGCTCGGCCAAGACCGGTGTGGGTGTGCAGGACGTGTTGGAAGCACTGATTGCCAAGGTGCCGGCGCCCAAGGGCGATCCGGACGCACCACTGCAGGCGCTGATCATCGACTCTTGGTTCGATAACTACGTCGGCGTGGTGATGCTCGTGCGCGTGGTGAACGGCACGTTGCGCGCCAAGGACAAGGTGCTGCTGATGGCCACGGGTGCGCAGCACTTGGTGGAGCAGGTCGGCGTGTTTTCGCCCAAGTCGGTTCCGCGTGAAACGCTGTCGGCAGGCCAAGTGGGCTTTGTCATTGCCGGTATCAAGGAGCTGAAGGCCGCCAAGGTGGGCGACACGATTACCCACGTGGCGCCGCGCAAAGCTGAGGCACCGTTGCCGGGCTTCAAGGAAGTCAAGCCGCAGGTGTTCGCCGGTCTGTATCCGGTGGAAGCCAACCAGTATGAAGCACTGCGCGAATCGCTGGAGAAGCTCAAGCTCAATGACGCTTCGTTGCAGTACGAGCCGGAAGTCTCGCAGGCGCTGGGCTTCGGCTTCCGCTGCGGCTTCTTGGGCCTGCTGCACATGGAGATCGTGCAGGAGCGCCTGGAGCGTGAATTTGACATGGACCTGATCACCACCGCGCCGACGGTGGTCTATCAGGTGCAGCAGCGCGACGGCACCATGGTGCAGGTGGAAAACCCGGCCAAAATGCCGGCAGACCCAAGCAAGATCGAGGCGATCCTGGAGCCGATCGTCACGGTCAACCTGTATATGCCGCAGGAATACGTGGGCGCCGTGATCACGCTGTGCGAGCAGAAGCGTGGCTCGCAGATCAACATGAGCTATCACGGTCGCCAGGTCCAACTGACGTACGAGATCCCGATGGGCGAAATCGTGCTGGACTTCTTCGATCGTCTGAAGTCGGTCTCGCGCGGCTATGCGTCGATGGACTACGAGTTCAAGGAGTATCGCGTGTCAGACGTGGTCAAGGTCGACATCCTGATCAATGGCGACAAGGTCGACGCGCTCTCCATCATCGTGCACCGCTCCAACAGTGCCTACCGTGGCCGCGAAGTGGCTGCCAAGATGCGCGAGATCATTCCGCGCCAGATGTACGACGTGGCCATCCAGGCGGCCATCGGTGCCAACGTGATCGCACGCGAGAACGTCAAGGCGCTGCGCAAGAACGTGCTGGCCAAGTGTTACGGCGGCGATATCTCGCGCAAGAAGAAGCTCCTCGAGAAGCAGAAAGAGGGCAAGAAGCGCATGAAGCAGGTCGGCACCGTTGAAATCCCGCAAGAGGCGTTCCTCGCCATCCTGCGCGTCGAAGAAAAATAACCCCGGACGAATCTCTTACACATGAACTTCGCCCTGATTCTGTTTGTTCTCGTCGTCATCACCGGTATTGCGTGGGTGGCTGACAAGCTCGTGTTCCAGCGCCAACGCCAAGCGGCCGCAGCCACTGCGCTGGCTGAGTTCGATGCGCGCGCTCAGGTGCAGGCGCAATACGGTGGTGGTGGCGATATCGGCGCCGCGCGTCTTCAGTTGGCCGAAGACAAACTGCGCCAGCCGTGGTGGCTGGAGTACACCGCGAGTTTCTTCCCGGTGATTGCGGCCGTGTTCCTGCTGCGCTCGTTCGTGATTGAGCCGTTCAAGATTCCGTCGGGTTCGATGATTCCGACGCTGCAGATCGGCGACTTCATCCTCGTCAATAAGTACACGTACGGCATTCGTCTGCCGATCGTGAACAAGAAAGTTGTCGAGCTGAACCAGCCGCAGCGCGGCGACGTGATGGTCTTCCGCTACCCGAAAGACGAGTCGATGGACTACATCAAGCGCGTGATCGGCGTGCCGGGCGACGTGGTCAAGTACGACAACAAGCGTCTGACGGTGAATGGCCAGCCTGCCACGTATGCACCGCAGTCCGATTACCTCGATGGCGAGCGCCTGACGTATTCCAAGCAGTACCAGGAAACGCTCGGCACGGTCTCGCACAACATCCTGAACGACGCCGATCGCCCGGCCTATGTGTCCGGCCCGGACGATTTTCCGTTCCGCGAGAACTGCACTTACAATCAGACCGGCTTTACCTGCAAGGTACCTGAAGGTCACTATTTCATGATGGGCGATAATCGCGACAATAGCGCGGACTCCCGTTACTGGGGCTTCGTACCAGACAAGAACATCGTCGGGAAAGCGTTCTTCATCTGGATGAACCTGGGTGACCTGAAGCGGATCGGCAGCTTCCATTGAGCTGATAAGTGACTCAAAAATCTCTTATTGAAACTCGGCAATTGCACAACGGGGGAAATGCAATGCGGATTCGTCAGGCCGGTCTGAAACGCCAGTCGCGTGGGATTACGATGTTTGGGATGCTGATCGGCATCATCGTGCTGATCACGGCAGTGTTGCCGGCAATCCGGTCTATTCCGAGCCTGATGGAGTACCAAGCGATCACCCGTGCTGTGAAGCAGGCACGTGAACGCGCGAGCACGCGTGAAGAGGTGTCCAATGCATTCGACAAGCAGGCCGCCATTGACGACATCAAGTCGATCAAGGGCGAGGACCTGGAAGTACTGGATGCGGGCGGCACCATCCAGGCAGTGCGCTTCTCGTATAAGCGCGAAATTCCGATGTACGGTCCGATCGGCTTGGTGATTACCTATTCGGGAACCCTGCGTTGACATGAGTTTGGATGCATTGCAGCAACGCCTTGGCTATCGCTTCAGCAAACCGGAGTTGCTGCAGCAGGCGCTCACCCATCGCAGTCACAGCGCGATGCACAACGAGCGCCTGGAGTTTTTGGGTGATTCGATCCTGAATTGCGCCGTCGCAGACATGCTCTACGGCATGTTCGGCAAGCTGGATGAAGGTGATCTGTCGCGCGTGCGGGCCAACCTGGTCAAGCAGCAGGCGCTGTACGAGATCGCTCAGATGCTGCTGTTGCCTGACGCATTGCGCTTGGGCGAGGGCGAGTTGAAGAGTGGTGGCTTCCGCCGGCCGTCCATCCTGGCGGATGCGCTGGAAGCGATCTTCGGTGCGGTGTTTCTCGATGGCGGCTTCGATGCCGCGCGCACGCTGATCCGCAAGCTGTACATCCCGATTCTGGAGCAGGTCGACCCGCGCACGCTGGGCAAGGACGCCAAGACGCTGTTGCAGGAGTACCTCCAAGGTCACAAAATTGCGCTACCGCTGTATACGGTGGTTGCCACGCATGGCGCGGCGCATAATCAGCAATTCGAGGTCGAGTGCACGATCCCGAAGCTGGAGATTCGCGTCTCCGGCAACGGCGCTTCGCGGCGCGCGGCCGAACAATCGGCGGCCAAACTGGCTCTGGAAGAAGCGCATCGTCTGGTGCCGCAGCTCGTCAAGCGCAGCCGCGCCGAGCGCACTGGCAAGACGCGCAAGCAGGCCACACCGCCCGATCCGCAGTTGTCTCTCAGGTTGAAGGAATAATCAGGTAAATGAGCGACACCCCATTGCAGCCTCCGTCACCCGCACCGGGCACGCCGGAGGGGTTCCGCTGCGGCATGGTCGCCATTGTTGGGCGGCCGAACGTCGGCAAATCCACGCTGATGAATGCCCTGGTGGGCCAGAAAGTCAGCATCACGTCACGCAAGGCGCAGACCACGCGCCACCGCATCACCGGCATCCAGACGACGGACGACGCGCAGTTCGTCTTCGTTGATACGCCGGGCTTCCAGACGCGCCATGCTACCGCGCTCAACCGCTCGCTGAACCGTGCGGTTACGTCCACGCTCACGTCGGTGGATGCCGTGTTGTTTGTGGTTGAAGCGGGTCGCTATGGCCCGGACGACGAGAAGGTGCTCTCGCTGTTGCCGCGCGAGACGCCCGTGATCCTGATCGTCAACAAAGTTGACCGGCTGGATGGTTACACGCGTGCCGAGATGGTCGCCACGTTCCTGCAGGACATGGCGCAGGTGTTTCCGTTTGCCGAAATCGTGCCGATGTCCGCCAAGAACCGCGATGACATCGACCGCCTGCTCGGCATCGTGCGCCCGTACCTGCCGGAAGGCGAGCCGATGTACGACCCGGAAGCGCTGACGGACCGCAGCGAACGCTTCCTGGCCGCCGAGATCGTCCGAGAAAAGGTCTTCCGCTGGACGGGCGACGAGTTGCCGTATTCCAGCACCGTCGTCGTCGACAAGTTCGAGACCGAAGGCCGCCTGCGCCGCGTATTCGTGACCATCCTGGTCGACCGCGATGCGCACAAGGCCATGATCATTGGCGCGAAGGGTGCCAAGCTCAAGCAGATCTCTACCGAAGCCCGCATGGACATGGAAAAACTGTTCGACGGCAAGGTGTATCTGGAGGTCTGGATCAAGGTCAAGAGCGGCTGGGCTGACAACGAAGCCGGCCTGCGCGCCTACGGTTACGAGTAACCGTTAGCCAATCACCGTTCGCTGGCCCACTCCACACACGCTCGATGGCGGGACGATCCGATCCGATTCCGGACGAGGCGGCGGAATGGCTGGCCGAAGAAGGCGTTGCC
>RepKanNP_Acetate_BrdU_F21BDRAFT_1000346_pt1 | contig 19137 bp, 16 predicted proteins | sample RepKananBrdUF21B_FD_10624 | JGI IMG/M metagenome (IMG submission 10624)
GAGCCAGAAATGACAAACCCCCGTGCAAAGACGGGGGNGGGAGCCGGTGTGGCGGGATGTTGTGTCAGCTGCCTTAGTTGCGCTCAGGCTCCGTCACGAAGCCGATGCGCGCCAGGCCTCCACGCTGGATGGCCGCCATCACCTGAGCGACACGCTCGTAGCGGACGTTGCGATCCGCACGCAGGTGCATCTCCGGTTGCGGCTGCTGTTGCGCGGCCTGTGCAATGTTGGCCTGCAGCGTGGCTTCATCCACCGGCTGGTTGTTCCAGAACGCCTGACCTTGCGCGTTGATCTCGACATTCACGCTTTGCGGCTTGGCGTCGTCGGGTTTGTTCGATGCGCGCGGCAGGTCGATCTTCACCGCGTGGTTGATCACAGGAATGGTGATGATGAAGATGATGAGCAGCACCAGCATGACGTCGACCAGCGGCGTCATGTTGATCTCGTTCATCACCTCGTCATCGTTGTCGAAGGTACCGAAGGCCATCGTGGCTCTCCTTACTGCTGCTTGACCGAGGCCAGACGGACGCTGGCATCGTCGCGCGAGGCACCCGGACGCAGGCGCGCACCGGTCACGAAGTAGGCGTGCAGGTCATGCGCGAAGCGGTTGAGCTTGGCGATGATGGACTTGTTGCCACGCGTGAGCGCGTTGTAGCCCAGCACGGCCGGAATGGCCACGGCCAGACCGAAGGCCGTCATGATGAGCGATTCGCCAACGGGGCCCGCCACCTTGTCGATGGTCGGCACGCCCGATGCGCCGATACCCAGCAGGGCGTGATAGATGCCCCACACCGTACCGAACAGGCCCACGAACGGTGCCGTCGAACCCACCGAGGCCAGCACGGCCAGGCCCGATTGCATCTGGCCGACCGACTCATCAATGGCGCTCTTGAGCGAACGCGTCAGCCAGTCAGAGATGTCCATCACATCGTGCAGTTGCGGCTGGCTGGCGCGGTGGTGCTGCGCGGCTTCTCGGCCGGTTTGCGCGAGTGCGTAGAACGGGTTGTCCTTTGGACTGCCAAGCGTCTGCATGGCGTGGTCGAAGTCGTCGGAGTGCCAGAAGCGCTTTTCAGCGCCTTGCGCCATGCCTTTCAGGCGCACGATGTCCCACGCCTTGGTGAGGATGACGATCCACGAGGCGAGCGACATGATCAGCAGCAGAATGGCCGTGCCGCGCGCGACGATATCGCCTTGTGTCCAGAGATGGGAAAGACCGAGTTCCTGCATGATGAGTGTCCTGAATTGAGCGAGAGACGGATCGGATTAATTATCGAGCTTGAAGACATACGGCTTGCTTGCCACAACGGGCACGGCATGGCCGTTCTGCTTGTACGGGGTGCACTTGATGGAGCGGGCCGCTTCAGTGGCGGCACGGTCCAGACGCGGTGAACCGGAAGACGACGTGAGCGCCACGTTGGTGACCTCACCTGCAACGCCGATGGAGAGTTTGACCATGGCGCGGCCTTCCTCGCCCATCTTTTGCGACATCGACGGATACACGGGCTGCGGATCGCTGCACTGGATATCGTTGATGCCCACGCTGATCGGGCCACTGGGCGCCGGGGCCGGTGCGGGTTCTGCGGGCGGCGCGGGTGGTGCAGGCGGCGTGGCCGGCGCCACGGGTGCGTTGTCCGACGGCGGCAGGTTGGGCGTCGGCATCGGTGTCGGCTTGGGTTGCGCCACCGGCTTGACGATGTTCACCTGCTTGGGCGCTTCCTGTTTGACCGGCTGCTGCTTGGGCGGCTCCGGCTGCTTGATGGGCTCTGGCGTGGCGGGGATGAGGTTGACCTGCAGCTCAGGCGGCTCCTCCTTGCTCAGTGGCGACTTGATCAGGCCAAGCTGAATCAGCATCAGCACGCCCGCGTGCAGCAACAGCACGACCACCAGAATCTTGAGAGTACGAGGGTGAATCATCAACGACCGGGAATCGAGAGCGGAAAAAATAGGGCGGAGTGCGGCAATGGGCCTTGGCAGAGCAACCGTTCAACAAGGCTCGGCTTCAGCGCTTGCCGAACACGATGAGCGAAACCCCGATGCTGATCAGCAGACTCAGGAGCAGTTCCATGGCGCCTAGTGTTGGTGTCGGCAGGGTCGCTGCCGACATGACAGGTATTTTAGGCCCGCAACATGCAACAGTGTTGCGAAAGTCGGGGTGCGACTTTGTTTCAGCCTATTGCAGCGATAAGAAAAAGTATAAACGATAATGATTCCTATTTGCGAAAAATCCCATGATCCTTTCGACGTCTTTCGTGGGGCGGGCTGCACATCCAGATGACGGATAGCGGAGAACTGGCTGCCCAGGCGCTTTGATCGTATGGGCTCAGCGGGCCCGCAATTTGCGGGCATGGGGGTCGACCCGGGTACGCTGCACGCGCAAACACGCTAGGATGAAAAGCATTCAAACACGGTGACCGGCCGGCCAACCGTGAACGGGGAAGCGGTGAATAGGGGGCGACCATGGATGAAGACAACCTCAGCCTGGACGACGCCGACGATGGTACGTTCGTCCCCACGGGCGGCAGGCAGCCTCAATCGCTGTTGTCGTCACTGGACTCCATGTGCGCGCAATTTGCGTTGCGTACGGTCTGTGCGATGGGCCTGCGCTTCAATCTGCGCACCAACATCAACGACATTCTCACCGTCTGCGCGCCGGAGCTGATCTGGCCCGTGACGGTCATCCAGCGCCTGCAGCGCTTCCTGGCTGCGCGCTGCGCCGATATGCCCGGCTGGCGCGCCGTCGGCAAGCTGGATCTGCCCACCTTCATGGACCGCCACGGCCAGTGGAGCAGCGCCTTTGATGAAAGCTCGCTGTTCTATTACCTGGATGAGTACGTCAAGCATCACGCCAAGGACATGTTCACCGTGTTTGGCGCCTCGTGCGATGCACTGGGTGAGCGGCTATCCAGCGAGCGCGTGCTGCTGGTCGGCAATATCGACATGCTGGCGCACGTGCTGGGCCTGCCGCCGCATGAGCGCGCGCTGCTGCTGTTCGCGTCGCTGGTGAAGTACAAGCGCGACCTGCGTGCAGTGATGGTCGATTGCAAGGTCGCTCACAGCCAGGAGGCCTTCCAGTTGCTGGCGGGGCTGGCAGGCGCGAGCACTGCCGAAGTGGCCGCCTCCCTGCGCCCCGGTTCGCGGTTGGAAACGCTTGGCCTGATCGAGCCGCCGTTGCCCGAGAACAGCGTCACGGACCTGGGCGACCTGATGCGCATCTCCGATCGTCTGCTGCACGTGCTGCTGGGCGATTACGCGTGTGAGGCGGAGATGATGGCCGTCTTCACACGCCCCGCGCCGCCGACCACGCTGGCGCAATCCGACTATCCGCATGTCGAGACGGACGCGCGCTATCTGACCGCCTTGCTGGAAAACGCGTCGCAGACGCGTGCCGTGGGCGTGAACATCCTGCTGTACGGCGCGCCCGGCACCGGCAAGACCGAACTGGCCCGTGTGCTGGCGCGCGATGCCGGTTGCGAGTTGTACGAGGTGGATTGCCTCGACAAGGATGGCAACAGCCTCTCCGGCAAAGACCGCTACCGATCGCTGCAGGTCTCGCAAGCCTTCCTGCGCGGTCGGCCTGGCGCCGTATTGCTGTTCGATGAGGTGGAAGACGTATTCCCCGGCCCCACGCGCGAGTTGATGAGCCTGTTCGGGCATGAAGAGCCGCGCGGCTCCGTCAACGGTAAGGCGTGGGTCAACCAGACGCTGGAACAGAACCCGGTGCCGGTGATCTGGGTGTCGAACTCGATCCGGCAGATCGATCCGGCGTACCTGCGGCGCTTCCAGTTCCATCTTGAGTTGAAGGTGCCGCCGCCGACCGTGCGTGAGAGCATCATCCGCAAGCATCTGGAAGGGCTGGAAGTGTCGGATGCCTTCATGGCCAAGCTGGCCGCGCGCAAGACACTCACGCCTGCGCAGATCGACTCGGCCGCACGCTTCGCACGCCTGACGCAGCCGGCGATGGAAGAGTCTGCAGAATCGTTGATCGTGCGCCAGCTCGATCATGCAGATCAGGCCATGGGTTTGCGCCCGGAAGTACCGGCGCACCGTGTCGTCACCGAATACAAGCTCGATTATCTGAACTTGGAGACGCGCTTTCCTGTGGAGCGCGTGATTGAAGCGCTACGTGCGCGCAAGCGCGGCACGCTGTGCTTCTTCGGGCCGCCGGGCACGGGCAAGACCGTGTTGGCCGAGCACATCGCCAGCCAACTCGACGTGCCGCTGATGATCCGCCGCGCATCAGACCTGATGAGCAAGTACGTGGGCGAGACGGAGCAGCAGATTGCCGCCATGTTCTCGCGTGCGGAAGAAGAGCGCGCGCTCCTGCTGCTCGACGAAGCTGACAGCTTCATGCAGAGCCGCCAGGGCGCGGTGCGCAACTACGAGGTGTCGGAAGTCAACGAGATGCTGCAGGGCATGGAGCGCTTTGACGGCATCTTCATCTGCACGACCAACCTGTTCGATCGGCTGGATGAGGCGGCGCTGCGGCGCTTTGCGTTCAAGATCCGCTTCAGGCCCCTGATGCGGGCGCAGCGCGAGCAGATGTTCATTGCCGAGGCGCTGGGTGGCAATGCGGATGCGCTCAAGCCGGTGTGGCGCGAGATTCTGGCCTCGCTCGACATGCTCACGCCGGGCGACTTTGCGGTGGTCAAGCAGCAATCGCTACTGTTGGGCGAGGCGCTGGAGCCGGAGGCGTTTCTCGCGCAACTGCGGCAGGAGCATTCGATCAAGCCGGAGTTGCGCGAGCACCGGTCGATTGGTTTTACACCGCGTTAATTCTTACGTGTCTTAGTAGTAGGGCTTCCCTTTGGCGTCGCAGCATCCATTTGGGCAGCCCGGACCAAACTCGATCATTAGGGTTGAAGGCGTGACCGCAGAGTAAGGGTCGGAGTGGTATTTTTCAGCACCACCAAAAACAATCCGATCCCCGTCTTCCCCCATGCCCATTAGAAAACTCTTTACCCATTGGGCTCTACGTTGAGCCAAGTCCTCTGTTTGTTGGCCTACTTCCTTGAAGCCAACTAAAACGAATATTTGATGATTGGGGTACTTTTTCATTTCTATCGTCCACGAGGCAAGCTTTGCTGCTTCCCCCCCTTCCAAGCGATCCGACCATTCTGGAAAGTGCGCGTAGAAATGTTCGCTTGGCTGGCATGCGAGCGCGCTAGAACTTAATGATAGAAGTACCGAAGTTGCTAGGGATATTGCTATCGCGGACCACGATGTACGCGGCCACATTGTCCGCATTCTTGATGCAAATCGGGGATTTGGCGCGTGCCAGCGCAATTGCGTTCCATATTCTGTACTCTTCATCTTCCGTATCCAGTGTGTCGATAAAATGCGAAATCTCGTGCGCCAATGTGAGAATCTGAGAATCAACTCGGTCGCTGTCGTCACGTAGTGTGCAGAAGCCTAGTGCAATAGCAATCGTATGATTTTCCGTATCGGGCTTACACACGGCTGCTATTACCCCTCGCTGTTCTGCCCCTGGTCTTGGCACGCATCCAACATGCTTGAGCGCCGTTTCGGAGTAGCGCACAAAGTTCGCCGGTGTGAGGGATTTGAGAACGCGCAACATGCGGCCGAGCCCGTCGAGCAGTGTTTCCCGCGTTGCGTGATCAGCTACGCCGAACCATGTCACAACATTGCGCTGATCTTGGGTGTTCCATCGTTGCAGCTCGCCCAATCGGTTTTGTGTGCGTCTCACCAACTCGGCGGACAGCCTCATGATCAACTCTGCAAACTGCTCGTTGGTCATATTCGGACAGATCAACTCTGGATGATCCTGCAGCGTCGATTTCCGATCTGTCTCCTTGAGTGACGAAGCCATCATCGGCTTCTGGCTGTGTGGGGGAATGTACGTGGGTATCGACCAACTGGACTCGCTCGCCGGAGTGCTTGCCGAACTGTTGATCTCAAGAAAAATCCCCGGATTCGCCCCAACGATGACGCGATTCTTACCGCACGGGCAGAGCACAAGGTCGCCGTCAACCACGACGGGCCGCCCGTTGTCCGACATGCCTTGCCCAGTGCCAGCAATCTTGAAAACGCCATCGCAACGGCCGCAGGTTGCCTCTTCCCCGGTTAGCGCGATCCGTTTCCCATCGTCGAAGATCGTCGCCTGGAACGCCATGACCGTCCCGCCAGTTGTGGTGGGGTCGCCGTGCCTAACAGCTGCCTTACGCATGATGCTGCTCCGGTAGAGCATAGGCGGCGTCAATCAATCCGGCGACGGGCTTGTCTGCGTGGACGGTGATGCCGAAGTGGTCCCGCAAGCCATTTGCAATCCTGTCGCCATTGCTCAAGCGTGAGCCGATCAGCCCCAAGGGCTTATCGCCCCACGCGGCGACGGCACCTGCGCCGTCTTCATAGGTCACGATATCGCCGACATGCGCGAGGGTGAGTCCGCGATACCCTGTATGGGTGCTCGTCTTGCTTACCCAGTCACCTCGTCCCGTCTCCGCGCCGATGGTCGCAAAGGGGTGGGGCGCTTCGTTGGTTTGCTGTCCTTGCACTGTTGCTCCGTTATTGGTGGTGATCGGCACCCGTTTTCGGTGGGTTTGAAAACCGCAGAGCAAGTCGCTTAGGAACCCGTACCTTGCTCGCGTGGCAGATTCCCAAAAACAGCAACAGGAAAGCTATAGGACGAATCTGGCTTTGGCTCAGAAATGTCGAGATCAGCGCAGAACCATCGCGCATCAATGTTCAATGCGTTTCTTCCGATAGCGGACGAAGAACCGCGCTCGCTATAATCACGCCGCTATCGCCTTCGCGATAGTCAGGGTTTCGCAGCCCACAACCGTAGACGGATGACCGCTTTTGGGCGGTTGCAATATCCGCGTTCGTGCACGTCTGTACTTTGGCGGGCCGGGCAGGGAGACCGAAAGGTCTGCTGGTTTCTACGGTTGCCAGTCTGCGAACCTTGCCGTCGGGCCCGCCACCCTCGTTTCGCAGCGAAGGGCGGGTCTTCTAACCGTAGAGGACCTATGTCTACACAATCCGCTAGCGGGCATCGCCCCGCGTCTTACCCCTCGCCGCCGGTCGCCACCGCGCGATCCACACACGGAGGCGGTCAATGAAAAATCGGCACGTCTATCTTTCGGGGGCGCTTGAGGCGCAAAGCTTCTTGCACTGGATACAAGCCGATGCGCGCGCGAACCAACGATTCGAGCCGACACGGCTGCGATCGCAAATCAATTCGGTCACGCTTGCGCAGCCACCGGCCTTTCGCGCGGGCTTTATCGACGCCATCGGGGCGTTCATCGCGCTCACGCTTGAGGGTGTGTCACCCAATCCGCAGCAATGGGATGTGCGGAGGGTGTTGGATCAGCGCTAGTCAGCCGCCAATCACAACAACATGAACACGCATTTCCCCGAGCGCGGGGCGGGGATTTTTCAGCGTGTGTCGATCAATCGACAATAAAGAGCTGGGCGCCCGTCTTTGTATAGGACTGATGCGCCTCGGCATCATCCCCCACCTGGTAGCTCATACCGGGCGTGAGCGTGAACTTGCGGCCGTCTTCCAGCGTGGTTTCCAGTTCGCCGTCCAGGCAGAACAGGATGTGACCTTTCTTGCACCAGTGGTCGGCCAGGTAGCCCGGGGTGTACTCGACCATGCGCACGCGGATGCGGTTGGGCTCGTCACCGAAGTAGCGTGTGCGCCAAAGGGCCATGCCGGTCTCGCCGGTATGCTCGGTGGGCTCGATGGCGGACCAGTCGGTCGTGCCGAAAGCAAAGGGGGCCATCTTCATCGTGGGGATCCTATGGGTTTGCCGACCGATGATGGTAGCAGTGACGCAAACGCCGCATCACGTGTGTGCTAAAGGGCGCTTGTTGGTATGCGCCGACGGCATTGCGCACCAATCAATAATCTCGCTGACGATGCGCGATGCCAATGCCTGTGCGGCATCGGCACGAGCCGGCAGCCAGCGCTGGGCAATCTATGCAAAATTTGCATGTTGCTATGCAACATCGACATAACGATCGCCATCTGCTTGTCTAATATCCTCGCTTTTTACAAAGCGTGACGAACTTGGGCCGCCCTTGGCCCACACAAGATCCGCTGGCCCGTGACCGCCCTCCGGCCCCGGGGAATTCCTGGAGAAAGTCTTGAACACCAAACGTCTGACCTCCCACATCGGCATTGCCATGGTGCTGGGCATTGCCGTCGGCTGGGGCTGCCACGAATACGCCAAGGACGCCGCTGCGGCCAAGGACATCGCTTCGTACTTCAGCATCATCACCGACATCTTCCTGCGCATGATCAAGATGATCATCGCGCCGCTGGTGTTCTCGACCCTGGTGACGGGGCTGGCGAGCATGAGCGGTGGCAACGCGGTTGGCCGCGTGGGCCTGCGCGCGATGATCTGGTTTGTGTGTGCGTCGGCCACGTCGCTGGCGCTGGGCATGCTGCTGGTCAACTTCTTCCAGCCGGGCGTGCACATGAATCTGCCGCTGCCCGACATGGCGGCAACGTCGGGTTTGAAGACCGGTGACTTCACGCTCAAGGCCTTTATCACGCACGTGTTCCCGCGCAGCATCGTGGAGGCGATGGCCAACAACGAAATCCTGCAGATCCTGGTGTTCTCGCTGTTCTTCGGCGCCGCGCTGTCGACGATGAAGAACCCGATGGAGTCCGTGATCGGACGAGGCCTGGAAGAACTGACCAAGCTGATGTTCCGCATTACCGACTACGTGATGCGCTTTGCTCCGCTGGGCGTGTTTGCCGCTATGGCCGCCGCCATCACGGTGGAAGGCGTGGGCGTGCTGTGGACCTACGGCAAGCTGATCGGCGAGTTCTATCTGGGCCTTGCGCTGCTGTGGGCGATCCTGTTCTTCGTCGGCTATGTGCTGCTGGGCCGCTCGCTGGGCCGCCTGCTGGGGCTGATTCGCGAACCGACCATGCTGGCGTTTGCCACGGCCAGCAGTGAGTCGGCGTATCCGAAGACGATGGAAGCGCTGGAGAAGTTTGGCGTGCCCAAGCGCGTTGCCAGCTTCGTGCTGCCGCTGGGGTATTCGTTCAACCTCGATGGCTCGATGATGTATCAGGCGTTTGCGGTGATGTTCATCGCACAGGCCTACAACATCGAGATGAGCTTCACGCAGCAACTGACGCTGCTGCTGGTGCTGATGCTCACGAGCAAGGGCATGGCCGGTGTGGCGCGTGCGTCGCTGGTGGTGGTGGCGGCCACGCTGCCGATGTTCCACCTGCCGGAAGCCGGTCTGCTGCTCATCATCGGTATCGACCAGTTCTTCGACATGGGCCGCACGGCCACCAACGTGATCGGCAACAGCCTGGCCACTGCCGTGGTCGCGAAGTACGAGCCGGCGGATGAAGAGGTGAACGAAGGCGAGTCGGTGGGTTCTGCTGCACCGGCGCAGCCGTCGGTATAACGCAGCGCAATGCCGTCGCTTGACGGCGTGAGGTGCCAGGCCTTCGAACGGGCCTGGATGCAAAAGGCCCCGGCGTGATCGGGGCCTTTTGTTTTTTCAGCCCAGCCAATCAGACGTGCTGCTGCGTGGCACGCAGCTGGCGTGCCCCGTCCGCCCGGTGATAGACGAACCCGGCATCCGTCCCACCGCCCTGACGCACGGCGATCTGAATGTTGAGATGCGCCATGGCCTCGAGATAGCGGGCGTTGCTCAAGGGGCCTGTGACGACCGGGGCGAACCCCGCGCTTGCGGCAATGTCTGCGACGATCGTGTTGGCCTGCGCATCGTCACCGGCAATGAACGCCGTGACCGGCTGTCCGCTGCGATCAAGCCGGTCCGGCGTCATGATGTCGGCAAAGACCGTGTTGAACGCCTTGACGAGCCTGGAGGCGGGGAGCAGGTGGTGCAGCGTTTCGGCGGCGGAGGCGAACGCTCCCAGCGGCAGCGGCGACCAGTCGTCCTGCAGCGCATTGGTCGCATCCACGACGATCTTGCCGCTCAGCCGTGACGCTAGCGGCGGCAGTGTGTCAGCACACGCCTGGTACAGGATGGCGATCACGACAACATCGCCATGTGCCGCAGCCGCTTCCAGCGATGTCACACGATAGCTGGCACCGGGGCGTGCACGTGAGACATCGCGCAATCCCACCACTACGTCGTGACCGGCTGCCGTGAGCAGGCTGGCCAGATTGCCGCCGAAATTTCCACCGCCAAGAAACGCAATCTTCATGGTTTGCACCCTAAGGTTGATTGGGAGGCCCCATCTTTCCGATAATGGTTTCTATCGTCAATTAGGTACCTAAAAGTAACCATGTCGAGAAAGATTCAGCTACCGCCGGATGCGTTCCTGAAAGTGTGTCCGTCTCGTGGCGTATTGGCGCGCGTCGGGCAGAAGTGGACAGTGCTGACCATGGTGGCGCTGCAAGACGCGCCCATGCGTTTTGGCGATATCCGGCGGCGCCTGGAGGCGGTCTCGCAGAAGATGCTGACGCAGACGCTGCGCGCGATGGAGCGCGACGGACTGATCGAGCGGCACGTCTACGATGAGCGACCGCTACGTGTGGAATATGCGTTGAGCCCGCTCGCGCGTACCTTGTTGCCGTTGGTGATTGCCCTGAAAACCTGGGCGGAGGATTCGCTCAAGGTGATCGAAGCCAACAACCGTGCCTTCGACCGCAAGTTTCCTGCGTGAGGGCGTCGACTACGACGTTGCCAGGGAGGTGTCGCCAATCAAGACTTGGCTGGCCATCGGCGCTTCGCCCAGCAGCGCGGCCACCATGGCCTGCAGCGGAAGCACATCGCCAGTGGTCATGAAGCGTGGCGATGCGGCTGGTCCATCAGCTTGCAACTGCGCCGCGACCAACGTGCGGCCCAGGTGGCGTGCAACAGCGTGGCCGGTATCGATGAGCGTCAACCGATCGCCCGCAATCTCGCGGATGGCGTCTTCTAGGAACGGGTAGTGCGTGCAGCCATGTACCAGCGTGTCGGCGCCGGCATCCAGCATGGGCTGCAGATAGGCTTGCAGCAGTTCCAGCACGGCGGGGGAGTGCGTGTCGCCGCGTTCGATCAACGGGACGAGGCCGTAGCCCGGCTGGCTCATCACTTTGCAATCGCCGGAGACCGCAGCCAACAGGCGCGCGAATTTCTCACTGCGCAACGTGCTCTCCGTGGCGAGCACACCGATCACACGGCTCTTTGAGTGTGCGACCGCCGGCTTCAGGCCCGGCTCGACACCAATCACCGGCACTGCCAGTTTTTCGCGTAGCACGTGCACGGCCTGCGCCGTGGCGGTATTGCACGCGATCACCAGCGCCTTGCAGCCTTGGTTGACCAGCCACTCACACGCAAGCAACGTGCGGTCGGCAATGTATTCGGGAGATTTTTCCCCGTACGGGGCATGGCGGGAATCCGCCAGGTAGAGCAGCGATTCGGCCGGCAATTCGGCACGAATCGCGCGCAGGACGGAGAGGCCTCCGAGACCGGAATCGAAGACGCCGACCGGTGCCTGCGCGCGTGTCGTCATATCAGACGTTGAGCAGATCAGGCTGCGGCGACCGGAATCTTGCCGATCTTCGCTTGCCATTCCGCCGGGCCGGTCTTGTGGACCGACGTGCCAGAGCTATCGACTGCGACGGTGACCGGCATGTCCTTCACGTCGAATTCGTAGATGGCTTCCATGCCCAGGTCTTCGAACGCCAGCACCTTGGAACCACGGATGGCCTTCGACACCAGGTAAGCCGCACCGCCCACGGCCATCAGGTAGGCCGACTTGTGCTTCTGGATGGATTCGATGGCGACCGGGCCGCGCTCGGCCTTGCCCACCATGGCGATCAGGCCCGTCTGAGCGAGCATCGTCTCGGTGAACTTGTCCATGCGCGTAGCGGTGGTCGGGCCTGCCGGGCCGACGACTTCATCGCGCACCGGATCGACCGGGCCGACGTAGTAGATCACGCGGTTGGTGAAGTCGATCGGCAGCTTCTCGCCCTTGGCCAGCATGTCGGCGATGCGCTTGTGCGCAGCGTCACGGCCGGTGAGCATCTTGCCGTTGAGCAGCAGGGTCTGGCCCGGCTTCCACGAGGCGACTTCTTCCGGCGTGAGCGCGTTCAGGTCCACGCGCTTCGACGTTTCGGTGTTCGGTGCCCATTCCACCTTCGGCCATTGCGACAGGTCCGGCGCTTCCAGCTTGGCAACGCCGCTGCCGTCCAGCGTGAAGTGTGCGTGGCGCGTGGCTGCGCAGTTCGGGATCATCGCGACCGGCAGGTTGGCGGCGTGCGTCGGGTAGTCCAGGATCTTGACGTCGAGCACGGTGGCCAGGCCGCCCAGGCCCTGCGCGCCAATGCCCAGCGCGTTGACCTTCTCGTACAGCTCGATGCGCAGCTCTTCCGCACGGTTGCTCGGGCCGCGGGCGATCAGGTCTTGAATGTCGATCGGCTCCATCAGGGCTTCCTTGGCCAGCAGCATGGCCTTTTCAGCCGTACCGCCAATGCCGATACCCAGCATGCCCGGCGGGCACCAGCCGGCGCCCATGGTCGGCACGGTCTTGAGCACCCAGTCGACGATCGAGTCCGACGGATTCAGCATCACGAACTTCGACTTGGCTTCCGAGCCGCCGCCCTTGGCCGCGACGATCACGTCCACCGTATCGCCCGGCACGATCGACATGTTGATCACGGCCGGGGTGTTGTCCTTCGTGTTGGTGCGCTTGCCAGCCGGGTCCGCCAGCACGCTCGCGCGCAGCTTGTTGTCGACGTCGTTGTACGCGCGGCGCACGCCTTCGTTGACCATGTCTTCCAGGCTCATCGTGGCGCCGTCCCAGCGCACGTTCATGCCCACCTTCAGGAACACGGTGACGATGCCGGTGTCCTGGCAGATCGGGCGCTTGCCTTCTGCGCACATGCGGCTGTTGGTCAGGATCTGCGCGATGGCATCCTTGGCGGCCGGGCTCTGCTCCTGCTCATAGGCGCGGCCCAGAGCAGTGATGTAGTCCATCGGGTGGTAGTAGCTGATGTACTGCAGCGCGTCGGCGACGCTCTGGATGAGGTCTTCTTGACGAATGACGGTCATGGTGGGGACCAACGTATAGGAATGAGAAACCGGGATGCGGTAGGGCAATGGTCAGCGGCAGTGATGCGCCGCAGTGATTTGCACTACGCACCAGCGGCGGGCGCCGCTGGCTCAGAACAGCCGCAGATCATACACCCAATGTCGGGGCCGGATTGTCCGACCGGATTGGTCGGAATGGCCCCGCCGACAAGGCGTTGCGTCAATGTGCCTCGGCAGCCTCACCCTGCGGGTGGGCGCGAGATGAGGCGGTCCGTCCCCTCTCGGCCCGCAGCGCTACTTGACCCGGCGCAGATGTTTCGGCCGTTTGGCCGCTGCATTCTGTTTGCGAAGTCCACTTGGCCAGCGCAGCAGGCGCCACGCGTGCTCGCCATCGAGTCCGGGCGCCGGAATCAGGTTGATGACTGCGACCAGCAGGCTGACGTAGCCGAGATACAGCACCACCTCGCCGATGATCGGCAAACGTGCAGCCGGTGTGACATTCGCCAGCAGGATCAATGGCAATGCCACCGCAAGCTGCGCCAGCGCGCCACCCCAGGCAATCACGTAGATGTCCCGTTGGCGTGCAGGTACCTCATGCACACACATGCCGTGGAAGAGGCCAAGGTAGATTGCCTCGGTCCGGGCGCCGGCACGCCGCGCAAAGTAGGCGTGCCCGGTTTCGTGCAGCAGGATGATGCCGAAGTACGAGCAGAGCGCCGCCAGAGCCGTGAAGGGCGCCTTGATGGAATACGCCAGCAGGACAGCCGAGACCGCAAGGACGGTCCAATGGACATAGACGGGCGCGCCAAAGACTCGCAGGCTACTCAGGCGGAAATAGCGGTTCATCGGGTGGTGGTCTATCGCGTGTTTGGAGATGGTGTTATTCGCGATCCAGCGACGGATCAAGCGGGTCCAGCGGATCGACTACCCGGCCGCGCCGCACAGGTTGGCGAGGCCGCGCCGGCCAGCTCGCCACCAGGATGCCCGCCACCACGCAGGCCAGCGCCACGGCATGTGGCCAGCCCGGTGTTTCACCCAGCGCGACGATGCCGTACGTGGCCGCAGCAATCGGCAGCACCGAGGTGAACACACCTGCCAAGTGCGCCGGCACGTGCCGAATGCCCTTCATCCACAGCCAGAAGGAGAAGATACTGGCCGACAGCGCGTACCAGACCACCAGGCCCCAGATGGAAGCCGGCACGTTCGATGCATCGAATGTCAGCAGCGGCACCAGGCCCAGCGGCAGCATCAGCAGGCCGCCGATCAGGTGCGTGTACGCGCAGATCTCGATGGCGGGCAACGTTTGCGTCAACCGCCGAGACAAAATCACGTAGATCGATTCGCAGATCACCGCGCCCATCACCAGCGCATTGCCCAGCAACGCTTGTGAGGCATCCGCAGGCGTCGCGCCGGAGGATTCGCCACCACGGTACGCGTTGAGAATGGCCACGCCTGCCACGGCCAGCACGACCGACACGAAGGTCCGTCCCGACGGCTTCTCGCGCAGCACCAGCCACGACAGCAGCGCCACCGTGGCCGGGATCGTGCTGGTGATGATGCCGGCAGCCAGCGCCGACGTGAGCTTCACACCGTTGAGCATCAGCAGCGTGAAACCGAAGGTGCCGAAGAACGCCTGCAGGAAGAGGTTGGTCCATTCGCCGCGCGTCACGCGCTGCATGCGCGACGGCTTGTACCACGGTGCCATGCACACGATGGCGATCAAAAAGCGCATCAACGCAAACAGCATCACCGGCATGACGGCGACGATCGATTTGCCGAAGCCGACGTTGCTGCCGACCAGTGCCATGGCAGCAATCAGGAAAAGGGCGTGGATGGGCACGATGACGAATTGGGTGGAGAGTGATGCGGGACGCGGCTTTCAAGCCGGCCATGTTGCATTGCGATGCGCGCCGCAGTGCTGAGTGACGCATTATAGTAATGCCCTTCGCGTCAAATTGCGGCGTCAGATACGTAAGGCTGGAGTCAGGTCAGCCGCTTAGATTCGCCGCAAAACGATTACAGACACCGCTATCAGGAGACAACATGGCTGGCATTGAATCTGTTCTGCAGGAACTGCGCGTCTTCGACCCGCCCGAGTCCTTCGTCAAACAGGCCAACATCGCCGGCATGGACGCCTACCGTGCCCTGTGCGCCGAGGCCGAGCACGACTACGAAGGCTTCTGGGCGCGCCTCGCACACGAGCACCTGCTCTGGCACAAGCCGTTCAGCAAGGTGCTGGATGAATCCAACGCGCCGTTCTACAAGTGGTTTGAAGACGGCGAGATCAACGCCTCGTACAACTGCCTCGAACGCAACCTTGAGAACGGCAATGCCGACAAGGTCGCCATCATCTTCGAAACCGACGATGGCAAGGTCACCCGCGTTACCTACCGCGAACTGCACGCACGCGTCTGCCGCTTCGCCAACGGCCTGAAGGCACTGGGCATCAAGAAGGGCGATCGCGTCGTCATCTACATGCCGATGTCGGTGGAGGGCATCGTCGCCATGCAGGCCTGCGCACGTATCGGGGCCACGCACTCGGTGGTGTTCGGCGGCTTCTCGGCCAAGTCGCTGCAGGAGCGCATCGTCGACGTGGGCGCGGTGGCGCTCATCACGGCGGATGAACAAATGCGCGGCGGCAAGGCGCTGCCGCTCAAGGCTATCGCCGATGAAGCGCTGGCCATGGAGGGCACCGACGCCGTCAAGCACGTGATCGTCTACCGCCGCACCAACGGTAAGGTGAACTGGGTCGAAGGCCGTGACCGTGCGATGGATGAAGTCGAAGCCGGCCAGCCGGACACCTGCGAAGTCACCCCGGTGGGCGCCGAGCATCCGCTGTTCATCCTCTACACCTCGGGTTCGACCGGCAAGCCGAAGGGCGTGCAGCACAGCACGGGCGGCTACCTGCTGTGGGCGCTGCTGACCATGCAGTGGACCTTCGACCTCAAGCCCGACGACGTCTTCTGGTGCACGGCCGACATTGGCTGGGTGACCGGCCACACGTATATCGCCTACGGGCCGCTGGCTGCCGGCGCAACGCAGGTCGTGTTTGAAGGCGTGCCGACCTACCCGAACGCTGGCCGCTTCTGGGACATGATCCAGCGTCACAAGGTCAATACCTTCTACACCGCGCCGACGGCTATCCGCTCGCTCATCAAGGCGGCTGAGGCGGACGAGAAAGTCCACCCGAAGCAATACGACCTGTCGAGCCTGCGCCTGCTGGGCACCGTGGGTGAGCCGATCAACCCGGAAGCCTGGATGTGGTACCACACGAACATTGGCGGTGGCCGTTGCCCGGTGGTCGATACCTTCTGGCAGACCGAAACCGGCGGTCACATGATGACCCCGCTGCCGGGCGCCACGCCGCTGGTGCCGGGTTCATGCACGCTGCCGCTGCCGGGCATCATGGCTGCCATCGTCGATGAAACCGGGCAGGACCTGCCGAACGGGCAGGGCGGCATCCTGGTCGTCAAGCGTCCGTGGCCCTCGATGATCCGCAACATCTGGGGCGACCCGGAGCGCTTCAAGAAGAGCTACTTCCCGGAAGAGCTGGGCGGCAAGCTGTACTTGGCGGGCGACGGTTCCATCCGCGACAAGGACACCGGCTACTTCACCATCATGGGCCGTATCGACGACGTGCTGAACGTGTCGGGCCACCGCATGGGCACGATGGAGATCGAGTCGGCGCTGGTGGCGAACCCGCTGGTGGCGGAAGCCGCCGTGGTGGGCCGTCCGGATGACATGACCGGCGAAGCCATCTGCGCATTCGTGGTGCTCAAGCGTTCGCGCCCCGATGGCGATGAGGCCAAGCAGATCGCTGCTGACCTGCGCAACTGGGTCGGCAAGGAGATCGGCCCGATCGCCAAGCCCAAGGACATCCGCTTTGGCGACAACCTGCCCAAGACGCGCTCCGGCAAAATCATGCGCCGACTGTTGCGCTCCCTGGCCAAGGGGGAGGACATCACGCAGGACACGTCCACGCTGGAGAACCCGGCAATCCTCGACCAGTTGAAGGAAACCCGCTAAGAGGCCGCTGAAAAATGATTCTGACGGCCCAACGCCGCCTTGCCGTACTCGATGTACTGTCTGCGGCGGCGTTGAACCGTCAGAAGCGCTGCGCTTCATTTTGCAGCAGCCTCTAACTCCAGAAACAGGTCGCCAATCTTGGCTACTGACCCTCAACAAGACAGCCGCTTTCGCAAGCGGCTGTTTCTGTATTACGGGCTCTACACCGTAGGGCTGCTGCTGTTCATCGTCATGATGGGGGCGATCGAGCACGTGCGCGGGCCGGGCGTGTGGCTCGGTTATGTGTTCCTGTTCGTCACCATCGCCATCTATGCGTGCATTGGGCTGATCTGCCGCACGGCGGATCTGACTGAGTACTACGTGGCCGGGCGCCGCGTGCCCGCGTTCTTCAACGGCATGGCCACCGCGGCTGACTGGATGAGCGCCGCCTCGTTCATTGGCCTGGCGGGCATCGTGTTCGCCTCCGGTTATGAAGGACTGGCCTATGTGATGGGCTGGACTGGCGGCTACTGCCTGGTCGCCTTTCTGCTGGCACCGTACTTGCGCAAGTTTGGCGGCTACACGGTGCCGGACTTTCTTGCCACACGCTATGGCAATGGCGAGCGCGGCGGCAGCTCGGTGGTGCGTGGTATTGCCGTGCTGGGCGCGACGCTGTGTTCCTTTGTCTACCTTGTCGCGCAGATCCAGGGCGTGGGGCTGGTGGTGACGCGCTTCATCGGCGTGGAGTTTTCAGTGGGCGTGTTCTTCGGGCTGGCGGGCATTCTGGTGTGCTCGTTCCTGGGGGGCATGCGTGCCGTGACTTGGACGCAGGTGGCGCAGTACATCATCATGATCGTGTCGTTCCTGGGCGTGGTTGGGCTGATTGGCTGGCATCGGTATCACGATCCGGTGCCGCAGTTCTCGACCGGTCATCTGCTGCAGCAGATCGAGAAGGAGGAACTGCGCATTGCCCATGATCCGGCCGAGCAGCGCGTGCGTGACCATTTCCTGGCCGAAGCGCAGGCCCTGCAGGAGCACATTGCCCGGTTGCCGCAATCGTTCGAGGAGTCGCGCGAGGCGCTGAACACGCAGCTGAAGCTGGCGCGTGAGCGCAATGCGCCGCTGCGCGAGATCAAGACGCTGGAGCGTGCGCGCGAGGAGTTTCCTGCGGATGCGGCCAGCGCGTCGATTCTGTGGAACCTGGAGCGCGAAGCGGCCCTGGAGCGCAGTCGCGCCGCACCACCGTCCAGCGAGCCGTTTCCGTCCAAATCTGAGGCCGAGCGCGGCACCGAACGGCTGAACTTCGTGCTGCTGGTGTTCTGCCTGATGGTGGGCACGGCCAGCCTGCCGCACATCCTCACGCGCTTTCACACCACACCGTCGGTGCGCGAGACACGCAACTCGGTGAGCTGGACGTTGTTCTTCGTGGCGCTGCTGTATGTCTCTGCGCCGGCGCTGGCGGCGCTCGTCAAGCTGGACCTGCTGCAGCATCTTGTGGGCACGCCGTTTGCCGATCTGCCGCAGTGGATCGTGCCGTGGCGCAAGGTCGACCCGGCTGTCCTGACGCTGCGCGATATCAATGGCGACGGCATCGTCCAGTGGGCAGAGGTGATGATCCAGCCGGACATGGTGGTGCTGGCGGCACCCGAGATCGCGGGGCTGCCGTATGTGCTGTCCGGGCTGATTGCCGCCGGTGCGCTGGCGGCTGCGCTGTCGACGGCTGACGGCCTGCTGCTGGCGATTGCCAATGCGCTGTCGCACGACGTGTACTTCCACATGATCGACAACACGGCCAGCCATCAACGGCGCGTGACCAGCGCCAAGGTGGTGTTGCTGGCGGTGGCCTTGCTGGCGGCGTATGTGACCTCACTCAAGCCCGGCAACATTCTCTTCCTGGTGGGGGCGGCGTTTTCGCTGGCAGCTTCGTGCTTCTTCCCGGTGTTGGTGCTGGGTGTGTTCTGGAAGCGCACCAATCGCGCGGGTGCCATCGCCGGCATGCTCACCGGGCTGGCGGTGAGCGTCTATTACATCTTCGTCAACTATCCGTTCTTCACGCGCATGACGGGCATCCTGGGCCAGCCGTGGTTTGGTGTGGACCCGATTGCCTCGGGTGCGTTTGGTGTGCCGGCCGGGTTTGTGGCGGCCATAGCCGTCAGCCTG
>RepKanNP_Acetate_BrdU_F21BDRAFT_1000357_pt1 | contig 18786 bp, 13 predicted proteins | sample RepKananBrdUF21B_FD_10624 | JGI IMG/M metagenome (IMG submission 10624)
ACGAGCCCAATCGTAGTGGCCATTGCGGCGGCGGCGGGTTTGCTGCTGCCCAAGACGTCTTCACGCGCGATCACCTCGCCTGCCGGCACCGCCGATACGATGGAAACCCTCACCCGCGTAGCGTTGAGCGCCACGGAGTTGCGGCGCGTCGTTGATCGGGTGGGGGCTTCACTGGCGTGGGGCGGTGCGCTGAGCCTGAGCCCCGCAGACGATGTGCTGATCCGCGTGGAGCGGGCGCTGGATGTCGACAGCGATGCCCAACTGGTGGCCTCCATCCTGTCGAAGAAGATCGCGGCTGGGTCGACCCACGTGCTGATCGACGTGCCGGTGGGGCCAACGGCCAAGGTGCGCCGCCTGCAGGATCTGGAGCGTTTGCGCATGCTGCTCGAACGCGTAGCGCGAGCGTTTGGCGTGCATGTCATGATCGTGCGTACCGATGGCGCTCAACCCGTAGGGCGTGGCATTGGCCCGGCGCTTGAAGCGCGAGACGTTCTGGCCGTGCTGCAGCGCTCGCCAACGGCACCGTTTGACTTGCGGGAACGGTCATTGCTGCTGGCCGCGGTGCTGCTGGAGTTCTGTGAGGCGGCAGAGCAGGGTGCGGGGCTTCAACTGGCGACGGGCTTGCTTGACAGTGGCGCTGCGTGGCGCAAGTTCGAGGAGATCTGCGAAGCGCAAGGCGGGCTGCGCGTACCGGGCGAAGCGATCTTCCGTCACGATGTTGTTGCTGAGCAGGATGGCATCGTGACCGAGATCGACAACCGGCATCTCGCCCGTATCGCCAAGCTTGCCGGTGCACCGGTACGCCAAGTGGCCGGTGTGGAAATGCACGCGAGGTTGCATGATCAGGTTCAGGCGGGGCAGCCGCTCTTTGCCATTCACGCCCAGGCGTCGGGCGAGCTGGAGTATTCCTCAGCCTATGCGCGGATGCACTCGGCGGTATCTCTAACCCCAATTGAGCATGCTGGCGTGTACTCGCCTGTACTACCGGCTTGTCAGCAAGGGCACTGAACGATGGGCGGTGGTCTCCTGCTGCGTCAAGCCTTGCAGCCTGAAGCGCGTGGCCGACGGGCACCATGCATCCTTACCTGCCGAGCAGGCAAATCGCTCACGCAATCCGCCAGGCTGCATGTCATGTCTGTGACGGGCATCTAGAGTCGGCACTCTTGTCTCGGTTTGAGATGCATCAAGTTCCTGCCGCGGCAGCTGGCATCTAATGGGTTGCATATTTGTAACCGTTTGACGCCCCCGACCATGCGCACCGCCCCCGTGCCGTCTTCCCCAGCCGCCGAGCTGATTGATCCGCCGTTTCACGCCGCCCTTGCTCGTACGTCGAATTCGTTGTCATTGGTATCGATGCAACTGGCGTTGCTCGATTGGGCCCTGCATCTGGCGGTATCGCCCGGCAAGCGGCTCGACCTGTGCCGCCTGGCGCTGACCCAGGCCGAACAGCTCGGGCGCTACATCCAGAACTGCATGGCAGCTGGCCCCCAGCAGGCGGGGCTTTGCGTTCTGCCGCCGGCACACGACCGTCGCTTTGCGGCCGACGAGTGGCGCTTGTGGCCGTTCAACGTCCTGCACCAATCCTTTCTGCTGACCGAACAATGGTGGGAGGCAGCCACGCGCGGCGTGTGGGGTGTCGCCAGGCACCATGAAGACGTGGTGGCCTTTGCCGCGCGGCAGTGGCTCGACATGATGTCGCCGGGCAACCAGCTGGCGACGAACCCTGTCGTCCTGCGTCAGACCGTTGCGCAGCACGGTACGAATCTCGTGCGGGGCGCGCTCAATGCGCTTGACGATCTGGAGCGCGCCATGAGCGGTGCGCCGGCCGCTGGCACCGAGTGTTTCGTGGTGGGGCGCGACGTGGCGGTGACGCCCGGCAAGGTCGTGCTGCGTAATCGCCTGATGGAACTGATCCAGTACACCCCCATCACGTCTGTCATGCCCAAGGTCCAGGCCGAGCCCATCCTGATCGTGCCGGCGTGGATCATGAAGTACTACATCCTGGATCTGTCCCCGCAGAACTCGCTGATCCGCTATCTGGTGGAGCAGGGCCACACCGTGTTCTGCATCTCCTGGAAGAACCCTGACGAGGCGGACCGCGATCTCGACATGGATGATTACCTCAAGCTCGGCGTCTTTGCCGCGCTCGATGCGGTCAATGCCATCGTGCCGAATCAGCGCGTGCATGCCACCGGCTACTGCCTGGGCGGCACGCTGCTGGCCATCGCCGCAGCAGCCATGGCACGCGATGGCGATGCGCGGCTGGCGTCCATGACGCTCTTTGCCGCACAGACAGACTTTTGTGAACCGGGCGAACTGGGCTTGTTCATTGACGAAGCGCAGGTCAGTCTGCTTGAAGCGCAGATGGCGCAGACCGGCTATCTGCGTGCAAGCCAGATGGCTGGCGCCTTCCAGATGCTGCGGTCGTACGACTTGCTGTGGTCTCGCGTGGTGGGCGAATACCTGCTGGGCGATCGCGCGCCCATGAATGACCTGATGGCCTGGAACGCCGATGCCACGCGCATGCCCGCGCGCATGCACAGCCAGTACCTGCGGCGCCTGTTCCTGAATGACGATCTGAGCGAGGGCCGCTACCCCGTCAACGGCAAGCCCGTGGTTCTGAACGACCTGGACCTGCCGATCTTCGTGGTGGGCACGCTGACGGATCACGTGGCGCCGTGGCGCTCGGTCTACAAGCTGCATCACCTGACCGAGGCGGAACTGACGTTCGTACTGACCAGCGGCGGCCACAACGCCGGCATCGTCAGCCTGCCGGCAAACTCGCATCGGCGCTTCCAGATGCAGACACGTCACGCAGGCGCGGTTTCTGCAGCGCCCGATGACTGGCTGGCATCCGCCCCCACAACGGACGGTTCATGGTGGCCAGCATGGCAGGCATGGCTGATGGCGCATGCATCCAGTACCACACCCGTCAAGCCACCCAAGATGGGCGCTCCAGGCCTGCCGCCTGTGGGCGATGCGCCTGGCACCTACGTGCTGGAGAAATAAATGCGTGTGCAGAAACAACCCTTGGCGTGCGGCTGGTACGCCGGCACGCGTATGGCCACCCTTGCCGCAATAGCCGCAGCCACAGCCGTACTGGCGCTGTCGGGCTGTATCTCGATGGCACCGCCTTACCAAGCCCCCGCGCTGCCCGTGGCCCAGCACTATGACGCCGACGATGGCCGTGATGGCCTGTCCGCCGCTGCCGTCGGCTGGCAAGCCTACTTTACGGACACACGTCTGCAGGCATTGATCGCCCAGGCGCTGGAAAACAACCGCGACTTGCGGACTGCCGTGCTGCGTGTGGAAGAAGCACGCGCGGCGTTCGGCATCCAGCGGGCGGAAACGTTTCCGCACCTCAATGCGCAGGCCGGCATCAACCGCCTGAGCATTCCGGCAGACCTGAGCCCCTTCGGCATGCCCATGCGGGTGAGCCAGTACCAGGTGGGCGCTGGTGTCTCCAGCTGGGAGATCGATTTCTGGGGCCGCGTGCGCAATCTCAATGACGCCGCGCTGGAAAGCTACGTGGCGTCAGATGCGGCGCGCCGTGCAGTCGCACTCGGGCTGATTGCACAGGTGGCCGACAGCTATCTGGTTTTGCGTGAACTGGATGAGCGCATCGCGCTGGCGCAGCAGACCGTGGACAGCCGCACCGAGACCCTGCGCATCTTCTCGCGCCGCGTGGCGGTGGGGGCGACATCGCGGTTGAACCAGACCCAGGTCGAGACCCTGCTGACCCAGGCGCAGGCATTACTGACGCAACTACAGCAGGCACGCGACGCACAGGCACACGGTCTGGCGCTGCTCGTGGGCAAGCCGATCGACCTGCCGCCGGTGGCCGAGCCGCTCGATGAGCGCCGGATGCTGGCTGAACTGCGTGCAGGGCTGCCCTCCGACCTGCTGACGCAACGCCCGGACATTGCTGCTGCAGAACACCGGCTGCGTGCCGCGCATGCCAGCATCGGCGCAGCACGCGCGGCGTTCTTCCCACGCGTGGCATTGACTGGCGCGTACGGCACGGTCAGCCCCGAACTCGGCAACCTGTTTGCACCGGGCACGCGCGCCTGGGTCTTTGCGCCGAGCGTGACCCTCCCGCTGTTCGAAGGCGGCAAGCTGCGCAGCAATCTCGACCTGGCGGAAGCCCGCCGTGATCTTGCCGTGGCTGGCTACGAGAAGACCGTACAAAGCGCGTTCCGCGATGTGTCCGATGCGCTCTCCGCGCGCAAGTGGCTGGCCGAGCAGCTCGACATTGCGCAGGCCGCACTGGCGGCGCAGACCGAGCGTGCACGGCTGTCGCAACTGCGCTTCGATGCGGGGGCCTCGACGTTTTTGGAGGTGCTCGACGCGCAGCGCGATCTGCTGGCCGCGCAGCAGCAACTGGTGCAGGTGCGCCGCGCGCTGCTGTCCAGCCGTGTTGGCCTATACGCAGCGCTGGGCGGCGGCACGCAGGCCGTCGAATCCGCATCCGATCCCCATACCCATCTGAGCCTGACGCCCACTGCGCGCGCATCGGGAGAAACAACACCATGACAACAACGCCCCAACAACGATGGATTGCATTGCTCGCTGCCGCCCTGGTGATTGCCGGTGGTGCATTTGCATGGAAGGCCTTGCGGCAGGACGGCCCCGGCAAGGGCTTTGCCAGCGGTAACGGCCGCATCGAGGCCACTGAGATCGACGTGGCGACCAAGCTCCCCGGCCGCGTGCAGGACATCCTGGTGGATGAGGGGGACTTCGTGACTGCCGGTCAGCCGCTGGCGCACATGCAGATACAGACGCTGGAGGCCCAGCGCGACGAGGCCCAGGCGCGGCAGCAGCAGTCCGTCTCCGCCGTGGCCAGCGCGCAGGCCCAAGTGGCCGTGCGAGAGGCAGACCGGCAGGCGGCCCTGGCGCAGATCGCCCTGCGTGAGAGCGACCTGGATGCCGCACAGCGCAGGCTGGCGCGTTCTGAAACCCTGTCGCACGAGGGGGCGTCGTCCATGCAGGAGTTGGATGACGACCGTGCCCGCGTGCGTGGCGCCAAGGCTGCACTGGTGGCCGCGCGCGCCCAGGCGGAAGCGGCGCAGGCCGCTGTGGCCGCAGCCCGCACGCAGGTGGCCGGCGCCAATGCCACCGTCAAAGCCGCAGACGCGACGGTGTCGCGTGTGAAGGCGGATATCGACGACAGCGCCCTGGCCGCCCCGCGAGATGCCCGTGTGCAATACCGCATCGCTCAGCCCGGCGAGGTGCTGGCCGGTGGCGGGCGGTTGCTCAACCTGGTGGATCTGTCCGACGTCTACATGACCTTCTTCGTGCCAGAGACGGACGCCGGGCGCATTGCCATGGGCAGCGAGGTGCGCATCGTGCTGGACGCCGCGCCGCAGTACGTGATTCCGGCCCGCGTGTCATTCGTGGCCAGCACCGCGCAGTTCACGCCCAAGACCGTGGAAACGGCCACCGAGCGCCAGAAGCTGATGTTCCGTGTCAAGGCGCAGATTGATCGTGATCTGCTGCGCAAGCACCTCAAGCTGGTGAAGACCGGTCTGCCCGGCATGGCGTGGCTCAAGCTCGACGGCCAAGCCGAATGGCCGGCCAAACTGGCGATCAAGGTTCCGCAGTGACCCAGTTCGCCAATCCGCTTACCCAGCACGATGCCCAGCTTGGGCCGCCGCTTGGTCCACCCGTCGTCAGCCTGGCCGGCGTGCGCCTGCGTTACCGCAAGACACTGGCGCTGGATGGCGTCACGCTGGACCTGCCGGCCGGTTGCATGGTGGGCCTGATCGGGCCCGACGGCGTAGGCAAGTCGAGCCTGCTGTCATTGATGGCGGGTGCGCGGGCCCTGCAGGATGGGGCCGTGCATGTGCTGGGCAGCGACATGGCCGACCGCCGCGCACGTGCCGCGGTCGGCCCGCGTATTGCCTACATGCCGCAAGGCCTGGGGCGCAATCTGTACCCCACGCTATCGATCGAAGAGAACCTGCAGTTCTTCGGCCGCCTATTCGGTCACAACGCAGCGGAGCGCCGCCGCCGCATTGATGCGCTCACAGCCAGCACCGGCCTGCGGCCATTCCTCTCGCGGCCGGCGGGCAAGCTGTCGGGCGGTATGAAACAGAAGCTGGCGCTGTGCTGCGCGCTGATCCATGACCCCGATCTGCTGATTCTCGATGAGCCGACCACGGGCGTCGACCCGCTCTCGCGCAGCCAGTTTTGGGATTTGATTGCCAGCATTCGGGCCGAGCGCCCGGGCATGAGCGTGATCGTGGCCACCGCGTACATGGAAGAGGCCGAGCGCTTCGATTGGCTGGTCGCCATGGACGCTGGGCAGGTGCTTGCCACCGGCACGCCGGCCGCCCTGCGCAGCCGCACGGGCACCGATTCATTGGAGGCCGCGTTCATTGCGCTGCTGCCGCCTGCACGCCGGCAGGGGCACCAAGCCGTGGTGGTGCCGCCGCTGGTGGCCGGCGCGGACGACGATGTGGCCGTGCAGGCGAGCGGGCTGACCATGCGTTTTGGCGACTTTGTGGCGGTCGACCACGTCGACTTCCGCATCCGCCGTGGAGAGATCTTCGGCTTTCTCGGCTCCAACGGCTGCGGCAAGTCGACCACCATGAAGATGCTCACCGGCCTGCTGCCCGCCAGCGAGGGCCAGGCGTGGTTGTTCGGCCATCCGGTCAACCCGAAGGACATCGACACGCGCCGGCGCGTGGGCTACATGTCGCAGGCGTTCTCGTTGTACGGCGAGTTGACCGTGCGCCAGAACCTCGTACTGCATGCGCGCCTGTTCCAGTTGCCCGAACCCGAGGTGCAACCGCGTGCGGTAGAGATGCTCGCCCGTTTCGGGCTCCAGGAGGTGGCCGACAGCCTGCCCGAGAGCCTGCCGCTGGGCATGCGGCAGCGCCTGTCACTGGCCGTGGCGATGGTGCACAAGCCGGAGCTGCTGATCCTGGATGAGCCTACCTCCGGCGTGGACCCGGTCGCGCGTGACATGTTCTGGCGCCTGATGGTCGACCTCGCACGGCAGGACCGCGTGACCATCTTCATCTCCACGCACTTCATGAACGAGGCCGAGCGCTGCGATCGCATCTCGCTCATGCATGCCGGTCGTGTTCTGGTGAGCGATGCGCCTGCCGCGCTGGTACGTATGCGCGGCACGCAGACGCTGGAGCAGGCGTTCATTGCCTATCTGCGGGAGGCGTCTGAAACGGTGTCCGACGTGGCTCCCGGTGCCACTGAGATTGCCGCGCCGGCACCTGCACCCGCAGCAACCACCGCCGCATCAACCGGCACGTCTGCCCGCCGTCACTTCAGCCTTGCGCGTGCCCTGAGCTACTCGCAACGCGAGGCGCTGGAACTGCGCCGCGACCCGGTGCGCGCCACGCTGGCCCTGCTGGGCACGGCCATCCTGATGTTCATCATCGGATACGGCATCAGCCTGGATGTGGAGAACCTCACCTACGCGGTGCTCGACCGCGACCAGACCGCCATCTCGCGTGATTACACGCTCAATCTGGCCGGCTCGCGGTATTTCATCGAAAAACCCCCGATTCGCGACTACGCTGAGTTGGACCGTCGCATGCGTAACGGCGAGCTGTCGCTGGCGATTGAAATTCCCCCAGGCTTCGCGCGCGATGTGGAGCGCGGCGCGGTCGTACAGATTGGCGCCTGGGTGGACGGTGCCATGCCCACCCGTGCAGAAACCGTACGCGGCTACGTGCAGGCCATCCACCAGCTCTGGCTGGCAGATGCCGCCGTGCACCGGCTGGGGATGCGGCTTGCGATGCCCAGCACGATTGAGACGCGCTATCGCTACAACCCCGACGTGAGAAGCCTGCCCGCCATGGTGCCCGCCGTGATCCCGATGCTGCTGATGATGATTCCCGCCATGCTGGCGGCGTTGTCGGTGGTGCGCGAAAAGGAACTGGGCTCCATCATCAATTTCTATGTGACACCGGTCACCCGCGCGGAATTCGTGCTGGGCAAGCAGGCGCCGTACATCGTGCTGGCGATGTTGAACTTCCTGCTGCTGGCGTTGCTGGCGGTGACGGTGTTCGGTGTGCCGATCAAGGGCAGCTTTGCGACGCTCGCGCTGGGGGCGTTGATCTTCGTGACGTGCTCGACGGGTTTCGGGTTGTTTGCGTCAACGTTCACGCAAAGCCAGATTGCCGCCATGTTCGTCACCATGATCGGCACGATCATCCCCTGTGTGCAGTTTGCGGGCTTGCTCAACCCCGTGTCGTCGCTGGAGGGTGTGGGGGCCATGATCGGGCGCGTGTACCCGGCCACCCATTTCCTGACCATCAGCCGGGGCGTGTTCAGCAAGGCGCTGGATGTGAGCGCATTGGGTAGCGCCTTCTGGCCGCTGCTGGCGGCGGTGCCAGTCATCCTGGCCGCCACGCTGTTGATGCTGCGCAAGCAGGATCGGTAGGGGGCCGCCATGTCAGACCATCCGACAGATCGCCGCGCAGCCCGCCTGCGCAACATCTTCCGCCTGGGCGTCAAGGAGCTGTGGAGCCTGGTGCGCGACCCGATGATGCTGGTGCTGATCGCCTACACCTTCACGCTGTCGATCTACGTGGCAGCCACCGCCATGCCGGAGAGTCTGCACAACGCCTCGATCGCCATCGTGGATGAAGACAGCTCGCCGCTGTCGGCGCGCATTGTCTCGAGTTTCTATCCACCGCATTTCCGTACGCCCGCGCTCATTCCGCTCACCGAGATGGATGCCGGCATGGACAGCGGGCGCTACACCTTTGTGCTCGACATCCCGCCCAACTTCCAGCGAGACGTGCTGGCGGGGCGCGCACCGGCCATCCAGCTCAATATAGACGCCACCCGCATGAGCCAGGCCTTTACGGGCAACGGCTACATCCAGCAGATCGTCTCGGGCGAGGTGAACGAGTTCCTGCAGCGCCACCGTGCCGCACCCACCGCGCCAGTCGATCTGGTGATGCGCACGCGCTTCAACCCCAACCTGGAACAGACGTGGTTCGGCTCGCTGATGGAGATCATCAACAACGTGACCATGCTGTCGATCATCCTGACGGGCGCCGCGCTCATCCGCGAGCGCGAGCACGGCACCATCGAGCACCTGCTGGTGATGCCCGTCACGCCGTTCGAGATCATGACGGCCAAGGTGTGGTCGATGGGGCTGGTGGTGGTGCTGGCCGCGCTGGTGGCACTGGTGTTCGTGGTGCAAGGCGCCCTGCATGTGCCCATTGAAGGCTCGATCCTGCTGTTCATGCTGGTGGCCACGCTGCACCTGTTTGCCACCACCTCCATGGGCATTTTCCTTGCGACGGTGGCGCGGTCCATGCCGCAATTCGGCATGCTGCTGGTGTTGGTGCTGCTGCCGCTGCAGTTGCTCTCGGGCGGTACCACCCCGCGCGAGAGCATGCCCGCTTTCGTGCAGGACATCATGCTGGCCGCGCCGACCACGCATTTTGTATCTGCGTCACAAGCGATTCTTTATCGGGGCGCAGGATTGTCCGTGGTGTGGCCGCAGTGCCTGGCCATCTGCGCAATCGGCGCCGTACTGTTTGTCGCATCATTGACGCGCTTTCGCAAAACCATCAGTCAGATGGCCTAAGAGATGGCCTAAGGAGCCAATATGGACACACCTGCCAACCTTCCTCTCGCGCTTTTCAAGGCGCAAGCCGCACTCGGGCTGCAAACGCTGGGCTTGCTCAAGACAGCGCGCCAGCGCTGGTATGCACTGGGTGCAGAATTGCTGGCCGAAGACGTCGCTCGCACAGAATCTGCGCTGACCGATCTGCAAGGCGTTGAAGACTGGAGCGCATTGGCAGCAGGGCTGCCGAACGCCTTCTGGCAGGCCAACCAGCGCGCAATGAATGTGCTGCAGGGCGTGATGCAGACCGCCATGGCCAATCAAGCCAGCTTTGCCACGGACTACCAGCGCGCCATGCTGGAATGGCAACAAGCTTCGGTGCAGGCGCTGAGCGCGGCTGGCAATGCCATGCCGGTGCATACGGCGCTGCAGGGCATGCTGTCGTCGTTGGGGGCGCCGGCCGATGTGTTCATCCGTGCGGCAACGGTGTCGCCAAGCACGGCACCCGCGCGCGTCAAGGGTAACGGTCAACTTCGTACGGCTTCCTGAGGAGCGCGCATGGGCCCCGATCATCTGCCGGCTCCGCCGGCATCACTGCCGGGTGGCGATCTGAGCGTGGTGCGCAATCGCACGTTCGACGAAATCGCCGTTGGTGATGCCGCCGCCATCCTGCGCACGCTGACAGCGGAGGACATCCAGCTCTTTGCCGTGCTGTCGGGCGATGTCAACCCGCAGCACCTGGACCCCGAGTTTGCGGCATCCACGCGCTTTCACGGCGTGATTGCCCACGGCATGCTGGGCGGCGCGTTGATTTCCGCCGTGCTCGGAACGCGCCTGCCTGGGCCCGGCACGGTCTACCTTGGGCAGACACTGCAGTTTCATGCGCCGGTGCGCATTGGCGATACGTTGACCATCCGCGTGACGGTGACCAGCAAGGACGACGAAAGGAAACGGCTCAAGCTGGCGTGCTCCTGCACGAACGACAGTGGCACCGTCGCCATCACGGGGGAGGCCGAAGTCATCGCGCCCACCGAACGGATCGAGCGGCCACGCACCACGCTGCCCGATGTACGCATCACCACCGGTGGCAATGGAATCCACCGGCTGCTCGACCACGTGCGGCCCCTGGGGGCGATCCGCATGGCGGTCGTGCACCCGTGCGACGCGCTGAGCCTGTCCGCCGCGCTGGATGCGCGTGCAGAAGGGCTCATCGTGCCGTGCTTGGTCGCACCGCGCGACAAGTTGATGCGCGTCGCTGCTGAGGCCGGGCTTGACCTGAGCGGCATGGAAATCGAAGACGTGCCGCACAGCAGCGCCGCGGCCACGCGCGCCGTGGAGCTCGTAACGCAGGGTAAGGCCGAGGCGCTCATGAAGGGCAGCCTGCATACCGATGAACTGATGGCGGCCGTGGTGCGCGCTGAAGCCGGGCTGCGCACCAAGCGCCGGATCAGCCATTGCTTCGTCATGCAGACGCCAGCGTATCCGCGCCCGTTTATCGTGACGGATGCCGCCATCAACATTGCACCGACCCTGGATCAGAAGGCCGACATCATCCGCAACGCCATTGATCTGGCCCATGCGATTGGCGTGGCGCGACCGCGCGTGGCGATCCTGGCGGCCGTCGAGACCGTGAACCCGCACATGCCCGCCACGCTCGACGCGGCGGCGCTATGCAAGATGGCCGACCGCGGCCAGATCGAAGGGGGTGTGCTGGACGGGCCGCTGGCCTTCGACAACGCGGTATCGGCCGCTGCTGCGCGCATCAAGGGCATCGTTTCTGAGGTGGCGGGGCAGGCCGATGTGCTGGTGGTGCCGGATCTGGAAAGTGGCAACATGCTCGCCAAGCAGTTGGAGTACCTTGGCGGAGCCGCCAGCGCTGGCATTGTGCTCGGCGCCCGCGTGCCCATCGTCTTGACCAGCCGTGCTGATTCACGCGAATCACGCATTGCCTCATGTGCCATCGCCACGTTGCTGGCACACCGTTACCGCATCCTGCCGCCATGACCGATTGCATCGTCGTACTGAACTGCGGCTCGTCGAGCATCAAGTTTGCGCTGTTCGATGCCGCGCAGCTTCCGTTGCCCCGTACCCCCGTGTGGAGCGGGAAGGTGGAGGGCATCGGCACCGCTCATCCCACGGCGACAGAAGCCGGGGCGCCAGCACAGGCTGTGGAACTTGACACCGCGCAGCCGTATCACGCGGCGCTGCTGCACATTCGCCAGCGTGTCGAGCACATGCTCGGCAACCGTCGTCTGGTTGCCGTGGCGCACCGGGTGGTGCACGGCGGCGCCAAGTACTTCGCACCCGTGCGTGTGGACGCGGAGGTGCTTGCTGATCTGCGCAGCTACATCCCGCTTGCGCCGCTGCACCAGCCATTTGCGCTGGAGGCCATCGAGGCGCTTCTGTCAGAGCTGCCCGAAGTGCCGCAGGTCGCGTGCTTTGATACAGCGTTCCACCACACGCTGCCGCAAGTTGAAATGATGCTGCCGCTACCGTATGCGGCGTGGGAGCGCGGATTGCGGCGCTACGGCTTTCACGGGCTGTCGTACGAGTACATGTCGATCGTCTTGCCCGAGCGACATGGCGATATTGCCCGTGGGCGGACCATCGTCGCGCACCTTGGCAGCGGTGCCAGCCTATGTGCCATGCGCGGGCTGGAGAGCGTGGCGACCACGATGGGGTTTTCCGCGCTCGACGGCCTGATGATGGGCACACGCTGCGGCGCGCTGGACCCAGGTGCGGTGCTTTACCTGATGGAGACGGAGCATCTTTCTCCGGCGCAGGTGGGGCATGTGCTGTATCACGAATCCGGTCTGCTGGGCGTGTCGGGGGTGTCATCTGACCCGCGCGACCTATTGGCGCAGGAAGCCGACAACCCGCGTGTGCAGGCGGCGCTGGCACTCTACGTGCGGCGCATCGTCCGCGAGATCGGAGCCCTGGTGGCTGTTCTGGGCGGTTTGGACCTGCTGGTTTTCACGGCGGGGATTGGCGAACACAACGCCGTGCTGCGTGAGCGCATCGTGCGTGCGCTCGGCTATCTGGGCGCGGATTTGAATGACGCGGCCAACCAGGCGCATGCCGCCATCCTCTCCAGTTCGGCCAGCCGGATTCGCGTGGCGGTGGAGCCGACCAACGAGGAGTGGGTTGCTGCCCAGCACGGTGCCCGATGCGTGCGGGGACGCGGTTGAGCGGGCGGCGGCAGTGCTTTTCAGCCTGCCGCCCCTCTTCCTTCAGGCAAGGTCATTCCTGACCCGCCCATTCGCCGCGGAAGAGGGGGCGCGCGCTTAACTGATCAGAATGCGTGTTTCAGGCCAACCCCAGCCAGCACCGTTTTCGCACCGGGGGCGGTGCCTCCGGCAACAATCGACGTCTTGATGCTTTCGAGCGGATCTGCCGTACCCACGGCGCCGGCGTCCACATACACGAGTTGCACATACAGCGTGGTGCGCTTGGAGAACGAGTAGTCGTTGCTCAGCACGACCGATTTGGTGGAACTGTCGTGCGTGCTGCTTTCGTATTTGCTGTAGTAGCCGGCCAGCGTGGCGGTATTGGCGGGGCTCCACCTGTAGTCGAGCCCGACGCCGAGCGATTTGACGTCCGACACGCGTGCGCCCGTGGGTGCATTGTTGGTGACGCCGATGTAGTTCACCCTGCCTGTGAAGGCGTCGAACGGCACCGCTACGCCCGCGCTCCACAGCCGGCTCAGTGTTTGGCCGGTGCCGCTGTCCGACGTGGATTGATAGCCGAGGCCGACCGTCACCGGGCCCGTATAGGTGGCCCCCAGCGAGAGCTCGTTGCCGCGCTTGAAGCTGCCTGCCGTCTCACCCAACGAATACGCGACACCCAGCCACACAGGGCCGAAGTTGTTGGCGTACTGCACGGCGTTGCCGATGAACACGCCCACATCGTTGCCGGGGTTCGTGCCGGCGCCCATCGCGTTGCCTGGGGCGGGGAGCTGGTTGTAGGCCCAGCCGTACAGGTTCGAGAACTGCTCCTTGAACCCGCGTGCTTCGGTGCCGATCGTACCGATGAGTGCCGGGCTGTATTGGCGACCCAGCGTGATCGCGCCCCAGTTGCCGCTGAGGCCAACGTTCGCCTGCCGGCGGAAGAGTTCTGAACTGAAGCCGGGGCCGGTGGTGAGCGTGCCGGTGTCGCTGCTGAAATGGCTTTCGAGGTTGAAGCTGGCCTTCAGGCCACCGCCCAGGTCTTCCACGCCCTTGAGGCCCCAGATGCTTGGGCTGATACCGCCCGAATGCAACTCTGTGATGCTGCCGCCGGCTGCGCTCCGGTTCTGGTATTGCAAGCCGGCGTCGACCGTGCCGTAGATCGTGACGGACGATTGTGCGATAGCCCCACTCGCAGCGCTGCCGAGGGCGGTTGCCAGGGCCGCCAGGGCGCATTGGCGAACGCGTTTGTTCTGCATGTTGTCTCCGTATTGTCTTTGTGTGATGCGCCTAAGGATTCGGCTCGGACGCATTGGGATGGACGCCAATTGCGCGAAGCGCGCTCAACGCCGGCGGGGGCTTTTGCAATACGCGTACCAACGCGCATGCGGCCGTTTGCGGTGCATTGCAAGCGGGTGGGCAACGTTTGCGGGTGCTGAGCGCTGGATGGGTGCTGTGGCGTGGCGGGACAGTCGGTGCAACACCTGTGCTGCGTTTGTTCAGCAATGGAGCGGGCTTGATCAGACCGCGGGCGCGTTCTGCATCCAGCGGTCTTCCAGTTCGCGCCAGGCGCGCGCCACGTTGAATGCGTGTCGAGGATGAAAGTGGCGCCAGTCGCGATACGCATCACCCGGCACGTAGTCGAGCGCGCGGGCCGCGTCTGCGCCGGCCTCGATGGCCTGGGTGACCGCGCCATCCAGCATGTCGAGATAGGACAGCGTGGGGTGGAGCATCTGCGCCGGGGTGCCGATGGCCGTGCCGACGACGATGCCGGCGGGCAGCGGGATCAAGGCACGCAACGCGTGTTGCCATCCCACCAGCGAGCCTTCCTGCAGGTCTGGAATGCGCTGCCGATAGGCCAGGCCGCCCACGCAGAGCACGCGCCGCTGCGGGGCATACAACACCGTGTCTGACGCGCTATGCGCCGCCGCGTAGACGAGAACTTGCCACGCCGTCTTGCCGGTGTGCAGCCAATCGCCATCGCGCAGTGCGGGCTCGGGATAGACGATCTGCGTCTCACGCATGACGCGCTCGCCCAGCATGGCGGTCAACCTGGCCAGACAGGTCTCGCAGCGCTGCCGCATCAGGCTGGCGGTGGCAGCCGAGGCGAGAAACGCGGGGCGCGGCTGCAGTTGCGCGAAGGCCGCGTTGGCCAACACGTGTTCGGGGTGCGCGTGCGTGTTGACCACCCAACGGATGGGCTCCGCGGTGACGTGCCGGATGGCGGTAATCAATCGATCGCCCCATCGCGCATGCGGGCCGGGGTCAACCACCAGCACGCCGTTGCCGGTGACGTGCACCAGCGTCGGCACGACTTCACCGGCGTTGGCGCGCGAGGCTTCGGCGTTGTCGGCCCGCGCGGCGTACAGGCCGTCCTGCAGGCGCAACAGCGTGACACGCGCGGGCGTTGCGGACGCAGCCAGGGCCGGGTTGATCAGGGTCGCGAGCATCAGGCGCATCCAGCGTCGCCGGGCAGGGTCTGGCGCCATGTCAGGGCGCCAGCGCGGCGTTCTCATAGCGCGGATAGAAGCGGGTGACGTTACGCACGTACTCCGCGGGCATGCCGCCCCATTGCGCATAGGGCGTGTCCACCGGCATCGTGATGACTTCGGCCAGATCGCGCCCCTCCTGCGCCGCATGCCGCATGCGTGCGTCCAGCCAGAGCAGGTATTGCCGCGTTTGTGCGATGGCGTCTGCCTGGCCGAGCGCCGGGCCGTGGCTGGGGATCAAGATGCGCGCGCCGCTCTCGGCAACGATGGCCTGAAGCCGATCGAGACTGGCCAGCCAATGTGGAATGTCGGCGTGCGGCGTGGTGGGAATCCGGTCGCGGAACGCCAGGCCGCCCGCGAAGACCACACCGCGCGTCCGGTCCACCAGAACGAGGTCGTCGCCGGTATGCCCTTCGAGCCGGATGAGGTCAATGCGGTGGCGGCCCAGGGCGCGCTCGCCCGGCGTCAACGGCTGGCTGGGCGGTGTCGACGCCGTGTTCCGCATCCAGTCACCACAAAGGCGGTAGAGATTGTCCGCATAGGCTTCGCCCTCGCGTTGTGCACCGGCGATGGTGCCTGGCAGCGCCTGCGCGCCGACATCGGCATAGGCCTGGTTGCCGAAGAAATAGTCGGGGTGCAGGTTCAGGTTGAACACCCAGCGCACGGGTGCCGATGTGACCTGGCGGATGGCCTGCCGCTGCTGCTCGCCATACAGCACGGACGGCCCCGTGTTGATGACGAGCACGCCTTCACCGGTATCGATGAAGCCGGTGTTGATGATGTTGCAGCCGTTGCGCACGGAGAAGTCCGCATTGGCACCTTCCAGCACCCAGATATCGGGCGCAACCGCGCGCGGTACGAGGTGGTAGTCGAGCCCTTGCGCGTATGCGTTGGTCATCAACATCGCCAGACATAGCAGGATGCCCAACCGTTGGTTCAGCCAGCTCATCGTGTCACCTGTGCGCGGATGCGGTTGCCGTTGTTGTCGACGCCGGCCACGCTGATGCCGTGCTCAACGGGGCCGTCCAGATCGAAGGAGAAGATCGGGTTCTCGGCCACGGGCTCGTACAGCGCCAGCCGAAGCATGGGCTGGCGCCGTGCATCGAGCAGGTCGAGTTGTTCGATGTGGAAGGACGGGATGCCCGCCACCAACCCCGTGTCCATCGGATGCATCACGCGCAGGCGGATGCGGCTGCCCGCGCCGTTGAAGCCCGGAAACACGCGCGACTCGACCTGGTTCAGCGTGGTGCTCCAGGTCGCATCCTTGCGGGTGGCGCCGGGCAGTGTGCAGCCGCCGCCGGTGGCATCCACCAAGAAGGTGCCGACATGCCAGACGCCATCCGGCGTGCGTGCCGCCACGCGCACCGGCGATGCCTCCTGCAGCTTGAACCGGAACGACAGCGCCGGGCGCACGCGCATCGGTTCGAACTCCAGCACCTTGCGGATCGGGTTGCGATCCACGACGACAACAACGCGTTCGACCGAGCCCAGCGCAGATGCGTCAAACGCAATGGGCACCTGCATCGGGTCTTCTGCAAACGCGGGCCCGGTGATCTTGATGCGGTTGTCGAACGTGGCCCGCGCGGCGCCGAACATCTGCTGATGAATCAATGGCCAGAGCGGTGAGCCTGCAGGGTCGGTGTTCGTATCAGCCCGTACCGGCCAGGACTGACACACAAGGAGCAGCGCGGCGGCGACAAGGAGTGGAGCCGTTCTCATCGTTTGCCTTGAGGGTTCGGATGAACGGCTGGGATTGCGAAAGTCATGCCATGCGCCCGGGGTGCTCACATGCGGCTGCATTGGGTGTTCAGGCGATGGGGCGTTGAGCTTTGCAACACCCGGTGTTCCATTCTGGAGCAATCCCACGGGCGGACAACGCAGAACAGCCGATGCCGGGGGGATGAAACATCTGTCGCAGGGGGTGGCCCGGGTTTTGCAGATGACGACCGGACACAGCGCAGACATGACGCTGCGGTCATCACTCAAACATCAGGAGACAACCCATGCGTTACGCCCATCCCGGTACCCCCGGCGCCATCGTTTCGTTCAAGTCGCGTTACGGCAACTTCATCGGCGGCGAGTTCGTCGCGCCGGTCAAGGGCCAGTACTTCACCAACACCACCCCGGTGACGGGCGAAGCGATTGCCGAATTCCCGCGCTCGACCGCTGAAGACATCAACCTCGCGCTCGACGCCGCGCATGCTGCGGCCGACGCCTGGGGCCGCACCTCGGTGCAGGACCGCTCGCTGATCCTGCTGAAGATTGCCGACCGCATCGAGCAGAACCTCGAGCTGCTGGCCGTGACCGAGACGTGGGACAACGGCAAGCCCGTGCGCGAAACGCTGAACGCCGACATCCCGCTGGCGGCCGACCACTTCCGCTACTTCGCCGGTTGCATCCGTGCGCAGGAAGGTTCGGCGGCGGAGATCAACGAATTCACCGTGGCGTATCACATCCACGAGCCGCTGGGCGTGGTCGGCCAGATCATCCCGTGGAACTTCCCGCTGCTGATGGCCGCCTGGAAGCTGGCCCCCGCGCTGGCCGCCGGCAACTGCGTCGTGCTCAAGCCGGCTGAGCAGACGCCGCTGGGCATCTGCGTGCTGCTGGAAATCATCGGCGACCTGCTGCCGGCCGGCGTGCTGAACGTTGTGCACGGCTACGGCAAGGAAGCCGGCGAGGCGCTGGCCACCAGCAAGCGCATCGCCAAGATCGCCTTCACGGGGTCGACGCCGGTGGGCTCGTACATCATGAAGTGCGCAGCCGACAACATCATCCCGTCGACGGTGGAGCTGGGCGGCAAGTCGCCCAACATCTACTTTGAAGACATCATGCAGGCCGAGCCGAGCTTCATCGAAAAGGCCGCCGAAGGCCTGGTGCTTGGCTTCTTCAACCAGGGCGAAGTGTGCACGTGCCCGTCGCGCGCGCTGGTGCAGGAATCGATCTACAGCCGCTTCATGGATGCGGTGATGACCAAGGTGGCTGCCATCAAGCGCGGCGACCCGCTCGATACGGAAACGATGGTTGGCGCGCAAGCCTCGGAGCAGCAGTTCTACAAGATCCGCAGCTACCTGGAAATCGCGCAGGAAGAAGGCGCCGAATGCCTGGTCGGCGGCGATGTGGAAGTGCTGCCCGGCAACCTCGCCAAGGGCTACTACATCAAGCCGACGCTGCTCAAGGGCGACAACAGCATGCGCGTGTTCCAGGAAGAAATCTTCGGCCCGGTGATTGCCGTGACGACCTTCAAGGACGAAGCGCAGGCCGTGCAGATCGCCAACGACACGGAGTTCGGCCTGGGCGCCGGCCTGTGGACGCGCGACATCAACCGCGCCTACCGCGTGGGCCGCGCCATCAAGGCCGGGCGCGTGTGGACGAACTGCTATCACCTGTATCCGGCGCATGCGGCCTTCGGTGGCTACAAGAAGTCGGGCGTGGGCCGCGAGACCCACAAGATGATGCTCGACCACTACCAGCAGACCAAGAACCTGCTGGTGAGCTACGACACCAAGCCGCTGGGCTTCTTCTGATGGTGTAGCAGCGGGTAGTTAGCAGGAACAGGCAGGCGCGCGGTCATCGACACCCTACATCG
>RepKanNP_Acetate_BrdU_F21BDRAFT_1000361_pt1 | contig 18288 bp, 20 predicted proteins | sample RepKananBrdUF21B_FD_10624 | JGI IMG/M metagenome (IMG submission 10624)
CCCGCCAATCGGCTGACGGTCGCTTTGGGAAAACCGGTGCGGCGGACGAACTCCTGGTTGCCGAGCAGCGTGTCGCCGGGGCGGAATGCGCGCAGCAGCTCCAGCCCACGGGCGAGCGCCGTGACGAAGTTCGGATCACCTTCGCGGTTGGTGTCGCTGGTATCGAATTCGGGATCGGGGAGACGTGTGATGCTCATGGCAAAAAAGGCCTGGAAATCGTCATCGGTTGCGCTATCATAGCTCTAAATTTCGAAACTGTGTTCCGTATAACGGAACAACAATGACTCGGAGACTACTGCTGTGACTGCTCGCAATGCCTTCAACTGGGCCGATCCCCTGCTGCTCGACCAACAACTGACCGACGACGAGCGCATGGTGCACGACGCCGCCGCGTCGTACTGCCAGGACAAGCTGCTGCCGCGCGTGCTGGAGTCGTTCCGGCATGAGAAGACCGACGCGTCGATCTTCCGCGAGATGGGCGAACTCGGCCTGCTGGGCCCGACGATTCCCGAGCAGTACGGCGGCCCCGGTCTGAACTACGTCAGCTACGGCCTGATTGCGCGTGAGGTGGAGCGTGTGGACTCGGGCTACCGCTCGATGATGAGCGTGCAGTCGTCGCTGGTGATGGTGCCGATCTTCGAATTCGGCAGCGAAGCGCAAAAGCAGAAATACCTGCCCAAGCTGGCCACCGGTGAATGGATCGGCTGCTTCGGCCTGACCGAGCCCAACCACGGCTCCGACCCGGCGTCCATGATCACGCGCGCCAAGAAGGTCGACGGCGGCTACTCGCTGTCGGGCGCGAAGATGTGGATCACCAATTCGCCCATCGCCGATGTGTTTGTCGTGTGGGGCAAGCTGCCGAATGACAACGGCGAGGACGAAATCCGCGGCTTCATCCTGGAGAAGGGCTGGAAGGGCCTGAGCGCGCCCGCCATTCACGGCAAGGTCGGCCTGCGCACCTCCATCACCGGCGAGATCGTGCTGGACGAAGTGTTCGTGCCGGAAGAGAACCTGATGCCCGGCGTACGCGGCCTGAAGGGCCCGTTCACCTGCCTGAACTCGGCACGCTATGGCATCGCATGGGGTGCACTGGGCGCGGCGGAAGACTGCTGGCACCGCGCGCGCCAGTACGTGCTGGACCGCAAGCAGTTCGGCCGCCCGCTCGCCGCCAACCAGCTCGTGCAGAAGAAGCTGGCCGACATGCAGACCGAAATCACGCTCGGCCTGCAAGGCTGCCTGCGTCTGGGCCGCATGAAGGATGAAGGCACGGCCGCAGTGGAAATCACCTCGATCATGAAGCGCAACTCGTGCGGCAAGTCGCTCGATATCGCCCGCGTGGCGCGCGACATGCTCGGCGGCAACGGCATCTCCGATGAATTCGGCGTGATCCGCCACGTGGTGAACCTGGAAGTGGTGAATACGTACGAAGGCACGCATGACATCCATGCGCTGATCCTGGGTCGCGCACAAACGGGGATTCAAGCGTTCTTCTGATCGGGTTTACCTCCGATTGCGCTTTGCGTTTTTGGGCGGGTTGGTGCACACTCGTGCACGACTCGCCACACCCGCCGCCGCATCCTCTCGCCCGTCCTGGGCACTGTCGTTCTCTCCCCCCGTGGTCTCCCCAGCGTTATACAAATTTGCAAATGATCGGGATACGTCTCGCCGCATGAATCGGCCGTGGGCGCCCGTCTATGCTTCGCTCCAAGTGCCAGCGGATCGAATCACTGGCACCGCCCTCACACCGATAAAACGTGCGCGCGATCCATCCGTAGATTGCAGCGCCACGCGACAAAACCAATCGCGAGACAACGGTCTGGAGAATGCCAGCGCGCGTACGCAGGCACCCGAGCCGAACCAAAACCAGAACAGGGCGCCTCACGTTGTCGGTTCCGCAAAACCGATCAGCGCGGAGCTCTGCCAGGAGACAACCCACCATGGCTGAACAGTCCATTCCGTCGACGACGGAACTTGGCGCCGCTGGCATCGCGGATGCGCCTACCCAAGATCATGTTGATCGCTATTTCCAGATTTCTGCACGCGGCAGCACCCAGAAGCGCGAGGTCGTGGCTGGCATCACCACCTTCATGGCAATGGTCTACGCCGTGTTTGTCGTGCCCGGCATGCTGGGCAAGGCAGGCTTCGATAGCAGCGCCGTCTTCGTTGCAGTGTGTCTGACCACGGCCTTCGGCTCACTGCTGATGGGCCTGTGGGCCAAGCTGCCGATCGCTATCGGCTGCGCGATTTCGCTGACTGCCTTCATGGCCTTCGGCTTGGTGCTGGGCCAGAAGCTCACGCCGGAAGTGGCGCTGGGCGCGGTCTTCCTCATGGGGGTTGTCTTCACCGCCATTTCGGCCACGGGCGTGCGCTCGTGGATCCTGCGCAACCTGCCCTCGGGCGTGGCGCACGGCACCGGTATCGGTATCGGCCTGTTCCTGCTGCTGATCGCGTCCAACGACGTGGGTCTGGTGGTCAAGAACGCCGGTGCCGGCCTGCCCGTTGCGCTGGGTCATGTCACCGCCTTCCCGGTGATGATGTCGGTGCTGGGCCTGGCAGCCATCTTCGGTATGGAGCGTCGTCGTGTACCGGGCGGCATCCTGATCGTGATCATCGCCATCTCGGCGCTGGGCCTGATCTTTGACCCGGCCGTGAAGTTCACGGGTGTGTTCGCCCTGCCGTCGCTCAGCTCGCCGGGCCATGCCTCGCTGATTGGCGCGATGGATATTCGCGGTGCGCTTTCTGCAGCCGTGCTGCCCGCGGTGCTGGCGCTGGTGATGACCGCTGTGTTCGATGCCACAGGCACGATCCGCGCGGTGGCCGGTCAAGCTGGCCTGCTCAATGACAAGGGCCAGATCATCAACGGTGGTCGCGCCCTGACGGCCGATTCGATCAGCTCGATCTTCTCAGCGTTCTTCGGTGGGGCGCCGGCTGCGGCCTACATCGAGTCGACGGTGGGCGTGGCTGCCGGCGGCAAGACGGGCCTGACGGCTGTCGTGGTCGGCGTGCTGTTCCTGGCGGTGATGTTCTTCTCGCCGCTGGCTGGCCTGGTGCCGTCATATGCAACGGCCCCTGCGCTGATGTACGTCGGTCTGCTGATGCTGTCGAGCGTGAGCAAGCTGCACATGGACGACATGGTCGACGCGCTGGCTGGCCTGGTTTGCGCCGTGTTCATCGTGCTGACGTGCAACATCGTCACCGGCATCATGCTCGGCTTCGCAACGCTGGTGATCGGCCGCCTGGTGGCCGGCGAATGGCGCAAGCTGAACGTCGGTACCGTGGGCATTGCTGTGGCGCTGGTCGCGTTCTACGCCGGCGGCTGGGCGATCTGATCGCACGCTGAACCGTCTTCACAAAAGACAAACCGGCCAGACCCGTAAAGGCTGGCCGGTTTTGTTTTTGCACCGCACGTTATCGTTTGTACAAATGCAAAAAACGCCCGGCACGAGGGCCGGGCGGCAATCACACTACCAAGGAGCCGGTTACTTATTGGGCTGCGGCGTCAGGCGCAGATACGGGCGCAACGCCTTGTAGCCCTTCGGGAATTTCTGCTTGATGACCTCTTCATCCTTAAGCGACGGCACGATGACAACGTCATCGCCGTCTTGCCAGTTACCCGGCGTGGCCACGCTGTGATACTCGGTCAGCTGCAGCGAATCGATGACGCGCAGCACCTCGTTGAAGTTGCGCCCCGTCGACGCCGGATACGTAATCGTCAGGCGAACCTTCTTGTTCGGATCGATCACGAACAGCGAACGCACGGTAAAGGTCTCGCTCGCATTCGGGTGAATCATGTCGTACAGCTGCGAAACCTTGCGATCCGGATCAGCAATGATCGGGAAGTTGACCGTGGTGTTCTGCGTCTCGTTGATGTCGTTGATCCAGCCCTTGTGCGACTCGACCGAATCCACCGACAAGGCGATCGCCTTGACATTGCGCTTGGCAAACTCTTCCTTGAGCTTGGCGGTCAGGCCCAGTTCCGTGGTGCAAACCGGCGTGTAGTCGGCCGGGTGCGAAAACAGCACGCCCCAGCTGTTACCCAGCCATTCATGAAACTTGATGCGGCCTTCGCTCGAATCCTGCTCGAAATCGGGGGCGATATCGCCCAAACGTAAAGACATCGTGTCCTCCATGCACTGGTTGGGAACCACTATAGCCAGATTGCCATCCAACCAAAACGACTATAAATTCACAACAACATCACTTTTTGTCATTTGGCGCGGCAATTGCTGGCAGAACGGTGGAAGGCACGCGCACATTGCCGGACAATGACCGGGGCCTTGATCCATCGCAGCGTGCGCGACATGAGCGCTTGAAGTTTCGCAACGCCCACACATATGCTAGCGAATAAGCGCGTCGACCGATTGACGATTGAACCACCCCAATACCAAGGACCCGACCATGACGAACACCTCACCCAACCTGGCCGAATCCGTCAATAAGGAGAAACTGATGACCGACGTGAAGACCGTTCTGTCCGACGCCGAAACCCTGCTCAAACAAGCTGCCTCCTCCAGCGGCGAAAAAGCCGCCGAGCTGCGTGAGCGCGGCATGGGCATGCTGCGCCAAGCCAAGGAAAAGGCGCAGGACCTGCAAGATGCTGTCGTCCACAAGAGCAAGGCGGCAGCACGCGCCACCGATGACTACGTTCACGATCATCCGTGGCAAGCCGTGGGCGTAGCAGCGGGCGTGGGCTTGCTGATCGGTCTGCTGCTCAACCGCAAGTAATCCGAAGTCCTCTTTCTGGCCGATGGCGCGCTCTTGAGTGGATCGCGCCATCGGCCAGTTGCATTCTGGCGGTCCCGCCATGGGCGTGGCGCGTGCTGTATTGGCAGTCACGTGCCTTGCCTCGTACCCTTCGGAACCTTCATGACCGACGACACCAGCCCGAAGCTGTTCGCCTCCCTGAAGAAACTGGCCGGCACGGTCGTCTCGATGCTGCAAACGCGGCTCGAACTGGCGAGCGTCGAACTGGCCGAAGAAAAAGACCGGCTACTCGGTGCAGCCTTCCTTGGCATGCTGGCAGTGAGCCTGATTGCGCTGTCCATCATGACGCTCACGGCGCTCATCGCCATCCTGTTCTGGGACACCTACCGCTGGCAGGCACTGGCCGTCATGGCCGTGCTCTACGCGCTGGGCGCGGCAGGCTGCCTGTGGAAGGTGCGCACGTCGCTGCGCAACGCGCCGCCGCTGTTCGAAGCCACGCTGGCCGAACTCGATAAAGACCGGGAGATCCTGCGCCGATGACCGATCCGACCCAACCGACGCCATCTCCAGTGCCCGAACACGATCCCGCGAGCAGCGCGCGACATCATGTGCGGCCATCCCGCCGTGGCGCCGAGGGCCGCCTGCCGCTGGCGGTACGCAAGGAACTACTGCTCACGCGTGCTGCGCTGGAACGCTACGACTACGCGCAAGCTCGCAACGACGTGAGCCGCGCCACCAGCCGCACGTTCAGCCTGGGTGGCTTTGGCGCACTGCTGCCGAGCCTGATCCGCCCATTGGCCCGCCCGAACGGCCTGATGCGCGCGCTGGGCATTGCACGTGAGTACCCGCTGGTCGGTACGGCACTCTCGCTGGCCTATGCCGGCCTGCGCCGTACCGTGATTGGCCGCATGACACGCCGGCTCGGCAAAGTGGGGCTGGTGGCCGGGGCGGCATGGTGGGGCTACCGCAAGTGGCAGGAAGCGCAAGGCGAACAACCCGGCGATGCCTCTGCCGCTGCCACACCCGACGACGAAGCAAACGAGATCATCCCGGGCAGCACCTCCTGAAGACGCCCAACGAAAAGGCCGGATCACTCCGGCCGTTTTTATTTGCGACAGACCCGTGTCAGTGCAACGGGATCGGATGCCGTATGCGTTCCAGGCGACGGGCCATGCTTTGGCGCAAACCGGCCAGACCATGCGGATGCGCTACCGGCTCCGATACGGAACCCGCTTCTGTCGCCGCTGGCGCCGTCACCTCAGCGTCATGCGCAACGTGCCGCCGGCCATGCCACATCAGCGCGCCGCTGGCCGTCCAGCCGATCACGAATAGCGTATCGCCCACATGCGCGAGCGAGTCGGGCGAGGTGCCCGCATGAAAAATTTCGCCGAGCATATCGGCAGGCAGTTGGGCACAGATCCACAGGAAAATCGCCGGGGCCGATGCAAAAACCCCAGGCTGCCACCACGGATGCGCCACCTGAATCTTGTCGGTCTCCATGGCGCCCTCCCATCGCTTCTTGTGATGATTCGATCCTATGCCCGGCGTGCGTAAATGGCGACCCTCCCGTCACTGAATGCCATGTCGGATTCGTCCGACATCCACCAGGCGCCAGCGCCTGCAGCACCGTCCGTTCGGGTTAGGGGCCGCCCCGCATGGCACGCGAATCGCGCAGTGGCGCGGCAAGCGCAGATCGTGCGAGCCAGCGCTCCAGGGATTTCGATGGAGGATCGCCCCACCCGCTCATATGCATAATGCATAAAAGCGCTGCATTGATGCCGTACCGTACGCAACACGCTCTACCCCACGCCATGCTGACCGCCACCGACCTCCACCGCCGCGACGCACGCACCGGTGCCACGCTGTTGCACCCGACTTCGCTAGCCGTGCGGCCGGGCGAACGCATTGCGCTCACCGGTCCGTCGGGCGCCGGCAAGAGTGTGTTGCTGCGTGCGTTGGCCCTGCTGGACCCGGTCGATGACGGTCATGTGACATGGCGCGGCGAGACGATAGCCGCGCGGGCCGTCCCGGCCTATCGCTGTCAGGTCGCCTACTTGCGTCAGCGCCCCGCGCTGCTGCCAGGTACGGTGGAAGACAACCTCCGACTGCCCTATCAACTGCATGCACGTCAGGGGCACGCATCGTTTGACCGCGACGCCGCCATCACCATGCTGGCCCGCGCCGAACGCGATGCAAGCTTTCTCGACAAGACCGCCACCGACCTTTCCGGCGGCGAGGCGCAGATTGCCGCGCTTGTCCGGACCTTGCAAACCGGCCCCACCGTCCTGCTGCTCGACGAGCCGACCGCGGCCCTGGACCCCGCCTCCGCGCACGCCATTGAAACACTGCTGCAGCATTGGTTTGCCCAGGCACCCGACCGGTGCGCCTGGGTGTGGATCACGCACGATCCGGAACAGGCCGCGCGCATCGGCCAACAGCACTGGCGCATGGAAGCCGGCCGACTGCGTACCGGGGCGACACGATGAATGGCCAAGAACTGACGCTCTCCGCCTGGCAGGTCGGCGTCGCAGCGGCGCTGATCCTCGTGAACGGCGCGCTGTCGATCGGGCTGGGTCTCGGGCTGGAGCGACGCCTCGCGTGGGCTGCCGTACGCACCGTCGTGCAATTGCTGGCCATCGGCTTCGTGCTCGAATGGGTGTTCGCCCATGCGTACTGGATGGTGGTGCTGGGCGTGGTTGCCGTCATGACGCTGATTGCGGGGCACGCCACTGGCAGCCGCGGCGCACGTGGCTATGCGGGGCTGCGAATCGACGGGACGCTGTCCGTGTTCGGCAGCACGTGGCTGATCGGTGCGATCGGGTTGATCGTCGTGCTGCATGCCCGGCCGTGGTATGAACCGCAGTACGCGATTCCGATCATGGGGATGATTCTCGGCAACACGCTCACGGGCGTCGGCCTGGCGCTGGAACGCATGACCGGCGAGCTGATCGCGACACGTGACCAGGTGGAAACGGTGCTCGCACTGGGCGGCACGCGCTGGGAGGCGGCACGCAACGCCGCACGAACCGCCGTGCGCGCCGGCTTGACGCCAATCATCAACCAGATGTCTGTCGTGGGTGTGGTGAGCCTGCCAGGCATGATGACGGGCCAGGTGCTGGCCGGGCAGTCGCCGCTGGAGGCCGTGCGCTACCAGATCGTCATCATGTTTTTGCTGGCGGCCTCCTCCGGGCTCGGCACGGTGGCGGCAGTGCTGCTCGCCTACCGGCGCCTGTTCAGCCGTGATCACCAGTTGCTGGCCGCGCGCATCGTGCAGCGCGGTGGGGGCAAGTAGCCATGCCGATCGCCCTGTCCTGTGGCCTCGTGCTGCTCAATGAAGATGCCGAAGTCCTGCTCGCCCATGCCACGGAAACACGCCACTGGGACATCCCCAAGGGGGCCCCTGAACAGGGCGAAAGCTACCGCGATACCGCATTACGCGAGACGCGTGAAGAAACCGGCCTCGACCTCGATGGCCACGCGCTGGTCGAACTCGGCCGCGTTCCGTTCCGGCGCGACAAGGAGTTGCATCTGTTCGCCACACGCCTGCGCCGCGCCGAGGTCGCGCTCGACGCACTGACCTGCACCTCGATGTTCAACAGCTATCACACGGGGCGCCTGATCCCCGAGATGGATGCGTACCGCTGGGCCAACGCAGACGCGGTCTCACAGCACGCCAGCCAGTCCCTCGCACGGCTCTTCGCACAGACACTCACGCTCGCCAGCATTGATGCGCGCCTGCGCGAGGCAGGGCTTTAGACAGGAACGTCGCCCTCGATCGTCGTGCGATGCAGCGTGCGGCGATAGGTGTCGGGGCAGCCTGGCGCGAAATGGATGGTCGAGCGGTTGTCCCAGAACAGCATGTCGCCCGCGCGCCATTGGTGCGTGTAGACGTTGTCTGCGCGGACGCTGTGGGCGAAGAGTTGCTCCAGCACGCTGGCGCTTTCGTCTTCCGGAAGACCAAGGATGTGCGAGGTAAAGCCTTCGTTGACGAAGAGCGCGCGCTTGCCCGTCTCCGGGTGCGTGCGCACGACCGGATGATCGACCGGTGGCACGGCATCGATCTGCGCCTGCGACAGCGGCGGACGCCAGGTCGATAGCACCCGCAATCGCTCGTAGCGGTACACGTATGAGTGCACCGCACGGCGGCCCTCGATCACGCGCTTGAGTTCTGCGGGCAGCGTCTCGAATGCGCGGACCATGTTGGCAAACAGCGTATCGCCGCCCTCCTCCGGCAGTTCGCGCGTCAGCAGCAGCGAGCCCAGGCTCGGCAGCGGCTTGTACGAGAGATCCGAGTGCCAGTCGCGCCCTGCATCTCCCAGGCCGATCGGCTTGCCGTTCTCCACCACGTTGGAGACCACCAGGATTTCCGGATGCCCCGCCAGATGAAACTGGTTGAGCACGTGCACCTGGAGCGGGCCAAAGCGGCGGCTGAACTCGACTTGCGACTCCGGTGTGAGCTGTACGTCGCGAAAGACCAGCAAGCCATCGTGCGCAAGCCACGCCTGGCGGATGGCGGCGATGTCGGCATCGGACAGGTCAGCCGCATCGGCGAGCCCCAGAATCTCGGCGCCGAGCGGCGCGTCAGGCAGACGACGAACGTGGAAACGGGTGGTGTGAACGGCAGGCGCCTCAGGGGCAGCCGGGGTAGCGAGGGCAACGTCAGACATGATGTAAGTAGACAGTTCACGGCAGCGAACGAATTCCACATTACACCGCCCGCGCGGGCCATGTGCCAACGAAGGAAAGCGCAGATCGATACGCGCTCAGCCTTAAACCGTGGCATCCGGCAGGATGCCTTCCAGCGCGTAGCGGCCGATGGCGCGCAGTTTGTAGTCGAGCGGATCGTGCAGCGTGTGCGTGCGCGCGTTGCGCCAGAAGCGGTCCAGTGCGAGTGCGGCCTTGGTAGAGCGCGCGCCCGTCGCCTCAAACATTTCCTGGCTGATGAACAGCGCCGCACGATGTGCCGCCACCTTGGCTTCGGCCGTGAAGAGCGAGACCTCGGCGCGCTCGTCAGCGGTGAGCGCAGCCCCCTTGCGCCACGCGCGGTCCAGCCGCTGAATGGCGCGATCAGCCAGGGCTTCAGCAGCGAGCCATTGCACGCGCATCTCGCCGAAACGTTGAATCTGATAGGGGTCGTCCGCCGCGCGCTCAACGCCGGAGGTGAGCCACGGCCGCGATGCATGCAGCGTGACCTTGCGCGCCTCATCCAGCGCACCCGCAGCAATGCCGGTGTACAGATTGACCAGCACGTTCTGCGCAACGCACGAGCGCAAGGTCTGATACGGCGTGAAGACGTTGTCGGGCCCAGCCAGCACTTCGTCTTCGCTCACCTGCACATGGCGAAACTGCACGGTGGCGCTATCGGTCTGGCGCTGGCCGATGGGATGCCAGTCGTCGCGCACCGTGATGCCGTAGCGGGCCGTCGGCACCACGGCGACTACGGTCTTGCCACTCGCCTCATCATGGGCGGACACCACCATCATGTTCGAACCCAGCGTGCCCGAACAGAAACCCTTTTCCCCGTCGAGCACCCAGCCACTACCGGAGCGCTGCGCGCGCAGCCGATGATCCAGCGGGTTGACGGCGTTGCCCCACCACCAGCCCAGTTCCGCAGTCGGGCGCAGAAAGCGTTCGCGTTGCGCGTCGGAGCCGTACAGATACACCGTGGTGGTCTGCAGGTACTGGAAGGCCAGCAAATGCCCGAGGGAGCTGTCGACCGCAGCGATGGCACGCACGGCGGCAAAGGCATCGGCCCAGCCTACACCTGCGCCCCCGTACTGGGTGGGGATGACCAACGGCAGTAAACCTGCGCGCGCAATTGCTGCCTTCTCATGCGCAGCATGACCACCTTGCTGATCGCGTTGCGCAGCGGTGGAGGCCAGTTCGGCCAACAGGTGTGTGAGATCAGGAAGTTGATGCAGGTCGTCGAGCTTCATGCGGTGCCTCGTCCGGCGGGTTATCCGGTGCACGCACTATACGGACAGCCTCTGCCGCCCTGAAGGAAGCAATCCGCATACGCTTATCGGCCGCGCGACTATGCGCAACTACGCGCAACTACGCGCCCGCATAGTGTGCGCGCATCTGCTCCAGGCATGCGCGTGCATCGCCCACCACCAGGCGGCTGCTGCACGCGATCATCAGGTTGCGCGGCAAGCCGAAGTCTTCCACGGTCCAGCCGTCGGCATCACTGCCTTGGGTGTTCGGCACCTGCGCGAGGAGTGGCACGGCGGGCACGTTGTAGCACCACACGTCTTTGCCGCGCGCGACGGCATAGCCGATTTCGAAGCACGTGCCAGAGTCGGGCTCATGGCCGCGGAAGTCCGCCACGTTGGCGATCACGGCGTCCGCCGAATCGATCAGTGCGATGTTTTGTCGGTAGATCTCGGCGGCGGTCGCCGGACCGTTGGCTTGTGGGGCGATTGCGTTGTCGAGCGGATACAGGCCGGTGAAGCCGAACTCCGCGCACAGTTGCTTCAGCGCTTCGCCATGGGCAACCGGTTGCGGGCGGAAGACATCGGGACCAGCGAGGTAGAGGTGCAGAGGCATGAGCGTAGACCGGTGAATGACACGCGCAGGGACGACGCACAGGATAGCGCCGCACAAAAGACAAAGGGCCCGACATTGCTGTCGAGCCCTCTGAAATTTGGTGGGTCCTGCGGGATTCGAACCCGCGACCAATAGATTAAAAGTCTACTGCTCTACCGACTGAGCTAAAGACCCCAAAGACCGCGATTATAGGAAGATAACTGCGGTTCTGTCAACGCCCCTCAGACCAGGCGTTCCATCCGCCACATCTGATAGCGGAACGCCAGCACCGCGCCGATCACAATGCCCGCCAGCGCGATGAACGAACCGATCGCCAGCGTCGACACGCCCGACAGCCCCTGCCCGATCGTGCAGCCCAGGGCCGTCACGCCGCCAGCGCCCATCAAGATGCCGCCGATGATGTGGTTGCCGGTGTCTTCGGCATTGGCAAAGCCTTCCCAGCGGAACGTGCGCGTGGCCAGCGCCACCACGGCCGAGCCAGCAATCACGCCCAGCACACTCACGATGCCCACCGTCAGCACGCGCGACGTATCGCTGAAGAACATCAACCACTCCAGCGTGTACGACACGGGGGCGACGAAGCTCAGCGCCTCCATGCGGCCGCTGTTGGTGGCGACAAACGCCTCCTGCAGCGTGTTCGGATCTTCCTGCACATAGCCGAGGTGGCCCGACACGTACCACATGGCCACGATGATGAGCCCGACGCCAACACCGCCGAGTAGGTTGTCGACCGTGCGGAAGTCACGTCCAAGCAGCGCCCACAGCGACAGCGCCCCGCCAATCACCAGCGCAAGCGCCAGACGCAGCGTACGCACATCGACCGACAGCGCATGACCCAGCACGCTCGGCAGATCCTGCGAGGTTGGCAACGTGACCGCGACATTGTCGACGGTTGCCACGCGCACCACGCCAAACACGCCCTTGAGTGTCATGTACGCCGACAACCCGAGGAACACGAATACCACCACCGACTTGAGATTGCCGCCGCCGATGCGCACCAGCGTCTTGCTGCCGCAACCCGAGCCCAGCACCATCCCGAAGCCGAACAGCAGCCCACCCACCAGCGACGACAGCCACAGCAGCTTGTTGGCCGTGTAGAGGGTCTTGCTCGTATCGATCAGGCCCAGCCAACTCAGTACACCCGTGCCGATCATGGCCACGCCAATGGCCAGCACCCACATGCGCACGCGGCTCCAATCACCGATGTTGATGGCGTCGGACACCGCACCCATCGTGCAGAAGTGCGTGCGCTGCAGAAGCGCGCCAAACACAAAGGTGAGCGCAAAGGTCGCCCACAGCACCGTGTGGGAGAGCGCGTTGAGATCGAGTTCTGGCATGGCGTCAGACGTAGCGCGTCGGGTCGGGTACGCCGGCAGCCTCAAAACCAGCCTTGCGGATACGGCACGAATCGCATACGCCGCAGGCGCGGCCTTCGTCGTCCGCCTTGTAGCACGACACCGTCATGCCATAGTCGACGCCCAGTCGCACACCGGCCTGGATGATCTCCGCCTTGGTCATGGCGATGATGGGCGCGTTCACGCGGATGCGTTCGCCTTCCACGCCAGCCTTGGTGGCCAGGTTGGCCAGCGTCTCGTACGCAGCAACGTATTCGGGGCGGCAATCCGGGTAGCCGGAGTAGTCGACTGCATTGGCGCCGAAGAACAGGTCACGCGCACCCACGGCCTCGGCCCAGCCAAGTGCGAGCGACAGCATGATGGTGTTGCGCGCCGGTACATAGGTGATGGGAATGCCGTCGTGCGCACCCTCGGTCGGCACGTCGAGCGTGTCGTCGGTCAGCGCGGAGCCACCGAACTTGCGCAGGTCCAGATCGACGATCTCGTGGCGCACGGCACCGAGTGCCGCCGCCACCTTCTTGGCGGCTTCCAGCTCGGACGAGTGGCGCTGGCCGTAGCGCATCGACAGCGCGTAGGTCTCAAAGCCATCGGCATTGGCCATGGCGAGCACGGTGGCGGAGTCCAGCCCGCCGGACAGCAGGACGATGGCGCGTTTTTTCATGAGCGAAGTCTTGTGGAGCACATCAGGGGAAGGCCCGCATTTTAGCGCGCTGCCACGCTGGCCGCGCCCCTTGCCGCACATACCGCGCATTGGCGCGCTGGCATGAAAAACGCCCGCCGGTGCAGCCACGGGCGGGCGTCGATCAACCACAGGAGCAATTCACCGATCAGCGCATCGTCTTCAGACGGCTTTCCGCAGTCTTGGCCTGCTCGCTGCCCGGGTACTGAGCAACCACCGCTTCCAGCGTCTTGCGTGCGGCGGCCTTCTGACCCGATTCACCCTGGTTGGTTGCCACCTGCAGCAATGCGTCGGCCGCCTTCGGGTGCTGCGGGTTGGCGCGCGCCATGCTCTCCAGCACGTAGCTCGACCCCTTGTAGTCACGCTGCGCATACAGCGCGTTGCCCAGCCAGAACTGCGCCAGCGGCAGATACGGGCTCTGCGGATATTTCTTCACGAAGGCCGAGAACTGGTTGCCCGCCCCCTTGAAATCACCGCCCTGGAACCGCTTGAGCGCGGCGTCGTACTCGTCCTTCTCACCGGGCTGGACCGTGCCTTCGCGGCCTTCCACCGTGGCCTGTTGCGGCTCGAATTTCTTCAGACGCGCGTCGAGGTCGGCGTAGTAATCCTTCTGCTGCTTGGTCAGCGTGTCGACAGAATTCTGCAGCACCTCGTTCTGGCCACGCAGGCGCGCCACCTCGGACTTGAGCGTCTCGATCTGGTTCTGCGCGTCGATCAGGTTTTTGCTGTTCTGGTCGATACGCTGCGCGGCGCTCGACTGGAAGGTGTTGAATTTCTCGCGCATGTCGATGATGGCGCGACGCGCCTCATCGTCGTCAAACACCCCTGCTGCCGCCGGGCCGGCCATGGTCAGGGCGCCACCCGCGACAAGCGTCGCCATCAGGATGGCCCGACGCATGGCGTCATACGCGCGCTGTTTCATCATCGTAGTCATGGGTCTGTTGGTACCAAAAACGTGCGCACGTTGGCCCGAGCGGGGGCCAGATGCGCGAAGGATGCCGCCGCAAAGGGTCATTCCCTTTGCAAGGCACGCCGACAAAGCAGATGGCCCCCGCTCGAGCCAACCCGAAGAGCAAGGGGCAGATGAGCCGCATGGCGTCGTTGCGGCCAGCTTGCTTGGAATAACCAAGCGGTGCTGCCCACACCTAGCCCTGCGGCTCATCTGTCCCTTGCGTGCGTACGTTTTTGGTACCAACAGACCCATATGATTGCCAACGTAAGAACGCCGGCCGCAGCATCGCAGCCGGCGCGTCCAACCTCAAACCGTGCCGATCAGTAAACGATGTCGGCGCGGCGGTTCTGTGCCCACGACTCTTCGTCGTGACCGGTGGCCTGCGGCTTTTCCTTGCCCAGGCTCACAGCTTCCATCTGGCTGTCAGGCACGCCCATCGACGACAGCGCACGGCGCACGGCTTCAGCACGCTTCTGGCCCAGGGCCAGGTTGTACTCGCTCGTGCCGCGCTCGTCGGTGTTGCCCTGGATCAGGACCTTGCGCTGGTTGTGCGACTGCAGGTAGCGCGAGTGCTGGCCCAGCAGGCCTTGGTATTCCGACTTGACCGAGTAGCTGTCGAAATCGAAATAGATGCTGCGCTTGGCCAGCGGGCTGTTCGGGTCAGTCAACTCGTCACGGCCCACGTCCACCGGGGTGACCGTGCGGGTGTCAGCACCCGTGCCTGCACCGCCCGTGCCGTTCTTGGCGGTGTCATCCAGCTTCACGCCCGAGCTGCAAGCGCCCAGGGCCAGCAGCGTGGCAATGGCTGCGAGTTTGATCATGGTTTGGGACTTCGACATGTCCGATTTCTCCTAGAGGAACTGCTTCGTTACTGCATGAAAGGACCCCACGCCGGCTCACGAACTTCGCCGGCCTGGAGGGAAAGAATCTGACGCGTACGGCCATCGGTCGACACCGCTGCCAGCACCGTCTTGCCGCCCACGCGCGTGGAATACAGGATGAACTTGCCGTTGGCGGCAAAGCTCGGGGATTCGTCGTAGGAAGTGTCCGTCAGCGCGTTCACATCGCCGTTGGTCAGGTCCTGCGTGTACAGACGGAACCCACCGCCCACGCGCGAGATATAGGCCAGCAGCTTGCCGTCTGGCGACACGCGCGGGCTTGTGTTGTAGCCACCCTTGAAGGTCACGCGCTGCGCGCCCCCCGCTTCTTCGCCATCGGCAGACATGCGATAGATCTGCGGTGCGCCACCACGGTCGCTGGTGAAGTAGATCGAGCGGCCATCCGGCGAGAACGACGGCTCGGTGTCGATCGCGCTGCTACGGGTCAGGCGGCGCAGGCCCGAGCCATCGGCGTTGACCACATAGACCTGCGTATTGCCGTCACGCGAGAGCGCCACCGCCACGCGGCGGCCATCCGGCGACCACGACGGCGCCGAGTTGTTGCCCTTCTGGTTCGAAATCACCGTGCGGCGACCGGCCACCAAGTCGTGCACGTACACCACCGGCTTCTTGAGCTCGAACGACACATACGCGACCTTGGTGCCGTCCGGCGACCACGCCGGCGAGATGATCGGCTCGTTGCTCGTCAGCGCAACCTGCGGGTTGGCGCCATCCGAATCGGAAATTTGCAGCTGATAGCGACGGCCCACCTTCGACACATACGACAGACGCGTCGCAAACACGCCGCGCTCACCGATCAGCTTCTGATAGATGTAATCGGCAATTTCATGCGCAGCCAGACGCAATTGCCCAGGGCCGCGCGTGAGCGACAGACCGCCCAGGCTCTCACCCTTGGCGGTGTCGTACAGGCGGAAGCGGATTTCGTAGCGGTCGCCATTGCGGGTCACGGTGCCGCCCACGAAGGCAGCAGCACCGCGGGTTTTCCAGGCACCCAGATCCGGGGCCGGATTATCCGGCACCACGGCGCCGGCGACATCCACGTTGGAGAAGCGGCCGCTGCGCACCAAGTCAGCCCGCACGATAGCCGAGAGGTTCTGCGGCGCTTCTGCCTCACCCTGGAAGTTGGCGATGGCAATCGGGTACTGGCTCGATCCGACCCCCGAAATCTCCACGTTGAGCTGGGCGTGGGCCACGCCGGCGCATGCTGCCGTCAGCAGCAGCGCCTGCGCAGCGCGTCGGAAGATCGGAATCCACATCTTCATCATGTTCATCGTCCGTATCAAATCTGTGAACCGGAAGCCGGCGCCGCCGAGGCGACGCCAGCGCGTTATTCCTTGGGCCGGAAGGTCAGGTTGACGCTTGACGGGGCCTTGCCGTTGGTATCGCGCGGCAGCGGATCGGAGCGCTCCACCGCACGCATCACGGCTTCGTCATAGGCGCCGTTGCCGCTCGATTTGGTCAGCCGCTTGGACAGGATCGAGCCGTCCGGCGCCATCGTCACCGCCACCACTGCCGCCGGGTTGCCGCTGATGGCGCCCGGGTCGAACACGATGTTCGGTTTGACCTTCGCGCGCACGCGCTCGGCATACCCGGCCGATGCCGTACCGCCCGTACCCTGTGCGTTGCCAACGCCACCACCCGAGCCCTCTGCCTTGCCGGCACCCCCCGCCAGGGCCTGCATGCGCGCCAGATTGGCGTTGCGCTGGGCATTGGCCTTCGATTCGGCCGCCTTGCGTTCCGCATCAGCCTTGGCCTTGGCATCTGCCGCAGCCTTCGCCTTCAACTCTTTCTGCTTCGCTTCGGCTTCCGCCTTGGCCTTGGCCTCTGCCTGGGCTTGCAGTTGCGCATTCTTGCGGGCCTGCGCCTCAGCAGCGGCCGCCTTTTCCTTGGCCTGCTGTTCGGCCTGGGCCTTGCGTTGAAGTTCCGCCTGGCGGGCCTGCTGTTCTTTCTGCACTTTCAGCTGCGCCTGGCGCTGGGCTTCAGCGCGGTCCTCGGCGGCCCGGCGGGCGAGTTCAGCCTCGCGCGCGGCAGTTGCTGCGGCCGCGGCTTCCCTCTCGCGCTTGCGCTTCTGCTCCAGCGCGATGTCGGCTTCCTCTTCCACCTTGGTCGGCGGCGCCTTGATAACGGGTTCCGGTTTCACCTCGGGCGGAGGAGGCGCCGTCTGCACGGCCTGCTGAACCGCCGCCTCATCCCACAACTCGGCTTCTTCGCCGCGCGGCGTACTGCTCTGCCACTGCACGCCAAAGTACAGGAAAGTGATCAGCAACAGATGCGTGAGGACTGCCAGCCCGAACGCGCGCAGCGTGCCGCGCTCGCGGACAGGCTCGTAACGATGCAACGCAGGGCTCAACGACCTTGTAGCCATGACGTTCAGGTTGCCTCGCCCGGAAACATCTTCGCGTTCATTGCGACTTCACCATCAGGCCGACGCGCTTGACGCCGTCGCCCTTCAACACGCTCATCACCGTCAGCACGCGGTCGTACTGCACGGCCTTGTCGGCGGCAATGACGACCGGCTGATCGGGGTTCTCATCGGTACGCTGCTTGACGAAGGCACGCAGCTCATTGTTATTGGCGAGCTTCTGTTCGGTGGCACCCGAGCCCGTCTTGATGCGAGCAAGGATTGTGCCGTCGCCCTTGATGGTCACGACGATGGGCGGCTGGGTCTGTTGCGGCGTGGCGTTGGCCACCGACGGCAGGTTGACCACACCGGGGTTCACCACGGGCGCCGCCACCATGAAGATGACCAGCAGCACCAGCATCACGTCGATGTACGGAACGACGTTGATGTCGGCCTTGGCCCGTCGGGCGCGGCGCGTTCGCTGGATGGTAGCCATGACGATGCTCCTTAGCGCTTAACGTGTTTGGCGCTGGAGGATGTTCGAAAACTCTTCCATGAAGCTCTCGAACCGGTTGGCCAGGCGGTCCAACTCGGTGGCATAGCGGTTGTAGGCGATCACCGCCGGAATGGCCGCGAACAGGCCGATGGCCGTGGCCACCAGCGCTTCAGCAATACCGGGCGCCACAGCCGACAGCGTGGCCTGCTGCACGTTGGACAAGCCGCGGAAGGCGTTCATGATCCCCCACACCGTGCCGAACAGGCCGATGTACGGGCTGACCGAGCCGACCGACGCCAGGAACGGCAGGTGCGAT
>RepKanNP_Acetate_BrdU_F21BDRAFT_1000365_pt1 | contig 18099 bp, 17 predicted proteins | sample RepKananBrdUF21B_FD_10624 | JGI IMG/M metagenome (IMG submission 10624)
CAGAAATTCAAGGAGGGGGTCGCCATCTCGGGCGCGCCTTTCTTTGCTTACTTTCTTTGGCAAGACAAAGAAAGTGAGTCAGCCCCGGCAGGGGATGAAACAAGGAATGCACCACCAGCAAAAAAAAGTTTCTAGCCCTCGATCACCACAACACCCATAACAGGCGACCCATCGCCGTTCCTTCAGGAGACAAAGACGTGATCATCTACGGTACGACCCTGCTGGCGCTATGTCACATCGCCGGCCTCCTCCTGGGCGACCTGCTCGGCCAGGCCATCGGCGTGAAAGCCAATGTAGGCGGCGTGGGCATCGCCATGCTGCTGCTGATCTTCGCGCGGCTCTACCTGCACAAGCGTGGGCTGATGCCCGCCGCAACAGAGGCTGGCGTCTCGTTCTGGGGCGCGATGTACATCCCCGTGGTGGTGGCAATGGCCGCCACGCAAAACGTGGTGACGGCACTGCGCGGCGGCCCCGTCGCACTGCTCGGCGCGATCGGCGCGGTGGTGGTGTGCGGTGTGTGCATCGCACTCATCAACCGCACAGGCAAGGCAGAAGACCGGCAACCCCTGCCGCCGCTGTCAGAGTCCGAACAAGTCCGCGCCTAAGGAGCCCCACCATGCTGTCAATGCTAGAGAAAGTTCTGCAGCACAACGGCCTGGTCGCCGCCTTTGCGCTGGTCGGCATCGTCATGGGCCTGTCGATGTGGTTGTCGAAAAAGCTGACGTTTGGGCGTGTGCATGGCTCCGCCATCGCCATCATGATCGGGCTGGTGCTGGCCTACTGGGGCGGCGTGCAGACCGGCGGTGAGCGCGGTCTGGCTGACCTGAAGCTGTTCGGCGGCATCGGCCTGATGGGCGGTGCCATGCTGCGCGATTTCGCCATCGTCGCCACCGCCTTTGAGGTACAGGTGACCGAAGCACGCAAGGCTGGTCTGATCGGGGCCGTCTCGCTGCTGCTGGGGACGGTGCTGCCGTTCATCGTTGGCGCCTGCGTTGCCTACGCCTTTGGGTACACCGATGCCGTGAGCGTCACCACCATCGGCGCGGGTGCCGTCACGTACATCGTCGGGCCGGTAACGGGCGCAGCGCTGGGTGCCAGCTCCGACGTCATGGCACTGTCGATTGCCACAGGCCTCGTCAAGGCGATCCTGGTGATGGTCGGCACGCCATTCGCGGCCAAGGCATTGGGCCTGAACAACCCGCGTGCGGCCATGGTGTTCGGCGGGTTGGCGGGTACGGTCAGCGGCGTGTCGGCTGGGCTGGCTGCCACCGACCGGCGCCTGGTGCCCTACGGCTCGCTGGTGGCGACGTTCCATACGGGCATCGGTTGCCTGCTCGGGCCTTCGGTGCTGTTCCTCGCGACCAAGGCGCTGATCGCATGACGCAAACGCCACAGCAGGCATACGGCGCGCACGACCTGCTGTGGGTATCCACGATGCCCACAGCAGCAGACGGCGCACCTTTGCCGGACTGGGCCATCGCGGCATGTCGGCAAGGTGCGCCCGTCGTCGTGCGTCGTGCGCCGCGCGGCGCGGATGGGTTGATCCCGGTAGGGCTGCGCGGCAGCGCGCGAAACGAGCGCTGCGCAGGCACCATCGCGGCCAGCGCCATCACGCGTGTGGTCACGCCGGAAACGCTGGCGACCACCGCCACAGCGATCCCACACGACGCTCCGTTTGCAGCACTGCGCACCTTGCGCGCGTTGGCCCCCGCACTCGACGCACTCGGCTGGGCATGGGGGCCGACCGGCGGTGCGGGCTTTGCACTTGCCAGCGGTTTGCCGGTTTTGCATGGGACTAGCGATCTGGACCTTGTCGTGCGCATGCCGCATCCGCCATCGACCGCGCAACGCGATCTCCTTGTGCATCTGCTGGACGACACCGAATGCCGCGTCGACCTGCAGATCGACACCGGCCACGGCGGCTTCGCCTTCCGCGACTGGCTGGCCTCGCCACACAAGACGTTGCTCAAGACCGACAACGGCCCGCGCCTCGTCGCAGACCCATGGGACGATGGCGCATGAGCATCCTCTTCATGTTCCCCGGCCAGGGCAGCCAGCGCGTGGGCATGCTGCACACGCTGCCCGCAGATCGGGCTGTCGCGCAAGCCCTGGCCGAAGCGGGTGACGTGCTGGGCGTCGATCCGCTCACGCTCGATACCGCAGAGGCATTGCGGTCGACCGTGGCGGTTCAACTCTGTCTACTGATCGCCAGTGTCGCTGTAGCGCGCACGCTTGTTCGGCAGGATGCGGCGCCGGATATGGTGGCTGGCCTGTCGATCGGTGCGTGGCCTGCGGCCGTCGTGGCAGGCGTACTAGATTTCAGCGATGCACTGCGCCTCGTCCGCCTGCGTGGGCAACTCATGGAAGACGCCTATCCGAGCGGCTACGGCATGGCCGTCACCGCCGGCCTGACCGAACCGGAGGTCGCCGCCATCGTCGCGCAGGTCAACTCGGCGGCAACGCCCGCTTATGTTGCCAACCTGAACGCGGAACGGCAGATTGTGGTGGCGGGCAGCGATGCCGCACTCGCGCAGGTCATCGCGCTCGCGCAATCGGCAGGCGCATCAACGGCAACGCGGTTGTGCATGGCAGTGCCGTCGCACTGTCCGTTGCTTGATGTGCAGGCCGCCAAACTGGCTACAGCCGCCACAAAGGTCGCGGCCCACGCACCACACATCACCTATGTGAGCAGCAGCCGTGCACGCGCGCTCTTCCGCGCGCCCCTCATCGTTGAAGACCTTGCGTGGAACATGGCACGGCCCGTGCTCTGGCACGACACGCTGCGGCATGCGCTTGAACGCGGTGCGCGCATGGCGGTGGAGGTGCCGGGCGGCGGCACGCTCGCGCGTCTGGCACTAGGTGTGTTTGCGGATGATGCGGTGTTGGATGCGGGTGGTGGGCTGGATGCGATACGGGTGCGGATACAGCGCCAGCGGCGGTTGGACGGCCGATAGCGCGCAAAGAAAAACGGGGCACTCGGCCCCGTTTCTTCTTGCGCATCTCCTTAGACGATTTCCCGCGTCTCCAGGAACTGGATGTCCGGAAACCGCTCCTGCGTCAGCCGCAGGTTCACGTTGCTCGGCGCCAGGTAGACGTAGTCACCGGCACCATCCAGCGCCACGTTGTGGCCAGCCTTGTCGATCAGCTTGTCGATGTCTTCCGGCTTGCCCTTGAGCCAGCGGGCAGTCGCGCATTCGTGCGGCTCGAAAATGGCATCGACGCCGTACTCGTGCTCCAGGCGGTGCGCCACCACGTCGAATTGCAGGATACCGACGGCACCCAGCACGAGGTCGTTCGACGCAATCGGACGGAACATCTGCGTAGCGCCTTCTTCGGCCAATTGCTGCAACCCCTTCTGCAGTTGCTTGAGCCGCAGTGGGTTGTTCAGGCGCGCGCGGCGGAAGAATTCCGGCGCAAACGACGGGATGCCCGTGAACTTGAGCGTCTCGCCTTCGGTAAACGCATCACCCAGTCGGATCGTGCCGTGGTTGGGCACACCGATGATGTCGCCGGCAAATGCCTCTTCGGTGGTGTTGCGATCCTGCGCCATGAAGGTGATGGCGTTGTTAATGGACACCGTCTTGCCGGTCGACACCTGCAGCAGCTTCATGCCGCGCTCGAAGCGGCCCGAGCACACGCGCACGAAGGCAATGCGGTCGCGGTGCTTCGGGTCCATGTTGGCCTGGATCTTGAAGACGAAGCCGGTGAACTTCTCTTCCAGCGGCTTGACTTCGCGCGTCTCGGTGGGGCGCGCCAGCGGCTCCGGCGACTGGCCCACCAGCGCGTCGAGCAGCGACTGCACACCGAAGTTGTTCACCGCCGAGCCGAAGTACACCGGGCACTGCTTGCCGGCCAGGAACGCCTCTTTGTCGAACGTGTGCGATGCACCACGTACGAGTTCGATGTCGATGCGCAGCTCTTCGGCCTGCGAACCAAGCACGCGGTCCAGTTCGGGATTGTCCAAACCCTGGATCAGGCCGGCGGTCGCACCCTTCTCGCTATCGGCGTTCGGGTCGAACAGTTGCACCGTATCGTTCACCAGGTGATACACACCCTTGAACGACTTGCCCATGCCGATCGGCCACGTCATCGGCGCGCACTGGATCTGCAGCACGCTTTCGATTTCGTCGAGCAGTTCGATGGGCGCGCGGCCTTCGCGGTCGAGCTTGTTGATGAACGTGAGGATAGGCGTGCTGCGCAGGCGGCAAACGTTGAGCAGCTTGATGGTCTGCGCTTCCACACCGTTGACGGAGTCGATCACCATCACGGCGGAGTCGACGGCCGTGAGCGTGCGGTACGTGTCTTCCGAGAAGTCTTCGTGGCCCGGGGTGTCGAGCAGGTTGACGATGTAGTCGCCGCCCTCGTTCTGGTACGGAAACTGCATCACCGAGGACGTTACCGAGATGCCGCGCTGCTTTTCCATCTCCATCCAGTCGGAGGTGGCATGGCGGTTGGCCTTGCGCGCGCGCACGGCGCCGGCCATCTGGATGGCGCCGCCAAACCAGAGCAGCTTTTCGGTCAGCGTGGTTTTACCCGCATCCGGGTGGGCAATGATGGCGAACGTCCGGCGGCGCCGGATCTCCTGCTGCAGCGTACTCACGGGCAAAAACCGAAAGGGAGGGGTGAAAAATGCGGATGAATGCGCACGTGGCGTGTGCGCTGGCCGGCGGGGGTCATCCTGACGGCCGATGAACTGCCCGATCGGGGTTGTCGGGGTTGCCAACCCAGGGGGCAGCCGAGATTGTACGCGATCGGCGACCTTGCTTAGGATCAACTGACCCGGCGCCCAAGCAAGGGAAACTCCGTAGGAACCGTCCGCCGGATGGTGGAGACCAATAGGGTGTCGGAATGCTCCGACAGCCCTTTCGGAGACGGTGTTATCGAAGTTGTCATGAAGCTCCCGTATTGTGGAGTCCGCCGCGAAACCCACACGGTGTGGTGCTTTGCGACATTGAAAGCAAGTAAGAAGTTAAGAAGTAAGGAGTCCAATCGTGCGTAGTCGAACCCCTGTTGATCCCGCAGTGCAGCGCATTCTCGAGACCACCCGTAAGGCGTGGCAACTCGACGCAGAAAGCCTGCGTGCGGCACGTCAGCAGCGTGCCGCCAATCGCCGCAAGCGGATCAAGGCGTTGCCGCAGGACAGCCTGCGGGCACTCGCAGCACTCGCTCTGCAAGCGGAAATCTTGGTCGTGCGCAAGACCGTGGTGACGGTCGGCTAGTCGCGTCGTTTTTTTCACCTGTATCCAGGGCCACAGTCGTGGCCCTTTTGTTTTGGGGCGCGGCGTATCGGGGCATGGCGGTTGCTGGGCAATCCATGCCTTCGCACCGCAGGAACCCGTCATGACAGAGCAGAACCCCAGACCGCCGTCCGACGGCGCCACCGTCACGCCCCTGCACCCGCAGATTGATCACACCGCACAGCGCGTGAACACACCACGACCGAGGGCATTGACCGGCTGGCAGGCGAGGGCTCCCGCGCACTCACGCAATTTGACCGGCGTACCGAACAATTGAAGACGCTGTGCGCGAATGTGTCGGAGCAGGGCAGCCGTTCCATGCGCCAGCATCCGGCGCTGACGATCTGCCTGGCCTGTGTGGCAGAGGTGCTGCTTGCTGGAGCCGTTGCGCGGGACTAGCGTCCGCTGTCGCGCGTGCCGTTGGCGGAACCCGCCGCCAGCGTTGGGTTGAGCAGCGCGGCTTGCGTGGCAACGCCGGTCGCTCCCGTTACCCCCGTCGCCTCTTCCTTGCGGCTGCCGAACAGCAACGCGTACTGGCGCGTGACCAACGCGCCGAAAAAGAAAATCTGCGCGGAATAGTAGATCCACAACATCAACGCCACCACGGACCCGGCTGCGCCGTAGGAAGACGCCACCGCGCTGCTGCCGAGATACAACCCGATGATGCGCTTGCCGAGCGAGAACAACAGCGCCGTCACCACTGCGCCCAGGGCCACGTCACGCCAGGCCACGCGCGTCTCGGGCAGCATCTTGAAGATGGTGCCGAACAACAGCGACACCACCGCAAACGCAAAGGCAGAAGACATGACCTCTGCCACCGGTGCGAAGAAGCCCGCACCCGCCCAGATCTCGCCCCAGAAGCGCTGAACCACCGCCAATGCCGCATTGACGATGAGCGAGACCAGCAGCAGAAAGGCCAGCACCAGGATCAGGCTGAACGACAGCAGCCGCGCGCGCAGCAACCCCCATAGCCCCGCCTGCTGGCGCGGCGGCACTTCCCACAGTTCATCGAGGCTGCTCTTGAGTTCGGAGAAGGCGCTGGTGGCGCCAATCACCAGCAGCACAACGGCCATCACAGCGGCAAACAGGCCGTGGCCGGAGCGCTTGGTGGCGGCCAGCACCGTCTCCACCGCCGCAGCGCCTTGGTCGCCCACAAGGCCTCTGATTTGCCCGAAGATTTCGCCGCGCGCAGCCTGTTCGCCAAAAAACAGCCCGGCAATCGAGATCACCAGCACCAGCACCGGCGCCATCGAGAACAGCGTGTAGAACGACAGCGCCGCACCCTTGCTGGCCGCGCGGTGCACAGACCACTGCCGTGCCGCCCCGATCAGCACCTGGGCAGAACGCTTGAGCACATCGCGGTCGATGAAAAAGGCAGCCAGGCGCATGAATGGTCCTTGAGGAAAGGCGAGCGGGCAAGCCCGCGCCGCCTTCGAGCGTAGTCAGCCCGCAGCATACGCGCAAGCAGGGGCAGGGGCTCAGTCGTCGTCGCTGCCCAGCAGCCGGCTGATGAGAAAGCCTGCGCCAAAGGCCAGCGCGATGGTCGCCAGCGGATGCGTGCGCATGCAGTCCGTCGCATCGTTGGCAAAGCGCTGCCGTGATGCGCGCCACTGCGCGCGCCGGGCGACGACCTCATCGAGTGCATCGGCGGCCGCGCCGGCAGTGCGGTCGATGGCCTCCGCGGTCGTCGCCTTGACGCGCTCGGCCGCCTGCGCCACATCTTCGCGGATCAGGTTGCCGTTGCCATCGGATTTGGGAAACGGGTTGGTCTGGGACGGTTCCATGGGTCTGCGCTCCTGAGAGGTGGCATTGCGTGTCGATCGGCACACGCACGAGGTTGGCTGCGCCCTTACCGGCGCCCGGCCACCAGGCCCCAAAGCAGACTCACCACAAACAGCACCACGAAGATCATGAACAGAATCTTGGCAATGCCGGCGGCGCTGGCGGCAATGCCGCCAAACCCGAGCACAGCCGCGATCAGCGCGATGATGAAAAAGATAACGGCGTAACGCAGCATGGCAACCTCCTGTGGGGTGTGAATACCCCACCGTCAGCAAGCTGCGTACCGCGCCCGGAACATCATCGATGTGCTCGGCCTAGGCCTCAGTGGCATGCGAGCGGCCCGAACCCGAACCGGCGCCATCGTCACCGTCTTCGCTGTTGCTGTTGCTGTTGCCGTATTCCTCCAGCCGGTTGTAGAGCGTCTTCAGGCTGATGCCAAGCAGCTCGGCCGCACGCTTCTTCACACCGCCGCATTGCTCCAGCGTGGCCAGGATGATCCTCTTGTCGGCACTGGCCAGTGACGTGCCCACCGGAATCGTCAGCGTAGAGCCGGACGTGGTTTGCGTGCTCGACACCTGCAGTGGCACGTTGGCTATGTCGATGCCCGCGTCGTCCGACAGGATGAACGCGCGCTGCACATAGTTGCGCAGCTCGCGCACGTTGCCGGGCCAGTTGTAGGCGCGCAGCGTGTCCATGGCCGATGGTACGGACGGCAGGAATGCCTTCTTGGTGTTGTTCTGCGCGTTGAGCTGGTCCAGGAAATGCTGCGCCAGCAGGTCGACGTCCTTGCCGCGCTCGCGCAGCGGCGGCAGTTGCAGCGGGAACACGTTCAGGCGGTGGTACAGATCAGCGCGCAGCTTGCCGTCGGCCACGGCTTCTTCCGGGTCGCGGTTGGTGGCGGCAATCACGCGCACGTCGGAGTCGATCTCGCGGTTGGTGCCCACGCGCATGAACACGCCGGTTTCCAGCACACGCAGCAGTTTCACCTGCAGTTCGATCGGCATTTCGGTAATTTCATCAAGGAACAGCGTGCCGCCGTTGGCGCGCTCGAAGTAGCCCTTGTGCTGCCGGTCGGCGCCGGTAAAGCTGCCGCGCTCGTGGCCGAACATTTCCGACTCGATCAGGTTGGGCGAGATGGCACCGCAGTTGACCGGCAGAAAGGGCTGCTTGCGACGCAGGCTCAGGTCGTGGATGGTCTGTGCGGCCAGCTCCTTACCGGTTCCGGATTCGCCGATGAGCAGCACGGTCGCCTCGGTGGGCGCCACGCGGCTGACCTGGTCGTACAGCGTCTGCATGGCCGGCGAGTTGCCGAGCATCTGGCCGAACAGGCCGAGCCGGCGCAGCTCGCCGCGCAGATTGCCGATCTCGGCCTTCAGATCACCCGGGCGCGGGATGCGCGCAAGCACGGATTTCAAGCGCTGGAAATTGACCGGCTTGACGAGGTAGTCGGCCGCGCCCATGCGCAGCGCCTCGACAGCAGTCTCCACACTGGCATGGCCGGTCATGACGATGATCTCGGTGCCGGAGTGCGGCGTGATGTCTTCCATCAAGTCCATGCCGTTGCCGTCGGGCAGCAGCAGGTCGATCAGGATGGCGTCGGGGCTGTGACGCGTCATCTGAATACGCGCATCGCGCAGCGAGCCGGCTTGCGCGGTGGTGAACCCTTCCGCACTCACCAGCTCACCCAGGGCGGCTCGAGCGTTGGCATCGTCTTCGACAATCAGAATATGTGGCATCTCGATTCGATTGGGTGGCCAGCGGTTCGATTGGACCGTCGGCGGTCAATGCGCGGGGCAACTGCGGGCCTTCCATGCGCGGGCAAGCGGCAGGTGCAAAAAGTATTCCATCGCCGACACGCTTGGCGAGGGGCGCAGCGATTGCGCAGCCAAGTCCTGGTTGCCAGTGCGCAAACCGGTAACTTTTACACGCTCGCGTGCAAGAAAAGACGCGCCGGCATCACGCCGAGTGGTCAGCCCGACCAGGCAGGCGCGATCCCAGCATAGGTGAGAAGGTCACGGCTTCGCCACCCATCGGCCCGAATGGACAACCGATGGACACGATAGGCCGCCTAAAAAGCAGAAGCGGGCGTAAAACCTGCGCCCCGCCAGCGTCTCGGGCCCGTTTCTTGTCAGCGTTTGGCCGACAGGATGGCCGAAACGTCAGCGCATGCCTGACATACAACGCGCTAAAGCGGCCCCGATAATGGCTCAACTTTTCCACACAATGTGACGGGATGACGACGCGCCAAGCCATCGGGAGCCAGCATCGCTGAACAGGCGGCTCCGTGCCGGAACGTCCCCGTCGTGACCGACCACGAGGGAGCCATGTCCTTGAGCGAAGCCAACGCCTTCGATCGTGCAGTCACTGCCGGGCGCCTACGCTGCCCCCCGGGCCTGACCGACATTGCCGAAATTGACGATGCCGATCACGGGCCGGTTGAAACCGGCACCCCGACCATCGCGGAACCCGATTTCGGCCACCTCTACGGCCGCTCGCCAGTGATGCGGGCGCTGTACAGCCAGATCGGCAAGGTGTCGAACACGCTGGCCACCGTGCTCATCATGGGCGAGTCAGGCACCGGCAAAGAGCTGATCGCGAACACCGTGCATGACATGAGTGCACGTGCCGACCAGGCCTTCATTGCCGTCAACTGCGGCGCCATTTCGCCCAACCTGATCGAGTCCGAGCTGTTCGGCCACGAGAAGGGCAGCTTTACCGGCGCGGCGCAGCGCCATATCGGCTACTTCGAGCACGCCAGCGGTGGCACCATCTTCCTGGACGAGATCACCGAGATGCCGGTGGAGATGCAGGTCAAGCTGCTGCGCGTGCTGGAGAGCGGCGTCTTCATGCGCGTGGGCGGCACAGAGCCGATCCAGACGCGCGCGCGCATCATTGCGGCCACCAACCGCAACTTGATGGAAGCCGTGGCCGACGGCGCCTTTCGTGAAGACCTGATGTACCGCCTGGCCGTGGTGCCACTGCACGTGCCGCCGCTGCGCGAGCGCGACGACGACATCGAAGAGCTGGCCCTGCATTTCCTGGCGCAGTTCAATGCTGCGCATCAGACCGACAAGGTGTTCTCGCGCGCGGCACTCGGCGCGTTGCGCAACCATGCATGGCCGGGCAACGTGCGCGAGCTGCGCAATGCGGTGCACCGCGGCTACATCCTCGGCGAGAAGACCATCGAACTGACCGCCCCGCTGGCATCGCCGCGCGGCCCTGCACAGCCCAGCGTCAAGGAAGGTGTGCTGAGCCTGTCGGTGGGCGTGACGCTGGCCGATGCGCAACGCACGCTGATCCTGGCCACGCTGGAGCACTTTCATGGTGACAAGCGCCAGGCGGCCAAGACGCTGGGCGTGAGCCTCAAGACGCTCTACAACCGGCTCGACCTCTACCAGACCACGGCCACCGCCGGCATGGCGGCCTGATCCGGCGCTTCCTCGACGTCGCATACCGTACACCGTACGCATCCGCGCTGAACGCATCAGCGCGGATGCGTGTGCGTGCGCTCGCCCGGGTGCTCATGCGGCGCACGGCGTGGCACGGGTTCCGCTGTTTTCTGCGCTGCGGATCCCGTTCGGTCCGCCTGCGGTAGCGTCAAAGATTGGACTCGCATGGCGGGTCTCCTCATGTGTGGTTCGTTGGACGGATCGGCTACTGGCTTTGCTTGGCCGCGCCCGACGAATCACCCGCACTGGCGCTGCCCGATCCGCCTGACTTGCTCGAAGACTTCGCGTGGTGCGACTTCTTCTGCCTGGCCTTTGGCTTGGCGCCTTCGGCATTGCCGTCAGCAGGCATGGCATCCGTGGCCGCCTTGGGCGCATTGGTGGGCGCATCTGCCGGAGCGGGGTTGGTCTGGGCCTGGGCTGTTGTCATCCCGAGGGCCAGGATGGTGCCCGCGAGGGCGGCAGTCAGCGTGCGTGATTGCATCGGTTTCTCCTTACGTGTGGCGGTGATGGAACGCGAAGCCGGCGTGCAGCCGGTTTCCCGGTCACCGCAGCAACGCATGTACCTGCCGTGCCACCCATTGCCATAGCGCGATGCGGCCCGCGTGCACGCACAACACTGTCATGTGCCGGCAACACTGCGCATATAAAAACGACATGACCATGTAGAAACGGCGTGTCTGCCGCCTGCAAAGCCTTGTCGCAACTGCGTTTTCTGACATGGCACACGCTTTGCATCGATGGAGAGTCATGTCGGTCGCAAGACCGGCGCCCACTCACCCGAAGGAGGCAAGGCGAATGATCAAGGCCGCTCTCGAAATGCGTGCGAAGCAGCATCTCGCGCTGACGCCGCGACTGCAGCAGTCCGTGAAGCTGTTGCAGTTGTCCGCCAACGAATTTGCGCAGGAAATGCAAGAAGCGCTCGCCAGCAACCCGTTCCTGGAAGAGGTCGAACACGAGGCGGGCGCGCAGGCCCAGGCCGGTGGCATTGCTCGTACGGGTGAAGTGCCGGCATCCATCGAGTCGGACGGTGCGATCGCTGATACCTCGCACGCCGATGCAACGCCGCTGGAGACCACCACCAGCGCCATCGAAACCGATCCGGCCATCGCCGCATCGGAAGAATTTCCTGCAGACTTCAGCACCTATTACAACCACAACGGCAGCCACCATGGCGATGGTGAAGACAGCGACATCGGCGAGTGGGTACACGCCACGCCAAGCCTGCGCGAACACCTGCACGAAGAGTTGCTGAGCTACCGCCTGTCGGACCGCGACCGTGTACTGGCGCAGACCGTGGTTGAAGCGCTGGACGACGACGGCTACCTGCGCCAGTTGCTCTCTGAGTTGATCCCGCTGGCACCCGTGGAGCCCGTGCCCACCGAGAAGGAAATGCAGATCGCGCTGGCGCTGGTGCAGAGCCTGGACCCGCCGGGCGTGGCGGCGCGCGATCTGTCCGAATGCCTGCGCCTGCAGATCGAGGCGCGCCCGGCAGATACCGATGCCGAAGAACGCATTCAGGAGATCGCACAAGACATCGTGCACAGCCATTTGCCGCGCCTGGCCAAGCGCGAGTTCGTGCAGATGCGCCGCGCACTCAATTGCACCGAGGAGGAACTGCGCGACGCCTGTGCACTGATCCGCGCGCTGGACCCGCGCCCGGGGCAGCGCTTCTCTCAAACGCATGCGGGCTACATCGTGCCGGATGTGTTTGTCACCAAGATCAAGGGCAAATGGGTGGCTGTCACCAATCCGGCGGTGGCGCCGTGCGCGCGCATCAACAAGGTCTACGCCGAACTCTTTGCGCAGACGCGCGGCCACAGTCGCACGCCACTGGCGCACCAGTTGCAGGAAGCACGCTGGCTGATCCGCAACGCGCAGCAGCGCTTTGCCACCATTCAGCGCGTGGCCGAGGCCATCGTCGCGCACCAGAAGCACTTTCTGGAATACGGCGAGGTGGCGATGAAGCCGCTGGTGCTGCGCGACGTGGCCGAAGAGCTTGGCCTGCATGAGTCGACCATCTCGCGCGCCACCGGCAACAAGTACATGGCCACGCCGCGCGGCATCTTCGAGTTCAAGCATTTCTTCTCACGCCAGCTCGCCACCGACACAGGCGGTGCATGTTCGGCGGCAGCGGTGCGGGCGCTGCTCAAGGAAATGATCGAAGCCGAAGATGCCGATGCGCCGCTCTCCGATGTGTCGCTCGCCAAGATGCTGGCTGAGCAAGGTGTGATCGTTGCGCGCCGCACGGTGTCGAAGTATCGCGGGCTGATGCGCATTGCACCGGCCGAGTTGCGCCGCCAGGCCTGACCACGCACCCCACCAACAGGACGCCCGTGCGCAAGCTGCCAAACCATCACGCTCACCCCGACCACGCGGACGACGCGGTAACCTCGTCGTCGCACCTGGTCGATGTGACGATGTTCTGGGCGGCGGAATGCGACGGCGTCAAACACAACCTGCGCGCCCATCGCACGCGATAGCCCCAAAGCAGACGAGCCCATCCACCATGTCGCGCTATCTGGTCATTGCCATGCACGATGTCACGCCAGCTACCTGGCCGGCGTGCATGGCCTTGCTTTCTGCGTTGGATGAAGTCTGCCCGGTGCCGAAATCGCTACTGGTGATTCCCAACTACCATCAGGCACCCACCGCACGCAACAGCGAGCGCTTCTGCCGCCTGATGACCGAGCGCCTGGCCCTTGGCGATGAACTCGTCCTGCACGGCTACGCACACCTGGACGACCAGCCCCCCGGCGGATTCGTCGACCAGTTGATTCGCACACGCTATACGGCGGGTGAAGGTGAGTTTTCGGCGATTCCGCTGGCAACTGCGCGTGCACGCATGCAAGCCGGTGCCGCCTGGTTTGCTGCCAACGGCTGGCCGCTGCATGGCTTTGTCGCGCCGGCATGGCTGATGAATGCAGCCACGTGGCAAGCACTTGATGCGCTACCGCTGCGCTACACGACGACACTGCAGCGCTTCTTCCTGCTGCACCCGACGCGCGCGCTGAAAGCGCCCTGCCTGACCTACAGCGTGCAGACCAACGCGCGCCGGCTGGTGTCGCGCTACTACTTGCGTTGGCTGACGCGGCAGCATGCCAACACGCCGCTGCTGCGCCTGGGCCTGCATCCGGCGGATGCCGCCTATCCAGACGTCATCCGTCATTGGCAAGACCTGCTGGCCACTTGCCTGGAAACACGCACGCCGGTCACCAAGAACGGCTTTGCGCAGGTGTTTGCGCAGGCGTTGATGGGCGGACCAGAAACCGGCGTCGCCGGTCGCCCGCTGACGTCGTATTAGAACAACCAAGCCGCCGGGGGCCTACAGCCGCGCCAGCACGCGCAACGTGCGCACCAGATCGTGCGGCGATACCGGCTTGACCAGGTGCTCGTGAAAGCCGCTCGCCAGCGCGCGCACGCGGTCATCCGGCTGCGCAAAAGCCGTCAAGGCGATGGCCTCGATCGGTGCTGCGCCGGCGGGCAAGCGCTGGCGCTCCCACCAACGGACCTTCTGCAGGATCACGTAGCCGTCTTCATCGGGCAGCGCGATGTCGCACACCATCACCTGCGGGCGCGCCGATGGCCCCCACGCCTCAAGCTGCAGGATGGCTTCCTGGCCGGAGCCGACGCTGCCTACATCCGCTCCAACCTGCGTCAGCAACGTTGCCAGCGCATCGCGTGCGTCCTGTTGATCGTCGATCAGCAACACGCGCAAACTGGCCAGTGAGGGCAGCGGCCCGTCGCGCACCGGGTCTTCCGCCAGCGGCGCGGTCAACTCGGCGCCGGCGTGCAGCGGCAGGTAGACGGTGAAGGTCGCACCGCGGTGTTCGCCATCGCTGTGCGCATGCAGGCGACCACCATGCAGCTCAGTCAAGCGCTTGACCAGCGCAAGCCCGAGGCCCAGTCCGCCGGCACGCCGCGTGTGCGAGTCATCCGCCTGGCGAAATGGGTCGAACAGGTACGGCACGAACGCCGGCGCAATGCCCCGGCCGTTGTCGCGCACCACGATGCGGGCCACCTCGCCCACCAGCTCGGCCGACAACCAGACGTCGCCACCTTCCGGTGTGAACTTGATGGCGTTGGTCAGCAGGTTCCAGACGATCTGCTGGATGCGGTCGGCATCGCCGTCGATCTCGTGCGCCTCCAGCGCGGAGGAGGTGTGTAAGGTGATATGGCGATCGGCGGCCAATGCGCGCACGCTGTTGAGCGCGCTCTCCAGCGCGGTACGCAGCGTAAAGGGCTCACGCGTCAGGCGCAGCTTGCCGCTCATCACCCGCGTGGCATCGAGCAGATCTTCGATCAACCGTACCTGTTGCTCCACACCGGCCTTGATGCCAGCCAGCGCGCGCTGCATCAACGGCGCCCCGTCGGCAATCTGGTTCTCGAGCACGTAGGCCCAGTTCTGAATGCCATTGAGCGGCGAGCGCAACTCGTGCGACACCACCGCCAGAAACCGATCGCGCGCCAGCGCGGCGGCTTCAGCCTGCGCACGGGCAGCCTGCTCGCGCAGCAGCAGCGCGTTGCGCTCACGCTCGGCCTCGGTGCGTTCGGTCACGTCGTAGACGATCAGCAGCGCAGCCTCCGTGTCGCCAAACCGATCGGCTTCAGGGATCACACGGGCGTTGTAGTGCGTGATGCGCGTGCGCTCCGCATTGGCTTCCAGATGCAGCGTCAAGGTCTGCTCGGTGCCCGTCTCGAATGCCTGGCGTGTTGCCTCATCCAGCGGCCCCGCCACGCTGGCCGGCAACGACGACACGGTCAACGTCTGGCCGGTCATGTCTGCCGGTGTCACGCCAAAGGCTTCGGTCACGGCGCGGTTCACATAAACGCAGCGCAGCTCGCGATCAAGCCGCGCGATCACGTCCGGCGAATTCTCGACCAGCGTGACGAACTCGCGCTCATGGCGAAAGCGCTCACGCTCGACCTCCTTGCGCTCGGTAATGTCCTCCACCACGCAAACAAGCGCATGCACACTGCCGTCTAGGCCGCGCTGCGGCGTGTAAGCGGCATGCACGAAGCGGCGGCCGATATCGCGCGGGTACTCCAGCTCCATTTCGAAATCGACACGGCGGCCGGCAAAGCCTTCAGCCAGTTGGGCCAGCACGCGCGTGTAGGCCGCGTCCCCCATCAGTTCACGCAGATGGCGCCCCAGCACGTCGTCCACCCGCAACCCGAAGCGTTGCGCATACGCGTGGTTGGCAAAGCGCACGCAGTGCCCGATGTCGATCTGCGCCAGCGGAAACGGCACGCTCTCGGTCAGCCATTGCAACTGGAATGTGGACTCGGCGAGCGCAGCCAGCGCCTGTTGATGCTGCGTCACGTCTTCGAGCAGGCCCACAGCGTGGGACGGTACGCCGTGGGTGGGCGGCATCAGGTCGCCACGCTCACGCACACGGCGCTCAAGTTGATCCGCACCGATCCAGCGATACTCAAGCGCGAAACCCTGCCCATGTGCCAAGCCCATCCAGGCAGTGCGCAGCGCAGCGTGATCATCCGGATGGACGTACACCAGCCAGTGCTCGCGGGCACCGCACAGGGTGTCGGGCTGCACACCCCAACTCTGGGCGGTGGCACTCACGTGCAGCCGTGTTCCCCTCAGGGGATCGTCAACCCAGAACACGTCGAGATGCCGGCTACCACCGGGCACGGGTGCCGCGGGCTGCGTGCCGTGCAGTGTTGCCGACAGGTTGACTGCGGATTCGCTCATCCCACCCCCTTGGGCAGCCGGACGTCTGCCGACACGTGAACATCGCTCCCCTGGATAGCAGGTTTCGTTCCCGAGCCAGCACAGGCGAGGCGTGCCCGTTGTTGGCGAGTACCCGCGCATGCGAATGCGCTTACTTTGACGGCAGTTCGGAGGCCGTCTGCGAAGCGCCGTTGGCCTGCGCCACCAGCACCCGAATGGCGTTTGGCGTGACCGCCCCCACACCGCCGGCAGGCAGTGTGGTGATCAGCCAGTCTGCGTTGTTGGCCAGGCTGAACGGTTGCGAAGCGAAGATGACGTTCTTCGTGCCCGCCGTCGTCACGCTCACCTGGTACGTACCCCCATCCAGATAGATCGAGTCCTGCGTGCTGACCGGCGATGCGGCCCCATATGCCGCACCGCCCATGGTTGGTGAAAGGGCGGTGATATCAGCATTTGGCGCGGTCACATACACGTCAACGTTGTTCGCGTTGTACGACGCGTTGAAGGTACGCACGCGTGCCTTGTCCGAGAGAATCGACTTGTTGTACGGGTCATCGATGATCGACAGGCTGGTGGCGGTGCCAGTGGCCGCGACGATTGCCAGTGCGGTATAGCGATGTCCGTTGGCCGGGGAGAAACTCGCCGTAGCGAGCGGTGCCGAGGTACCGGCGCTCGTCACGGTCGCAACGGTCGATACCGAATCGATCCCGAAATAGCTGCTGACGCTCTTGAAGCCGACGTTGGCAATCTTGACGGTACCGTTCACGTCAAAGTCGACGTTCTGGATGAACGGGTTGGCATGCACCGTGCGGTACTGCGGCGCGCTGGTGCCGATGATCTGGCCGATGTCATCATCGCCACCGCCGCACGCCGTCAGCACACCCAGTGAGCCTAATGCAAGCACGGCGGCAATCTTCCTGATCTGATTCTTCATGGTCTTCAACCTCGGAGGAGAATGGTTCTGAGCGGGTGATCACCTTGCAGCGCACCCGCGTGTGTCGTTGTCCAATGCGACGCTTCCATACCGAGCACGGCGCGTGCCCGCGGCGATTGAATCCGCCCTCCAATGACACGCTTGCCGCTGTGTCCCTACGCGCCTCGCTATACTTGCGCGATCCACCTCACCCTCGTGCACGACGCGTTCCAGCATGTCCGAACCGCGCCCGGCAGACGCCGCGCCTCCTCCCGAGAAAGCCGCCTCCCAGGCGGATCTGCAAGCATTCGCGCAAGATCGCGAACGTGTGCAGGCGTGGCTCGACGCACGGGCAACGGGTGCGCGCGCGGTGGGGGCGTCAACGCTGTCGCAGTACCGTGTGGAAGCGGAGCGCGTGTGCTGGTATGCACGCACGTTCGGCAAGCCAATCGCCCGTTGGCTCCGCGACGACGCCGTCGCCTATCTGCGCTTTTTGCAAGAACCACCTGCCTGGGCGATCAGTGCGCGTGGCATCGAACGTGACGATGCCAACTGGACACCGCTGCGCGGCGCGCTCTCGCCACGCTCCACTCGCCAGAGCAGCGTGATCGCAGCCAACCTGTGCGGCTGGCTACAACGCACCGGCTATCTGCGCACGAACCCGTTTCTCGACGACGACGCGATCGTCATCACCGTACCGGAGCCGAGCACGACATCCGCCGCACCATCGGTACCGCAGGCGGCCGTCGAGTCCGAAGCCTCGCTGAGCGCCGCCGACATGACGCTGCTGGTGGATGCGGTGCGCGCACGCGTGGCGTTGGGCCGTGAAGCCCGCCTGCGCCAGGCACGCGATCGCTTCCTCGCCGAGTTGCTTGCACATGCGGGGCTGCGCGTTTCGGAACTCGTGAGCGCACGGATGGGCGATGTCGCGCTGCATGCCGTACCCACGGCGCAAGCGCCATCCGATGACGCGCTGCCGGCATCCGTCTGGTTGCTGGCGGTCGGCAGCGGGCGTACACAGCGGTGGCTACC
>RepKanNP_Acetate_BrdU_F21BDRAFT_1000371_pt1 | contig 17734 bp, 15 predicted proteins | sample RepKananBrdUF21B_FD_10624 | JGI IMG/M metagenome (IMG submission 10624)
CGATGTACTGTACGACTGGCGCCCGCAGAGCACCTACATCCGCCGCCCGCCGTATTGGGAAGGTGCGCTGGCTGGCGAACGCACGCTCCAGGGCCTGCGTCCGCTGGCCGTGCTGGGCGACAACATCACGACCGATCACCTCTCGCCGTCCAACGCCATCCTGGCCAGCAGCGCCGCCGGCGAATACCTTGCCAAGATGGGCCTGCCGGAAGAGGACTTCAACTCGTACGCCACGCACCGCGGCGACCACCTGACCGCGCAGCGCGCGACGTTCGCCAACCCCACGCTCATCAACGAGATGGCCGTGGTGGACGGCGTGGTGAAGAAGGGTTCGCTGGCGCGCATCGAGCCCGAAGGCAAGGTCACGCGCATGTGGGAAGCGATTGAGACCTACATGGACCGCAAGCAGCCGTTGATCGTGATTGCCGGCGCCGACTACGGCCAAGGCAGCTCGCGCGACTGGGCTGCCAAGGGCGTGCGCCTGGCCGGTGTGGAAGTCATCGTGGCCGAAGGCTTCGAGCGCATCCACCGCACCAACCTGATCGGCATGGGCGTGCTGCCGCTGGAGTTCAAGCCGGGCACCACGCGCCTGACGCTGGGCATTGACGGCACCGAAACCTATGACGTGATCGGCGCGCGCAAGCCGCGTGCAGACCTGACGCTGGTGATCCATCGCAAGAACGGCGAACGTGTGGAAGTGCCCGTCACGTGCCGCCTGGACAGCGATGAGGAAGTCTCGATCTACGAAGCGGGCGGCGTGCTGCAACGCTTTGCGCAGGACTTCCTGGAATCGAACAAGGAGGCGGCATGAGCCATCCCGCACAGATCAAAGTCCCCGCCACGTACATCCGTGGCGGTACCAGCAAGGGCGTGTTCTTCCGCCTGCAGGATCTGCCGCAAGCCGCGCAACAGCCGGGCGCTGCCCGCGATGCGCTGCTCATGCGCGTGATCGGCAGCCCCGACCCATACGGCAAGCAGATCGACGGCATGGGCGGCGCCACGTCCAGCACCAGCAAGACGGTGATCCTGGCCAAGAGCACGCGCCCGGACCATGACGTCGATTACCTGTTCGGCCAGGTCTCCATCGACAAGCCGTTTGTGGATTGGTCGGGCAACTGCGGCAACCTTTCGGCCGCTGTCGGCCCGTTCGCCATCAGCAACGGCTTGGTAGATGCGAGCCGTCTTCCGCCTAACGGGCAGAACGGCACCGCCATCGTGCGCATCTGGCAAGCCAACATCGGCAAGACCATCATTGCGCACGTGCCCATCACCAACGGCGCGGTGCAGGAGACGGGCGACTTTGAACTGGACGGCGTGACCTTCCCGGCGGCGGAAGTCCAGCTCGAATTCCTCGACCCGGCAGCGGAAGAAGACGGCGACGGCGGCGGCGCGATGTTCCCCACCGGCAACCTCGTCGATGACCTGGAGGTGCCCGGCGTGGGCACGTTCAAGGCGACGATGATCAATGCCGGCATCCCGACAATCTTCGTGAACGCCGAGTCCATCGGTTACACCGGCACCGAGCTGCAGGACGCCATCAACGGCGATGCAAAGGCGCTGGCGATGTTCGAAACCATCCGCGCGCACGGCGCGGTGCGCATGGGGCTCATCAAGAACATCGATGAAGCCGCCACGCGGCAGCACACGCCCAAGGTGGCATTCGTTGCGCCGCCGAAGGACTACGTCGCCTCCAGCGGCAAGAAAGTCGGTGCGGGCGATGTGGACCTGCTGGTGCGTGCCATGTCGATGGGCAAGCTGCACCACGCGATGATGGGCACGGCTGCCGTGGCCATCGGCACGGCAGCGGCCATTCCGGGCACGCTGGTCAACCTGGCGGCCGGCGGTGGCGAACGTGGCGCAGTGCGCTTCGGGCATCCGTCCGGCACGCTGCGCGTGGGCGCGGAAGCGAAGCTCGTCGACGGTGAATGGACCGTCACCAAGGCCATCATGAGTCGCAGCGCGCGCGTGCTGATGGAAGGCTGGGTGCGCGTGCCGGGTTGAACCGGCGCCGACACTGTTGAGCAAGAGGCGGCAAGCATGCCGCCCTTGCGCTCAGGTGAAGGGAATCTGTAGCGCTGCGACCAGGCCCCCGCTTTCGCGGGGCGTCAATTCCAGCGCGCCGCCAAAGCGCCCCATGATCGCCCGCACGATCGAGATGCCCAGGCCGGCGCCTTCCCCCTGGCGCCGCCCCTGGTCGCCTCGCCAGAAGCGCTGCCCGATCTGCTCGGCCTGCTTGTCGTTCAACCCCGGCCCGCAATCGGCCACTTCGATCCGGCAACGCTTGGTCCCACGGTCAAACACCACATTGAGCGCGATCGGCTGATCTGCGGGGGAGTACCGCAACGCGTTGTCTACCAGATTGCGGATGCTGGTATCGAGCATGTGCTTTGGAATCGGGGTACCGGCATCCGGGCCGTCGGTGGTCAGCACAATGCGGGCGCGCGAAGGTGCATCCATGCGCGCGAGCATGTCACTGACCACCGTGGTGATGGATGCGCACGGGTCCACGTTCTGCATCGCACCTTCGGTACGCGCCAGCGTCATCATCTGATCGAGCGTATGCCGCAAGCGCCGGACGCCCGCCTCTGCCTGCCTCAGCGAGACTTGGGCTTCGTCCCCGTCAACCAGCCGGGCCACCTGCAAATGCGTGTCGATAGCAGTCAGGGGCGTGCGCAATTCATGCGCGGCGGCATCGGTAAAGGCACGTTGGTGCGCCAGTGCCTGGGCCAGGCGGCCCAGCAACCCATTCAGCGCGCCAATCACGGGTTGCAGTTCAGCAGGGGCATTCCCGGCATCAATGGGGCTGGTGTCATCCGTGCGTTTGTCGCGCAAGGTCTGGCGCAGGGCCTTCAAGGGGGAGAGCCCCCGGTCAATGCCGATCCACAGCGCCACCAAGCCGCCAATCACTGCAATCAGAAAAGGGATGCTGGCCGCGCGCAGCATTTGCGTGGTCAAGACATCTCGCTTGTCGATACGGTCGGCCGTGATGATCTGGTAACCGCGCTTGTTTTGCAGAAGGTAGATGCGCCACAGCTTGCCATCGACATCGCGCGTGCTGTAGCCCACTGGCAACGCGTGGCCCATCGCGCCTGGGCTGGTATCGGTCTGGGCGAGCACCGCCCCCTGCTCTGTGCGGATCTCGCAGGCAATGCCGTTCTGCCCGCTGACGCGAATCACGTCCGCCCAGTCCGGCTGCGGCACGTTGGGCGACAGCGCCGCTCGCGCAAGCAGCCCTGAGACCATATGCGCAGACATGGCCAGCCGTTCGTCCAGCGCATGATCGAGGTTGGTCCGAACGCCGTGCATCATCCATGCCGCCGCCAACGCCCACGGCACGATCAGCGCAATCCCGGCAATCAATACGGCACGCCAACGCAGGCTCACGACAACCTCCAGCCCAGTCGATAGCCCAGGCCGCGCGAGGTCTCGATCACGTCCCCGCCCAGCTTGCGGCGCAAGTTATGGATGTGCACGTTCAGGGCGTTGCTACTGGTGGACTCGGTCAGCCCGTACAGGCGTTCGTGCAGCATCTCGGGCGTGAGCCACCTGCCGCCGGTGTTGGCCAAGTGCGTCAACAGGTCGATCTCACGGCGGGTAAGTTCGACGGGCTGGTCATTGAGGCATGCCAGACCGCTGTCGGGCTCCAGGCGCAAGGGGCCCGCCTGGATCACCTGGGTCGTGCGGCCCTGTGTGCGCCTGACCAAAGCGTACAGGCGCGCCGCCAGTTCGCGCAGGTCGAAAGGTTTGACCATGTAGTCATCGGCACCGCCATTGAAACCGGTCAACCGGTGCTCAATCGCATCGCGCGCGGTGAGTATCAAGACCGGCAGCGAGGGCTCCACCGCCCGGATCACGGCCAGCAAGTCCATGCCGTCCCGGTCCGGCAGGCCGAGGTCCAGCACAAGCGCGTCGAAGGTGTTCTCGGCATGCGCCATCTCGGCCGACTGTGCATCCTCCACATGTTCAACTGCAATGCCATGCGCGCGCAAGCCAGCGATGACGCCGCTTGCGATCAATGGATCATCTTCCACCAGTAACACGCGCATGGATTCACACCTTGAGTGGACGAGGGGCCCTAGTGTCAGCGTGGCCCCAACACCTTGGCAAGTGCCGCCTGCAGTGGCATGCCGTTTATCTTCTGGATCAGCCCCTGCTCATCCTCGTAGACGATGCCGGGCGTTCCGCGAAAACCCAGCGCCCCCATCAGGGCTGTGTTGGTATCGATCGTGCGCTTCAGGTTGTCGGGCACGCTGGCCACTGGCTCGATACCGCCTTTGGAGAAATTGCGTTCGTTCTGGAACAACGCCGCTGTCTTGTCTTTTGCCCCGAGAATGGCTGCGGCCTTGGCACTACTGTCTGCTTTGATCACCCCCACGAGGATGTGCCGCAACTGCACCTTGCCGGAATCCACCCACGGGCGGGCTGCCTCAAAGAAACGGTTGCAGTACGGGCAATTCGGATCGGTGAAGACATACACGGTGCGTGGTGCACTCTCTTTGCCGTCCTGCACCCAGGTGGAGGCCGCGAGGTTCGACCAGATGCCTGCACTCATCGGCTTGGCCACCAGATTCTGCAGGCGTTGATCGTCAAGCGCCCGCCCATCCGCCGCCACGCGAACACCGATCACAGCATTGCCATCCGGCGTGACATACACGGCTAGCGGCTTTTGCTCTGCAACACCGCCAAAGCCGCGCAGACCACTACCTGCCGGAAACTCCTCGACAATGGTCACCCCCTGCTTCTCCAGCGACTGGATCACCGCTGGGCGATCCTCGCCTGCGGCAACACTGGATGTAGCAACAGCCAATGCGGCCAGACCTGCAAACAACGGAACACAATGCATGCTTCGAGACATCAATGACTCCTGGTTGGATAGACGTTGGGTTGTTCGCTCAGGCACGGGCATCACGGTGCGCCCGCGGCATCAAGACGGCTGATGAAGTTGCGTGCGTCCAGTTCACCCACCATCCGATGCGCACGCACTTCCTGACCATCCGGCCCGATCAGGATCAAGGTGGGGGGACCAAGCACGCCCCAATGCTTCATCAGCGCCTGATCCGTTGCGTCGTTGTGGGTGACGTCGGGGCGCAGTACCTGCATCCTGGCCAGCCGCGCATTGACTGCGGGGTCGCTGAAGACGCTTTTCTCGATCACCTGGCAGCTCACGCACCAGTCCGCGTAGAAGTCGATCAGCGTCCATTGGCCGCGCGTAGCAGCTTGCGCAATGCGCGCATCTACGTCCTGCACCGACTTCACGCTCGCGTGACTGGCGGCCGCAGCGCTGCCGTTGGCGTTGGTGTTGGCAAAGCCACCCACGGCGCGCAACGTCTGCAACGGCTGCGTGGGGGACGCACTGCCGGCCGCAGCGCCGGTCAGCATCATCACCGACCACACGCCGACAAAAACCGCCCAGAACGCCAACAGCCAACTCAAGCGATGCTGCAGCGTGATGGCATGAATCCATCCGATCAGCCCCACCGACACGGCCAGGCCGAATGCACTCCACAGCATCAGGCTGACGTTGCCGGGCAGAAAGCGAGCGAGCATCAGGATCGCCATGCCCACCATCACGTAACCGAACACCACGCGCACACGCTCCATCCATGCGCCGGGGCGCGGCAGAACGCGCGCGCCAAACACGGCAATCACCAGCAGTGGCAAGCCCATGCCCACACCCAGCGCAAAGAGCGCCACACCGCCCATCACTGCGCTACCCGTCTGTCCGATGTATAGCAGCGCACCCGCGAGCGGCGCCGTCATGCATGGCCCCACCAGCAAGGCGGACAGCACGCCAAGCACGGCGGCGCCCAGCACGCTTCCGCCTGCCTGGCTCTGACCCGATGCGTTGAGACGGTCCATCAAGGCCGCAGGCAAGCGCAGCTCAAACGCCCCAAACAATGAAGCCGCCAGCACCAGAAACAACCCTGCAAACGCACCCAGCAACCACGGCGATTGCAACGCCGCCTGCAGGTTGGCCCCCGCCAGACCCGCCGCCACACCAACAGCGGCATAGGTAGCGGCCATCGCCAGCACATACGACAACGTCAGCATGAACGCGCGCCGAGGCTTGGCCTGGCTGCCCACCACCATCGTCGAAACAATCGGGATCATGGGCAGCGTGCACGGCGTGAACGACAGCAGCAGCCCGAAGCCGAAGAACAGCAGTGCCCCCGCAACGGGCCCAAGCGCGGCCAGGCGTTGTGACACGGCCTGATCCTCTGCGACTGCCCCAGCCGCCGCACCATCACCCGCCGCCACGGCCAATGACGACGACGCCTGCGCGGTGGGCACACGCGCGGGCAAGTCGATCTTCATCGTCTGCGGCGGATAGCAGATACCGGCTTGCGCGCACCCTTGCCAATGCAGAACCACAGGCCCAGGCGTCTGGGCCGGCAAGCGCAACTGGAGGGCATCGCCCGTATAGATGTCGACGTCCCCGAAGAATTCGTCGGTGTGATGCGTTCCGGGCGACAGCGTCACGTCAACCGCCGTGCCGCGCGCATCGTCAAGCCGCAAGGACTTGCGATACACGTAGTAGCCATCCGCAACATGTCCGGCAGCGACCACGTGATCGCCTTGCAACTGCGGGGCACTCAGTGTGAAAACCTGTGACGCATCCAGGAAATCCGTCTTGGCTTGCCACGGCAACGGGCCGGCAGCCCAAGCGGCGCCCATGGTGAAGAACGTCAACACCAGGGTGATGAGATTGCGACGAAACAAGATGAACCCCTCTCCGTACCGAATAGGAGCAAGGGTCTGTGAAACCGATTAACCGAAAATTAAGCGGCACCGACACGCGTGACTGATGCGTGATCGTGAAGCGTGCGCCCCGATCTGGCGAGCGTCAGACCGGGGCTTTGGTGATTGTGTGCAGCACGCTCAGCGCTTGCCGCTGACCTGATCCATCGTCCGAATCAGGTCAGCCAACGTCTGCTTGCAGTTGGCAGCATCGGGCTTGCTGGCGCGCAAGGCTTCAAGCGCGCGGTCGATGGCCTTGTCAACGACGTGCCAGTCCGATGCGGCACGCGGCTTGAGGCCGGCCTCGGCGCTGTCCCACGAGACTTCCAGATCCTTGATGCGGGTCTTGGCACCGGCCAGGTCGCCCTTGTCGACAATGGCAGCCGTGTCGACCGCAATCGCGCGAAACGGACCCAGATCGCCCAGCTTGGAGGGCGTGGCCGCCTGCACGGTTTTCACCGGGCCAAAGTTGGCGGGCACCAGATGGCCGGCACCCGCCATGAACAAAACGAGCGCGGCAGCCGCCAGCGGCGGCGTCAGTTTGACGAGCTTCATGACATCTCCAGGGTTGGATGAAAAGCAGGGGCTTGCGGATCAGGCAGTCGACACAGCGTGCGCCGCACGGGCAATACGACCTTCGTGGCGTTGAGCAAACGCCACCAGCACAACGATGACGGCGAGGAAGACGGCACTGGTCAGCATCGCGCCCAGGCCCAATCCACCATAGCTTTGCGATTGCGACAGGAAGTCCCCCAACGCCGCACCCAGCGGGCGCGTGAGGATGTAGGCCAGCCAGAACGCCAGCACCTTGTTGGCGCCCAGCAAGTACGCAACGGCAGCCAACGCAATGAGCGCGCCAAACGCCACGATGCCTAGCTGGAACCCGAGGCCAAGCGCTTCGGTGGCAAGGTCACCAGCGGCCGTGCCCAGCGCGAACGTGCAGAGAATGGCCGCCCAATAGAACAGCTCTCGGCGGCGTGTATCGATGGACTGGATCGACAGCGTGTGTTCCACGCGATACCAGATCGCAAACAACGTGATCAGCACCACGCTAAAGACGGCGGTGCTCACGTACAGGCTCACGCCCAGCTTGTCGGTCAGCAGGTCGGTGATCTGCGTGCCGACAACGCTCACCAGCACCACCGTCAGCCAGTACAACCACGGCACATAGCGCTGCGCGCGCACCTGCGCCACGAGTGCAACAGCAAGCAAACCCGCCATTGCACCGCCGGTGATGGCCGTACCCAGCCCAACGTTGACGGCCAGAAAATCCGCGCCCGTCTCACCCACCGTGGTGGAAAGAATTTTGATGATCCAGAAGCCCAGCGCCACCTGGGGCACCTTGTTCAATAGGCTAGGCACTACGCGTGCCGGTCGTGTGTGCATTGCTTCCTCCGTCAATTGCGCCGTCAACTTCGCGAGCGCGAAACAGTGATGACGGTGACAGGCTAGGCACGCAGACTTAGATGCCACTGAGATGTGGCGAGTGGATGGAATGGCGTGATCAGTGGCCCGCTGCCGCGGGCGCCATGCTGCTCGGCAGCGCCACAAAGTCGCCCGCATGGCGGATAGCTTGCAGTGCACGCAACAGTGCCTCGGGCGGACACTTTTCTTGCGTGATGCATCAGGCCGCTTGCTGCTGCGCGCGACCTGACGCATGGGCCAATCCCTCGGACAGGCTCAGACAAGATCAGCCTGCCAGCGTGTTCTTCAAGCCCAGCACTTCAATCGGTGCGATCTCGGGCGGCGAGGCCAGCAGCGCGTCTGCGTTGGCCATGAGCGCCTTGGCAATTGGGCCATCCAGGTGGGCCTGGCGGTTCTGCTCGCTGGTAAAGGCATCGAAGATGCCGAACACGTTGGGCGCAATGCGCAACGCAAACCAGATCGGGGTGGTGGCTTCCTGATTGGCCATCTCCAGGCCGGCCTGCAGAAAGTCAGCCACAGCCTGCTCCTTGCCCGGCTTGGCAGTCAGCCGGGCGAACAATGCGTACTTGATCATCTTGGGTCTCCAGATGCCGCGCAGGGGGTCTGCTCGGACAGACGTACTTTACAAAGCGGTCGTGACGGAAAATACTGTCTCGATTGACAACTTTGATATCGATACTGCCATGCGGATTGTCGTGCTCACGCTGGAAGGTGTGTTCGATACGGGGCTGGCCACGGTGCTCGATGCCTTTGCCACGGCCAATGAACTGGCGCGGGTGGCCGGCATTGATGTGCCGGCGTTTGAAGTGGCAGTGGTCGGTATGCGGCCGCAGGTGCGCAGCGGGCTGGGCCTGCAGGTGCCCGTGTGCAGCGTGGGCGATGCGCCCTCCCCCAACTGGGTGATCGTGCCGGCCATCAGCGCCAAGATGCCCGACGTGCTGGTGCCCGCGCTGGGCCGCGAAGATGTGGTGGACGCGCTGCCCGCGCTGCGCACGTGGTCGGCTGGTGGTGCGCGCATGGCGGCTGCCTGCATCGGCACATTTGTGTTGGCAGAAAGCGGCCTGCTGGACGGCCATGACGCCACCACCACATGGTGGCTCACGCCGCTGTTTCGTCAGCGCTACCCGCAGGTGCGGCTCGACGCGCATCGCATCATCGTGCCCAGCGGCACGATGCTCACGGCTGGTGCCGCGCTCAGCCACATCGACATGGCGCTGTGGGTGATCCGCCAGAGCAGTCCGGAGCTGGCCGCGCTGGTGGCGCGGTACCTTGTGTTCGACACGCGGCCGTCGCAATCGGCCTACGTGATTGCCGACCACCTCTCGCATGCCGACCCGCTGGTCGAACGTTTCGACCGCTGGGTGCGCGAGCGGCTCGACACCGCCATCACGCTCGACGCGGCTGCGGGTGCGCTGGCCACCAGCAAACGCACCCTATCGCGACGGTTGAACGAGGTCCTCGGCAAAACGCCCATCGCCTACATCCAGGATTTGCGTATCGAGCGTGCGGTGCATCTGCTCAAGACCAGCAAGCACAGCGTCGACCAGATTGCCGAACAGGTGGGCTATGCCGATGGCGTGACACTGCGCACGTTGCTGCGCAAGCGGCTTGGCAAGGGCATTCGCGAGCTGCGCGCGACGTAGGCCGTGTCCATAAAAAAAGCCGTCCAGCGCAAGGCATGGACGGCCCATCGGCACAGCGTGAATCAATGATGCGGCGCGCCCCCCAGCGCACCACCCACCGTCCCCACCGCACCACCCACAGCGCCCGTGACCGGGGCCAGCGGCGTGGCCGCACCGGTTGAGCTGAGCGACGAGCCCAAACCAGTCAGCAACGAGCCAACCGGCGCCGTCACACCGGCTGCCGGGTTGCTTCCCCCCGCCGCAGCGCCACCCAATGCACTTGTCACCGGGGCCAGCGGGTTGCTCCCCGCGCCACCACCTGTGGCACCGCCCAGAGCCCCCGTCACCGCACCCAGCGGATTGCTGCCGCCCGCAGCACCGCCCAGCGCATTGGTAATGGGCGCCAGCGGGCTGCCCGATGTGCCGCCGCCCGGCGTGGAAACCGCGCCGCCCAACGCCGCTACCGTTCCGCCCGTGGCGGTCACCACGCCGCCCAAGTTGGACACCACCGGCGCATTTGTGCCGGTGATCGACGTACCGACGTTCGCCACCGTACCGCCCACGGTCTGCAGCAAGTTGGTCGCGGGGGCACCCAGGCCTGTGGCATTACCCAGTGTCTGCGTGGTGGTGGTGACTTGCGAGGTGAGCGGCACCACGGTCGAACTGAGCTGTTGCGTGACCTGCTCCACTGGCCCGGTCGACAGGACCGTACCCAGCGTGCCGCCCGCATTGGCCACGGCCTGCCCCACTTGCGAGACCGCGCCACCCACCGGCGTAGTCACCGGCGCGAGCGGCTGAAGCGGGCCCGTGCCCAGGCTGGTCAGCAGACCGCCCGTGGCATTGACGGTATTGCCGACCTGGGTGACCACGTTGCCCGTGCTGGACACCGTGGTCCCCACCGGGTTCGGATTGGTGCCCATGCTGCCCAGGCCGGACTGCACGCCGGTGCCGAGCGCGGAAACGGTGTTGCCGACGTTGTCGACCACGCTACCCAATCCAGACGCACCCGGCGCATTGGAGCCCCCCACAACTGCACCCAAGCCGCTGATGGCACCGCCCGTGGCCGTGAGCACGCCGCCGCCCTTGTTGGCGACGTTGCCTGTAGGCGTGGTCGAGGCTGTGGAGGTGGACCCGCCTGTGCCGCCCGAGTTGCCCGAACCACCGCTGCCGTTGTTGGCGGAAGTGCCGCCACCGCTGGTTCCGCTCATGTCGCCCGATCCCGAGCTTGCGCAACCGCCCAGTACCAGCAACCCGGCCAGCGTGGCTGAAACCAGCGTACCGCGATGCATTTTCGCCATGTCAGTCTCCCGTTTCAAAAATGCGCTTGATAATGTACCAACCCACTCAACCCCATTCATGATTCAAATGGGCCAGCCCATTAACCGCATATCGGCTTGAAATGCAGTCTATGAAGCCATATTGGCTGAATTGCAAACATTTTCAAACGGTGCAGAACCCTGACCGAAGCCGCCCTGCCTTGATGGCAAGCGGCACGAATCCAGCCGCAGCAAGGGCGCAAACGTTGACGAGAAACGGAGAAAAAACGGGATTATGTTCTGAAGGCTGACTCTAAATTACTCAATATGAGTAATATACCGACACGCGTGCAAATAAAATCACCGCGCCGCGCCACAGCGTTGGAAAACGTCCGATTACGCCTCCAGGCGGGTGACCTTGGTCAGGTAAAACGACTGCCGGATTGCAAACCCCAGGCGCTCATATAGCGCAATCGCCACACGGTTATGGTCGAACACGTGCAGGAACGGCGTCTGCCCGCGCTGGGCGATGTCATGTTGCAAAACGCGGATGAGCCGGTTGGCAAAACCTTTGCCGCGGTGAGCATCGTCCACGCAGACAGCGCTGATCTCCACGTAGTCATCCAGTTGCATGCGCTCGCCGGCCATGGCGATCAGCCGGCCGCCCTCGCGAATGCCGATGTACTGGCCGGTCTCCTGCGTGCGTGTGCGGAACGGGCCAGGCTTGGTGCGCTCCGCCAGGTCGAACATGTCGGCCGCATCGGCACGCCCCAAGCGCACGATGCCCGTGGTATCAACGGGCCCGCCAGGGTCACGCACCACCATCATCTGCTGCAGGAGGCCCGCCCGCTCGACGGCAAACTCCTGCGGCACATCAATGGCCGAACGCGCAAACAGTGACAGTTGCTCACCCGGTTCGAGCAACCGGTGCAGTGCCTGCCATGCGGCGGCCGTCTCGTCAGAGCTGGCAACAATGGCCGCAAACGGTGCAACGTCGGCACGGTAGCGGCAGGCAAGCGGGCCGCCCTGCCGGAAATGCAGGTGGCCACTCGCCAGCGATGACCAGATGGGGTTGTCGAGCACGTGCGCGTCAGGTGCAGCCATTTCGTCGTCCTTGGGTCATGCGGACACGCGCAGCGCGGCCACATAGTCTTTCCAACGCGCCAACGTCTGGGCACGCGCCTGCGTATCGCCATCATCACGGCCATAGCGCAGCGCGATATAACCGGCGGCCACGCGGCGCAACGCCTCAGCCGATTGCGGAAACCGCACGGCGGCACGCTCGGCGTAGGCCATCGGCCCTTCAGTCGGGCTGCGCGGGCAGCCGTGCCGCGCGAGCTGGTTGCACACGCGCTGCCATTGCACTTGTACTGGGTCAGGCTTGGGCTTGCGCTGCTGCCACAGCAGCGGCAACGCCGCCAACAGGAAGATGGCCGACACCCCCCACAGCACCGCACGCGGGTCTGCCGCCTCCAGCCCCAGCCACGCAAAGAGCTGCGCCTGCCGGTTGCGGTCATAGCCGAGCACCCAGCGGTTCCAGCCGCTGATGAGGCCATCCAGCCCCCAGCGCACGCTGCGCAGCCACGCGGGTTCCTCCACGCGGCGCGAGCGAAATTCGCTGGCGGGCACGGCAGCAGCCAGGCCACGTTCCACGCGCTGCGGCGCGACGGCGGCGGTCGGGTCCACACGCACCCAGCCACGTCCGGCCAGCCACACCTCCGCCCAGGCATGCGCATCGGACTGGCGCACGATGATGTCGCCGCTCACGGCGTTCACCTCGCCACCGAGGTAGCCCACCACCACGCGCGCCGGCACGCCCGCCGCGCGCATCAGGAAGACGAAGCTGCCCGCGTAGTGCTCGCAAAAGCCGCGATGCGTGCGGAACAGAAAGTCGTCAATCTGCTCGCCCTGCAGCGGCTCGGGGTCGAGCGTGTAGGCAAACGGGGCGCTGCCAAACAGCTTGAGCGCTGCCGATACGCGGTCGGCCGGCGGCAGCTCTGCCCATTGCACGGCCAGCGCGCGCGTCTGGTTGTTGCCCGGCGGCAGCGCCAATGCGGTCTGCAGCGTGAGCGGGTCCAGCGGCTGTGCATCATCCACGCGACTACGATCAGGCAAGCGTGAACGCGCGTGGTAACGCATGCGCTGGTCGATCGGCTGCCGGCTGAGGAACTCCGCATCGACACTGCGCCCGATGTCGTCACGCGCATCGATCGATACGCCGCGATCGAGCGCAAACAGCCAGCGCTGGTGCGTCGTTTCCAGCGTGATGTTGTAGTCGACCACGCCCGGCAGACCCGCAATCGCCCCACCTTCCGCGCTCGCAGAATTGGGTACGCTTCCGGGCACGGCCCGTTGCCGCATCGACGCTGCCGTCCATGCCTGGCCATCAAAACGCCACAGCACCATGCCGCGCCAATAGAGCGTATCGAGTGGTGGCGGCGTCCCCGCAAAGTCGGCGCGGAAGGCCAGGTCATCCGACAGGATCAACTGGCCGATGGAGCCAGGCGCCATGCGATCCGTGATGCCGCTGGTGCCGGTTTCAGCGGAGCGCGGCAGGCTCCACAGCGGATGATCCAGGCGCGGAAACAGCAGGAACAGTACGGCCGCGCATGGCAAGCCCATCGCCACCAAGCGCCCCAACACACGCACGGCCGACACCCGCATGCGCGCCTGCGGATGCAACAGCAGCAGCCAGTTGCGCAGCAGCAGCGCCGCCGTTGCCAGCAAGGAAACGGCCATCCAGGGCGGCTGGTCGAACAGCGTTTGCGAGAGCAGCAGGAAACAGCACAGCTGCGTCGCCAGAATGCCGTTGCGCACCGTATGCGATTCCATCAGCTTGAGCACCAGGAACGCGCCCAACAACGCCACCGACAGGTCTCGGCCGATGTTGCCGCCGGTGCGCAAGGACAGCGCCAGCGTCACAAGCAGGGTCGCCACACCTGTGAGGCCGAGCACCCATTTACCTGGCAACGGCGCGCGGCGTACCCACAGCAGGGTGCGCCAGAGCAGCAGTACGCCAAACACGGCACACGTCACCAGCGGCAGCGCGCGCAGCAACGGCACCAGCACGACGGCAAGCTGTGCGATCAACCAACCGTGCTCGCGGTGTGTGAGGGCGCGGGCCGAACCAAAAGCCGCAGCCTGCGTGCCGATGGTGGCGGTGCTCATGCTGATTCCTCAGGCATTGCCGGCTTGCCCCACAGCGCCAGTGCGCGCAGACAGGCATCACGATGCGCAGGCCCGCGCGACGGGCCAATCGAGATGCCCGGCAAGGTCAGCGTGTATTCGGGTTCGTCACCGGCAGGTGCGTGTTCGGCGGCCAGCACCCAGGCGCACAGACGCGACAGGCGCTGCTCCGCATTCATGGATGGCGGCAGTGCCTCCCACGCGAGCACGCACTGCGCATGGCGTACCTGTTGGCCGGTGCGGCTCATCCACATGTCGAGCCGGGCACTGTGCTTCCAGGCGATGCTGCGCAGCGGATCACCCGGGCGATAGGCACGCAATTGGTCGGCGGCTTCTTCGACCTGGGTACGCGCGGCACGCGGGTTGTCTTCCTCGCCCGGGTCGGGCGCGAAGCTGGCGGGCAGCGGCGGCGCAGAGGGCTCGGGTTCGGGATAGACCAGCAGCGTGAGCGGCGCATCGGCATAGCTCCATGCGCGAAACAGGCCCAGCGGAAAGCGCGTCGATACCGTCAGACGCGGCAGTTTGAACCAGCCGCGCGGTTGTGCTGCAAACGCCAATGCCGCCACCGTGGCGTCCTGCGCATCAAGCGCGGCTTCAACCGGTGCGGCCTCGCGCGCGCTCACATCCAAACCCACGCGCGCCCAGGGTGTTACGTTGGCCAACGCCACGCTCACGTTGAGCGCATGCCCGGCAAACACCGCCTCGCCCGCCGCGCCGCGCACTTCCAGGTCGACGAGGTTGCGGTGCGTCTGCCACATGGCCGACGCTGCCACACCAGCCAGCACGAACGTCAGCAGAAAGCCCAGGCTCACGTTGTAGTTGAGCGAGGTGACGAGCATGACCACCAGCAGCAGCGCAAAGCCGGCACCCGATGCGGTGGGCAGAATGTAGACGTGGTTACGGTCCAAGCGGATGCGGCCTTCGCGCGGCTTGCGCGGCCGTTGCAGGAAACGCTGCACGCGTGCTCGCGCAAAGCGTACGCCCGGCAACGCCGCCAAGCCTGCACCCAGGATGCGAAACAGCGCGCGGAACGGTGCCGCCAGCCAGGAGGTGAAACGCGCCATGGCGCCGTGCACTTATGGAATGGCGACCGTATCGAGCAGCCGCTGCGCCAGCGCCGTGGCCGACAACGTACCGCCCGTCGGCAGCAGCCGGTGCGCCGCCACGGCCTTGAACACGGCCTGCACATCTTCGGGCAGCACGACATCGCGGCCGTCGATCAGCGCCCACGCGCGGGCCGCCGCCAGCAGCGCCAGACCAGCACGCGGCGACAGGCCCATCTGCACCTGTGTATCGGTGCGCGTGGCATTGACCAGCGCAAGCACATAGTCGACCAGCGCGGGTGCCACGTGCACGGCATCCGCAGCCGCTTGCAGGGCGACGACCTGCGCGGCAGTCAGCACGGGCTGAATGTCCTGCGGCGCGCCGCCACCCAGATACAGCGCGCGTTCTGAGCTTTGATCGGGATACCCGAGCGAGAGCCGCATCGTAAAACGATCCAACTGCGACTCCGGCAGCGGATGCGTGCCAATCTGGTTCAACGGGTTCTGCGTGGCAATCACGAAGAACGGTTCGGGCAGCGGATACGTGGCGCCATCGTGTGTCACCTGCCCTTCGGCCATCGCTTCGAGCAGTGCACTCTGCGCTTTGGGCGTGGCGCGGTTGATTTCGTCGGCCAACACCACCTGGGCGAACAGCGGGCCAGGATGGAATTCGAACGCGCTCTTTTCTTTTACGTAAATCGACACGCCGATCAGGTCGGTCGGCAACAGATCGCTGGTGAACTGCACGCGCTGATATTGCAGCCCGAGCGTGCGGGCCAGCGCGTGTGCAAGCGTGGTCTTGCCCACGCCCGGCAGATCCTCCAGCAGCAGGTGCCCGCGTGACAGCAGACACGCCAGCGCCAAACGAATCTGCAGCGGCTTGCCGAGCACGATGCGGTCGAGTGCGCGTTGCGCCTGCGACAACGCTGCCGACAGCGACAGCATTGCAGGCGGCTGTACCGGAGCAACCGGCGTCGAACGAACGGGAGAAAGCGGGACTTGGTTGGGCGTCATCGAATCGGGTGCGGCCGAAGCAACAATGCCAGCGAGTGTAGCGGCATCGTGCAGCGCCGGTACGCGCCCGTTTCCACTCCGTGCTGCGGCTACAACATCAGTTCGACTTGGCTGCGGGAATACCGGCGTCCAGCAGCACGCGTGCCGTACGCGGCAAACTCTTGATCAGCCGCGGCGCGTCGGTGCCGAACGTCTGGCTGGCGGTATAGGCGCCCTCGATCAGGAAGGCAAGATCATCGGCCAGCGCATCCGGGTCAGTGGCGCCGGCAGCTTCGGCGCGATCACGCAGGCACGCGAGCAACAGGGCCTTGTTGCGTTGGACGAATTGCCGCGCTGCATGCGACAGGTCCGGAAACTCCGCCGCCACATTCACGAACGGGCAGCCCCGGTAACCCGGGCGCGAGGCACGCTCGGAAACATCAATAAAGAACTGCAGCAGTTGCGCACGCGCATCGTCCGGGTGCTTGGCCATGCTCGCGTTGAAATAGCCCCAGAAGTTCTCGTCACTGCGCTCCAGGTAAGCGAGGACGAGGTCATCCTTCGACTTGAACTGGCGGTACAGGCTCATCTTGTTGACGCCTGCCTTCTCAACCACCGCCTCCACGCCCACGGCACGCACGCCTTCGTAGTAAAACAACTCACGCGCGGCTTCGAGCAGGCTGGCATGCGCATCCTCACCGCTGATGCGGCGGGAAGTCGGCTTGGGTTGCTCGACGGAAGGAGAAACGGCGCGTGGACCGCGTGCTGCCATGAGGGTGCTCCTGCAGACACGGCGGGTCACAAACCCCAGCCGTGTCGATGACATTCGATTGCTGCTTGACATGTTACCGAGCGGTACCTACCATCGCAAGCACGTTGTTACCGGTCGGTAACGAATAGCGCATTGTCGAGCCCACAAGAATCGAAGAACCGGAACCGGACACCCCTCCCATGCAGAGACTTGCCCGCCTCATCGCCCCACGTTTTCACTACAGCTGGATCGCCCTGGCGGTGGTGTTCCTGATCCTGCTGTGTGCGGCCGGCACGCGCGCCACGCCCAGCGTGATGATGCTGCCGCTTGAGCACGAGTTTGGCTGGAGCCGCGGCACGATCTCGCTGGCCATCTCGATCGGCATTGCGCTGTACGGGCTGACGGGGCCGTTTGCGGCGGCGTCGATGCAGTACTTCGGTATCCGCCGCACGGTGCTGGTCGCGCTGGCCGTGCTGGTCTCGGGCACGGCGCTCTCGGCGATGATGAGTCAGCCATGGCAGATGGTGCTGCTGTGGGGCGTGATGGTGGGCGGTGGCACGGGCGTGGCGGCCATCACCTTGGGGGCCACGGTAGTCAACCGCTGGTTCACGAGCCACCGCGGGCTGGCCATGGGCATCTTGACGGCCAGCTCCGCCACCGGCCAGCTCGTCTTCCTGCCGATGATGGCGGCGGTGGTCGAGCGCTACGGCTGGCGCCCGG
>RepKanNP_Acetate_BrdU_F21BDRAFT_1000374_pt1 | contig 17598 bp, 11 predicted proteins | sample RepKananBrdUF21B_FD_10624 | JGI IMG/M metagenome (IMG submission 10624)
ACGGTGGCGATCGCTGCGGTCAGCGTCGTCTTGCCGTGGTCAACGTGACCAATCGTCCCAACGTTCACGTGCGGCTTGGTCCGCTCGAACTTTTCCTTTGCCATGTCAGCTCCTCAATTCGGAATTGGCTAATTGCTAGATTTAGATGTGGGCGACACGCACGCGCGCATCGCCCAAAACACGTTGATTACTTCGTACCCTTGGCAGCCATCACAGCTTCGGCGATGTTCTTCGGTGCCTCAGCGTATTGCTTGAATTCCATGGTGTACGTGGCGCGGCCTTGCGTGGCCGAACGCAGCGACGTCGAATAGCCGAACATTTCCGACAGCGGGACTTCGGCCTTGATGACCTTGCCGCCGCCGACCATGTCGTCCATGCCCTGCACGATGCCGCGGCGGGACGACAAGTCGCCCATCACGGTACCCGTGTAGTCTTCCGGCGTTTCCACTTCCACAGCCATCATCGGCTCGAGCAGAACCGGCGTGGCTTTGCGCATGGCTTCCTTGAAAGCCATGGAGCCGGCCATGCGGAACGCGTTTTCGTTCGAGTCCACATCGTGGTACGAACCGAACGTCAGCGTGACCTTCACGTCCACCACCGGGAAGCCAGCCAGAATACCGGCCGGCAGCGTGTCGACGATACCCTTTTCGACCGCCGGGATGTATTCGCGAGGAATCACACCGCCCTTGATGGCGTCGACGAAGACGAAACCATTGGCAGCAGCAGCTGCTGCTGCCGACGTGGTCGCTGCCGCCTTCGCTGCCGCCTTGCCTTCTTCGTCCAGCGGTTCCAGCGTGATCACAGCGTGACCGTACTGACCGCGGCCGCCCGACTGCTTGACGAACTTGCCTTCGACGTCTTCAACCTTCTTGCGGATGGTTTCGCGGTAGGCAACTTGCGGCGCGCCGATGTTGGCTTCCACGCCGAATTCGCGCTTCATGCGGTCAACCAGAATTTCGAGGTGGAGCTCGCCCATGCCCGAAATGATGGTCTGGCCCGATTCTTCATCGGTACGCACGCGGAACGACGGATCTTCAGCGGCCAGGCGGTTCAGGGCGATGCCCATCTTTTCCTGGTCAGCCTTGGTCTTCGGCTCGACAGCCTGCGAGATCACCGGCTCCGGGAACACCATGCGCTCGAGAATGATCGGCGCGGCCGGGTCGCACAGCGTGTCACCCGTGGTGGCGTCCTTCAGGCCCACTGCAGCGGCGATGTCACCGGCCAGCACTTCCTTGATTTCTTCGCGCTGGTTGGCGTGCATCTGCAGAATCCGGCCCAGACGTTCCTTCTTCTGCTTCACCGGGTTGTACACGGTGTCGCCCGAGTTGATCTTGCCCGAGTAGACGCGGAAGAAGATCAGTTGACCCACGAACGGGTCGGTCATGATCTTGAACGCCAGTGCCGAGAACTTTTCGCTGTCGTCAGCCTTGCGCTCGAGCTTCTTCGTTTCGTCGGTTTCGTCGATGCCCTGGACCGGCGGAATGTCGACCGGCGACGGCAGGAAGTCGATCACGGCGTCGAGCATGCGCTGCACGCCCTTGTTCTTGAACGCGGTGCCGCACAGCATCGGCTGGATTTCGCAGGCGATGGTACGGTCGCGCAGCGCCTTGACGATCTCAGCACGGGTCAGCGTTTCGCCGCCCAGGTACTTTTCCATCAGCTCTTCGCTGGCTTCAGCAGCCGACTCGACCATCTTCTCGCGCCACTCGTTGCAGGTGTCAACGAGTTCGGCCGGGATGTCGGTGTATTCGAACTTCACGCCTTGGCTGGCTTCGTCCCAAATGATCGCCTTCATCTCCAGCAGATCGACGACGCCTTGGAAGCCTTCTTCCGCACCAATCGGCACCACCACGGGCACCGGGTTGGCCTTCAGGCGAGTCTTCAGCTGGTCGTAGACCTTGAAGAAGTTGGCGCCGGTACGGTCCATCTTGTTGACGAACGCCAGACGCGGCACCTTGTACTTGTTGGCCTGGCGCCAGACGGTTTCCGACTGCGGCTGCACGCCACCCACTGCGCAATACACCATGCACGCGCCGTCCAGCACACGCATGGAGCGCTCCACCTCAATGGTGAAGTCCACGTGGCCCGGGGTGTCGATGATGTTGAAGCGGTGCTCGGGGTAGTTGCCGCCCATGCCCTTCCAGAAGGCGGTGGTCGCAGCGGACGTGATGGTGATGCCGCGCTCTTGCTCCTGCTCCATCCAGTCCATGGTGGCTGCGCCATCATGCACTTCACCGATCTTGTGGTTCACACCGGTGTAGAACAGGATCCGCTCGGTCGTGGTGGTTTTGCCGGCGTCGATGTGAGCGGAAATACCGATGTTACGGTAGCGCTCAATGGGGGTCTTACGAGCCACGGTTAATCCTTTGCTCTGATTCGTCAACGGGGCGCTGCCGGATAGCAAGCGCCCCTAATACAAATGGGCGAGATGTGCGCGCACAACCCGCCCAGCAACCAACAACGTTCGTGAGTCGCTTAGAAGCGGAAGTGCGAGAACGCCTTGTTGGCTTCTGCCATACGGTGCACTTCGTCGCGCTTCTTCATGGCGCCGCCGCGGCCTTCCGAGGCCTCGAGCAGTTCACCAGCCAGACGCAGGGCCATCGACTTCTCGCTGCGCTTCTTCGCAGCTTCCCGCAGCCAACGCATCGCCAATGCCAGACGACGCGACGGCCGGACTTCGACCGGCACCTGATAGTTAGCACCACCAACACGACGGCTCTTCACTTCGACCACCGGCTTGATGTTGCCGATTGCCAGCGTGAACACCTCGATGGGCGCCTTGCCTGCTTTCTTTTCGATCTGGTCGAACGCACCGTAAACGATACGTTCAGCCACCGACTTCTTGCCGTCCAGCATCAGGACGTTCATGAACTTGGCGACTTCCACATTGCCGAACTTCGGGTCCGGCAGAATTTCCCGCTTGGGGACTTCACGACGACGTGGCATCTTCTTTCCTTCTCTGTTCAGTTGAGAACCGCTTCGGTTCTCCGGCCACCAACTAGCTTGTCTTCCAACAATCTGAGCCGGGTGACCACTTACTCGACGGTGCCAGTGCGGTCAAAAAACGCACCGTTGTACCGCCTGCTCATGACAAGACCGTGACCCCGCATTCGCACAACACGCGCGGACCGATCTCACTGACCACTTAGGCCTTCTTCGGGCGCTTCGCGCCGTACTTCGAACGCGCTTGCTTACGGTCCTTGACGCCTTGCAGGTCAAGGGAGCCGCGCACGATGTGGTAACGCACACCCGGCAAATCCTTCACACGGCCGCCGCGGATCAGCACGACGCTGTGTTCTTGCAGGTTGTGGCCTTCACCGCCGATGTACGAAATGACTTCGAAACCGTTGGTCAGGCGCACCTTGGCGACCTTACGCAGTGCCGAGTTCGGCTTCTTCGGCGTCGTGGTGTACACGCGGGTGCACACGCCGCGACGCTGCGGGCAGTTCTCAAGCGCCGGGCTCTTGCTCTTCAGCTTTTCAGAGACGCGGGGCTTGCGAACCAATTGATTGATAGTTGGCATTGTTCAATCCAGCTTGGTTTTTGAAAAATCGCCGGACCACATGACGTGGCAGCCTCACATGTGAGGCAATCGGCGCAATCGGGTTTTGGAAGTGGCGAGCAGAACGCTCTAGAGAGAGGACCTGCGGGAACAGATCGAGACCAAAGAGCGCGAGCCCGTCTGGTTCAGATGCCTTGCACAGCGCTTTGCCGGGCATGGACGTGCGAAGCCAGAAGCCAAAAACTCGAATCTGGCACTATAGCGGGGTGTTTTGCAAGCGTCAAGCACGCCGCCAGTCTGGCGACGCGCGTTGCAGATCAACAGCGGCGCGGTGTGGCGCCAATGGCACGCGGGGCCGCGCTGGGCCAGAGAAAGACGAGTGCTGCAGCCGACACAAACCCCAGCGCGAGCACCGAGACGCCAATCCAGCCGGCACGCGCCCAGACCACGCCGGCCAAACCGCCGCCCGCCGCCGCACCAAAGAAAAATGCGCCCGTGTACAAGCCATTCACACGCCCGCGGATCTCCGGCGACAGCGTGTTGACCAGATAGCGACCGAGCGCCTGGTCACCGATGGCGCCGAAGTCCAGCAACAGCGCGGCGACCACCAGCATCGCCAGCATGACGGGAACGCTCAACCCTGGCACCAGCGCCGAGGCCAGCGCGAGCAGCAGCCCAGTGGCCGCACTACCGTGCGCGAGCAGCGTGCCGAACCGTACCAAGCCGCGATCCGCCAGTCGCCCGGCAACAGGTGCCGCCAGGACACCCGCCGCGCCACACAGCGCGAAGATGCCGATGCCGTTTTGCGACAGATGAAACGGCGCTGCCGCCAGCCGTAGTGCCACGGCCGTCCAGAAGAGCGTGAATGCCGCCATCAGCAAGGCCTGGGTGGCGGCGCGCCGGCGCAGAAACGGCTCACTGCGCAGCAAGCGGCCGTACGAGCCCAGCAGCGCGCCGTACGACTGCGTACGCGGCGGCACAAAGGTCGGCATCACACGCGGCAGGACAATCGCCAAGACCGCAATAGCCACTGCCGACGCACCATAGAACGCACGCCACCCCCATTGCGCCGCAATCAGGCTCGCTGCGGGACGCGACAGCAGGATGCCCAGATTCAGGCCGATCATGATGTCGCCGAGCACGCGCCCGCGCCGATGGTCGGCCGCCAGGCGCCCGGCCAGCGCGATCAGCATCTGGATGACGGTCGACGTGAGCCCGATGGCGAACGCGGCCAGCATCAGCACCTGCCCGCTGTGCGCCACGGTAGTCAGCGCGAGCGACGCGACCGCGCCCCATAGTGTGCGCGAGGCCAGCGCGCGGTTGTCCTGCAGATCAGTCATCGGCATCAACAGCAGCAGACCGATGCCGTAGCCGAACAGCGTGGCAGTCACCAGCAATCCGGTAGCGGCCGTGGTCCAGCCGATGCTGGCGGCAATCTCGGCGACGAGCGGCTGGATGCCGAACAGGTTGACGACAATGAGCCCCACCGCCGCCGCAAACAACGGCGTTGCGCCGCGCGGCAAGCGATCTGCGAGGGGATGAGATACGGCAACGTCAGGGGCTTCAGTCGTCATGATGGCGGGAGGAAGGTCGGGACGCCCCATCGTAGCCAGCCGATTCGCGCAGATTAAGGTAGCCTCTGGCGTCATATTGTTTCCAGAAACGCGCAAATATGGATCGACTCTCCGACGTGGTGATCTTTGTGCGGGTGGTGGAGTGTGGCAGCTTGTCGGCGGCCTCCGATGCGATCGGGGTATCCCGCGGGGTCATCAGCAAGGCGCTGGCGCGACTGGAAGCGCGGCTGGACACCCGCCTGCTGCAGCGGACCACGCGGCGCCTGTCACTGACCGAAGCCGGTGCGGCCTTCTTCGAGAAAAGCCGCGAGGGCCTGGCGCTGGTGGACGCCGCCGAGCAAGCCGTGACCGCCTTGCGCGATGAGGCCCGTGGCACGCTGCGGGTGTCGGCGCCGGCGTCGTTTGCGGTGACGCTACTGGCGCCGCTGCTGGGCGCGTTCCAGGCGCGCTATCCCGCCGTGCAGATCGATCTGGACATGAACGACCGTTACGCCGATCTGGTGGCGGGACGCATTGACGTGGCGATCCGCATCGGCATGCTGGAGGATTCATCGCTCGTGGCGCGACGGCTAGCAAATTGCGCACACGCCATCTACGGTGCGCCGTCGTATTTCCGTGAGCGCGGCATTCCGCAAACGCCTGACGATCTGCGCGAGCACAACTGCCTCGTCTACGCCAACTACGATGGGCCGTACGACTGGGTGTTAACCGACCCTGCGGGCCAGCGCCATGTCGCGCACGTGAGGGGGTCCATGCTGGCCAACAACAGCCTCGTGCTGCGTGAGGCGGCGCGTTCAGGGTTGGGGGTATCGCTGGGACCGGCGTATCTGGTGCGCGAGGACATCGCGGCCGGGCGTCTGCAGGCGGTACTGACCGACTACACCGCGCGCGAGGTCCCGCTGCACGCCGTGTTCACGCAGCGCGTGCATCTGCTGCCGAAGGTGCGCGCGTTTGTAGATTTCCTGGGCGAACACCTGACACGTACCGGCGTGATGGGACCACTGCCAACAGCGGCCACCTAGGCCTGCTCGCGGCACTTCTCCAGCACGTCGAGCAACGCTTGGCCATAGCGGTCCAGCTTGGCCACGCCGATGCCCGGCAGTTCGCCCAGCGCCTCACGCGAGTCCGGATCGGTCTCGGCAATGCGGGCGAGCGTGCTGTCGTGGAAGATCACATAGGCCGGCACGCTGTGTTCGCGTGCCGTCTGGGCGCGCCAGGCACGCAACGCCTGCCAGCGCGCCTGCGCCTCATCGGAGAGATCGGCGGCTGGGTCCGCGCGTCGCTCCTTCTTGGCCGACGATGACGATGCACCACGCACCTTCTCCGCCTGACGCCGCAGGATCACCGACTGCTGCCCCTTGAGCACGGGGCGCGCCGCGTCAGTCAGGATCAGGGCGCCATGGCCGCCGTGGTCGACGGCAAACAAACCCTGCGCGACCAGTTGGCGGAATACGCTGCGCCACGCCGGTTCCGACAGCTCGCTGCCGATGCCGAAGGTGGACACCGTCTCGAGATGCCATTGCTTGACGCGCTCGGTCGCGTTGCCGCGCAGGATGTCGATGAGCTGCCCGGCGCCGAAGCTCACGCGGCTGGCCTGCTGCACGCGGTAAGCGCACGACAACGCCATCTGCGCCTCGCGTGTCGCATCCCAGGTTTGCGGTGGCGTGAGGCAGGTATCGCAGTTGCCGCACGGCTGGCTGCTCTCGCCAAAGTAGGCGAGCAGCGCCACGCGGCGGCAGCTTGCGGCTTCGCACAGGCCGAGCAGCGCGTCGAGCTTGGCGGTGGACACGCGCTTGTGCACGTCGTCCGCCTCGGACTCGTCGATCATGCGGCGCTGCTGCACGACGTCGGCCAGGCCATAGGCCATCCACGCGTTGGCAGGCATGCCGTCACGGCCGGCGCGGCCGGTTTCCTGGTAGTACCCCTCCAGGCTCTTGGGCAAGTCCAGATGCGCGACAAAGCGCACGTCCGGCTTGTCGATGCCCATGCCGAAGGCGATGGTTGCCACCATCACGACGCCCTCCTCCTTGCGGAAGATGGCCTGATGGCGGGCGCGGATCTCCGAATCCATCCCGGCGTGGTACGGCAGCGCGCGGATGCCCTGCTCGGCCAGCCACTGCGCGGTCTCTTCCACCTTCTTGCGCGACAGGCAGTAGACGATGCCGGCGTCGCACGACTCGCCATCCATGTGCTCGGCGCGGATGAAGCGCAGGAGCTGCTGGCGCGCGCTGTCCTTCTCGACGATGGTGTAGCGGATGTTCGGGCGGTCGAAGCTGGAGAGGAAGACGCGCGAACCCGTGAGCGCGAGGCGCTCGACAATCTCATCGCGCGTGACAGCATCAGCCGTGGCAGTGAGTGCGATGCGCGGCACTTGCGGGAAGCGCTCGTGCAGCACGGAAAGCTGGATGTACTCGGGCCGGAAGTCGTGCCCCCATTGCGACACGCAGTGCGCCTCGTCGATGGCAAACAGGCCGATGCGCGAGCGCTCCAGCAAGTCCAGGAAGCGCGGCGTCATCAGCCGCTCGGGCGCGACGTAGACGAGGTCCAGCCGCCCCGCCGCCAGATCGCGCTCGACCTGTGCGGCCTCGGCGCCGGTGAGCGCGGAGTTGAGGTACGCGGCGCGCACGCCGGCCTCCTCCAGCGCGGCCACCTGGTCCTGCATCAGCGCGATCAGCGGTGAGACAACAATGCCCGCGCCCTGGCCGCGCCGATGCCGCACAAGCGCCGGGATCTGGTAGCAGAGGGATTTGCCGCCGCCCGTGGGCATCAGCACGAGGCAATCGCCGCCGTCAGCCACGTGGGTGACGATCTCTGCCTGCGGGCCGCGGAACGCGCTGTAGCCGAACACATCGTGCAGCACGGCGCGCGTGGCGGCAGCGGTGTCTTCGGGCAGCGCCTGCAGCGCGTGGTCTATGGCGGGAGAGTCGTACATCGGGACGGCGGAGTGCACGTGGTGTCACGCGCGGGCTAGGCGAAACCGCTATTGTGACAAACCCCGCCGAGGGATGGTCAATCAGGACAATCGGATTGTCCGCGGATGATGCCGTCAGGCTTTGCGCGCGACGATGCGATGGATCGTCCGCCCCGACGAGCGACTGACGGCTGCCTCGTCAAAAACGAGCGTGGTGCCGGCCAGCGCCTCGCGCACGGGTGCCGCATCGAATGCGGTGAACAACCGGCCACGGCCATCGCGTTGATCGGCGTCTGGCGTCACGCGCCAGCTCAGATACAGCGTACCGCCCGGCCGCAACAAGGACACCAGCCGCTGCACTGCCGCACCGATCTGCTCAGGTGGCAGGTGCATGATGACGGTCTCGCAGACGACGTTGTCGAAAGCGCCTTCGGCAATGCCCACCAGCTCGGGCAACTGCGACCGCCGAAACGCCAGCCCCGGATATTGCGAGCGCGCTGCCTCCAGCAGCCCGGCCGAGGCATCGTAGCCGACGGCCGGATAGCCGTTGGCGTTGAGCCAGGCCACCTCACGCCCGGCGCCACAGCCGATGTCCGCCGTGGCCCCGCCTGCCTTGAACTCGCGCCGGAACAACGCGTACATGTCTTCCGGCGCCGGCTGCTCGCGCCACTCCTGCGCAAAGGTTTCGGCGAGGGTGTCGTAGGCGGCGACGGTCTGCGTGTCCATGGCGGTGGGCTCCTGAGCCTCGGTTCTTATTTCATCGTGAAACTGCGTAACAGCGTCAGATCGCCGGCCTTGCGCATCGGCACGACAAAGGTCTGCTGGCGCTCGGACGGCGTGTTCTCATCCGTGATGATGCTGACGGTGGCCGTGGTGATGATGCTGTTATCGCTGCCACTGCCGTAGTAGTTCACGTAGACGAGGTACGTGCCGGGCACGGGCGCCGGGTTCGAATAGATCTCGGGGCCATAGCCGGTGGTGACGTCCACGTCGAGTGCGCCGCCATTCTCGACCACGCGGTTGCCGTACCAGGCGTGCTGGCCATCGGGCGAGACAACGTGGAGGTCGAGATCGGTGCCATCCGTATCCCACGACAGGACCACGCGCAGACGCGGGCGCTGCTTGCCAGCGTAGCTGTCGTAGAACTGCACGCGCTTGGCATCGCCACGTGCGCTGCGCACTTCGACGCTGTTGCTGCCGGCGCCAAATGCGTACGGACGCGAGAACGTGCCGTCTGCCTCGATGCGCTGTGGCATCGCCACGCCATTGACGACGAGCGTGCCGACCGACGAGCCGTCTGCACCGCGACGACGGCGCGGCTTGTTCTCATCGGCGGACGCGGCGGCCTTGGGCTGGTTGCGGATGCGCCCGGCAATCATCGAGGCGGTGCCCTGCCCTTGCGGCGTCGAGACCGACACGGCCGGGTAGTGCACGTCCTGCGTGTAGCGCGAATCGTCGCCGGCCGAGTTGCGCCAGCCGTTGAGCGGCGTGGTGATCTCGATATTGCTGGCATCGGTTTGCGCAAATGCGCCCGACGCCCCGAGCGTGGCGAGTGCAATGGCGAATGCGAGGCGGAATGTGGAAGGCATCATGAGCATCAGAAGCGGATCGATTTCATCAACGCCAGCTCGCCGATCTTGCGCAGCGGCACGGTGACGAACTCGCGCCGCTCGTTGGGCGTGTTCTCGTTATAGATCAGCGTCAGTTGCGCGGTGATGAGATCGCGGTCGTGCGCCTTTTCGTCGAAGTTGTAGCCGCCGGCGTTGAAGTTGCCCCAGTAGTTCACGTAGAACAGCCACACGCCGGGGCGCGGCGCGGCGGTGGAGAAAATCTCAGGGCCGGCGCCATCGACGCTGTCCACGTCGAGCCCGCCGCCGTCGGACAGCAGCGGCTCGGCCCAGAACGCGTGATCGCCAATCGGCGAGATGACGTGCATGTCGACCTCGGCGCGCGGGTCGTCCCAGGTGAGGATGGCGCGCAGCTTGGCCGACGTCTTGGTGGTGTCGGCCTCGTAGAACTGCAGGCGCTGGCGCGACTGGCCATCGGGGCTGACGATCTCCACGCTGTTCGAGCCCGGGCCGAATGCCCACGGACGCGCGAAGCGGCCTTCGCTGTCGCCATACAGCGGCATGGCATTGCCGTTGACGATCAGCACCGGCGGGCGGCGCTGCTTGCCTGCCGCACGAATGCGCCCTGCGATGAGCGTGCGGTATTTCTGCGCACCACGATCGACCGGCGGTTTCGGATATGCGGCGGTGTACTGCTCCAGCTCGTTGGTCAGCTTGCTGTTGCGCCAGCCGCCGATCGGGCCTTCCAGATCGACCACCGGCTCGGCAACGGCCGAGGCACCCAGCAGCAAGGCCGCGGCGCCCATGGCCATCCGCGCTGTCCATGCCTTCACGTTCACAGCAAGCCCTCCCCTCGAATCAGGCGGCGCGCTGTCGCCTCAACAAACTGTTCGTCCTGCCCGAGCGGATGGTGCGCAAAGGCCAGGTGCAGGTATTCGTGCGTCAGCGCGATGCGGTCTTCCTCGCTGGCAAGCCGATGGATGTAGAGCCGGTTGCGGCGCGCATCGGCGTACGGGCGGCCTTCATGCACCACACACACGGCGGGCAACGGCGGCGTCTCATAACCGGGCTCGGCGCCCAGTCGGGCGGACCAACGCGGTGCCTGCGCCTGCAGCCATTGCTGCGCGCCCGCCACCGGCGAGCAATCGCCCGCGACCGGGCTCTGGAACGACGTCAACGTGGCCTGCGGCCACCACCGCGCGAGGATGCCGTCAAACCCCTGGCCACGCTGGGCGGCAGCGCGTGCAGCAGTCCAGCTCATCTGGCCACGCGCGCTGATCGTGCCGTGGTACTGCACAGACTGGCCGACCAGCACCAGCGCATCGGTAAATTCCGCCGCGTTGCGTGCGGCAGCCGCGGGCGGGCGCGGCAACACGCGCTGCGTGCGCGAGCTATCCGCGATCCGGTAGCAGCCCTTGCCACGCGAGGCATGCTGCACGAGGTAGCTGCGCGCGGCCACCGCCAACGCGCGGGCGGCCTGCGGCTCGGCCAGATCGCCCTCGCGCTCCACAACGCGCGCCACGTAGTCGTTCATGCCGAGCCGACCGGTGATGGTGGGCGCGTTGTTCTCGCGTGCGAGCGCCAACTCGCCGCGGCTCTCGATCGGCAGCGTATTGCCATTGGCGAAGCGCACGGTGTAGCGGCCTTCCAACCGACCGGGGACAGCGGGCCTGCCATCGGCATCACGCACCTCCCGCACGGGGTAGCGCGTAAAGAAATCGACCGCCACGCAGGCGTCGTCGTCGGGCACGGGCGTCTGCGCAATCAGCGGTGTGAGGCGCGGTGCAGCCGCAGCCAGCACCTGATTGCTCGAACCCGCGCCGCCCAACCACACGGGTGTGCCATCGGCCAGCCAACCGGCTGCGCCGCCGATCGACGCGCCGGGGCGCTGCGGGTCAGGCATGGTCCATGTCTTGGCGCGCAGCAAGCCGCCAAAGTACGACACGGTGCCCTCACCGCGCCCGACAGTCAGCACGGAGACGAGCGTTTGCGCAGCCGTCTCGCGCCCATCGGCGGGAACGCTGTGCAGCGCGGTCAACAAGTCGGTGACAGGAACGCGGCGCGCAGGCTGCATGGCACGCAGGTCGCGCAACCACGCGGGCGCGTTGGCTTGCTGCCAGAACCGGCGCCAGTCGGCGCTATCGAGGCCGAGGCGCGCCGGTTCGAAATAGCGACCGCACGATTGGATAAGCGCGCGCTCGCGGTCGATGCTTTGGCCGGCCGTGCAGCAGTAGACCTCTTCGGCATCGTTGCCGTGGCACGTGTAGTCGGGCGTGTTGATGTGGCGCGAGACGAGGTAGCTGTAGACGAAGAGTTTCCAGACGCTGCCGAGCGGCGTTTCGGTGTCGCGCGGCAAAGGGGTGGCCTGTGGTGCGCTTGTGACTGTGCTGGTGCTGAATTGCCAGAGCTTAGCCTCATCGCCTTGCAGGGCGGCATAGCGCAGCGGCTCCGACGCGGGTGCCGCGATGGCGTGGCCCGCAGACGCAAGTGCGCCGCCGGCCCAGATCAGGCCGGTCAGCACACTGCGCGCAAGCAGGCCGAAGCGCATTGCCGCGTCACTCCACCTTGTACGGATAGCTGGCCGTCTTGCCGTCGCCCTGCAACGCCTTCGCTTCCGGCTGATACATGCGGAAGTAACGCGCCGGCGGCAGCGCAAAGCTGCCCGGCAGCGAGAAGCGCACAAGCTGACGCAGCACGGTCGGGCGCTCCAGCGCGGGCACCGGCTGGTTGTACGACAGTTGGCCCATTTCGTAGGCGGCCTTGCGCTCGAACGGCTGCGGGCCGTTGCCTTCGTTCGGCTCGCCCTTCAGGCCGTCGATCTGGATGCCCCAGGTGGTGGCTTCCACTTCGGCGCCCGGCGGCAGCGGCACTTCGACCAGGCCGTAGCGGTACGTACCCTGGCGCGGCGTCAGCACCACCTCGTCGACATACAGTGCGTTGCTGTCGAGCGTGTCACCCGGCTTGACCGGCTTGGCCTTGAAGGCGATGCCGCTGCTGTTGGCGTCCGCTGCCGGCTGCTTGGGTGCCTTCGGGTCCGCCTTGGCCGGCGCGGAATCGATCGGCTCCAGGCGGTACAGCTTGCGCTCCACCGTAATCGGCAGCTTGGAGACTTCCGGCGCCCGGCTGCGATACGACACGATGGCCGATTGCGTGGTCACGTCGGACGGTGCGGCCGATAGGTCCAGCGCGGCGGGCACCTGGGCGCCCGTCCAGCGCCACGTCGGCACACCCACCGGCGAACGCGTCGCTTGCCAGCCGCCGGCCGACACCGCCGGCTGGATGGCAGCCACGCTCGCGCCTTGCAGACCGCCCAGGCCCTTCTGCAGCCAGACCAGCGCGATGGCGCGATCCATCGTCGGCATCGCGGCGCTGGCGCGGGCCAGCAGCGGTGCCGGGTCCGCAGCCGAACGGCCACCGCCCATCAGCAGCAGGCTTTGCACCAGCGGCGAGTTGTCGGCCGCCAGCGCATTGCGTGCGGCAATGTCTGCGGAGACCAGCGCTTCCGGCACCGGCTGGCCGATCTGACGCATCAGTTGAGCGGTCAACACCGTCGCAACCTGGCGGCCGCGCGGGGAGTCCGGCGCGACGAAGATCAGGCTGTCGCCCGCAGCAGGCTCAGCATCGGCCGGGGCCTTGGCGTTGCGAGCCAACTCGTTGGCCACGCCCGACAGCGGCGTTGCCACCGGCAGGCCCATCTCGTTGGCAAACCACAGCGCCAGCGCGCGGTGCAGCAGCGGCTCGTTCTGGCTGGTGCGCTTGTACGCTTCGAGCACCTGCTTCCAGTTGTCGGCCGGCAGGCTGATACCGACCGAGCGGCTGGCCAGCCAATCCGCGTAGTAGGCGTACGACGTGATCAGCGCGCTGCTGGTGGTCAACTCGCCCCACCAGCCGAAGGTGCCGTTGGTACCGGCCAGCAGTGCCAGGCGCTGGCGCTGCGTGCGCAGCAGCGCGTCGACACCTTGCGTGCCGGCCGGGCCGCCATCACCCAGGCGCGTGCCGGTGGCGGCCAGGCTCTGCTGGGCGAGTGCCAGCGGAATCAGGCGGCTGGCAGTCTGCTCGGCGCAACCGTACGGGTACTCGATCAGGTCATCCGCCACGCGAGCGAACTGGCTGGCCGTGTTGCCGACCACACGCAGACGCACATCGCGTGCATCGGCGGGCAGGCCGAGCGGCAAGCGGGTGCCTTGCAGCTGCGTGAGCGGGACGACGTTTTCGCGGTCCGCCAGCCAGCCGGTGGCATCCAGCTTGAGCGTGGTCTGCAGGCGGTCCGACACGGCATCGCCCTGCTTGAGCTCGGCATTGATGACGCCCGCCTGCAACGCCGTGACCGGCGCGCGCAGGTAGTTGGCGCCGCGCTTGAGCGTCACGCGCTGGTTGATGTTCAGGCCGGCGCCCGAGACGATCCAGTCGGCAGTGATGTCCTTGTCGGTCTGGTTGAAGGCGACCATGTCCAGGCGCGGCTGGTCGCTTTCGCGGAAGCGCTGCGGGCCGGTCCACTTCAGGTACAGCGGCTTGTCGGAGCGGATGCTCGCTGTGCGCTGGCCGACGATGCCGTCCGAGGCGCCGGTGGTCGAGACGGCGCGCACGGTGATGCGCCAGCGTGCCAGCGAATCCGGCATCTTGAAGGTCATGCGCGCGCGGCCATCCGCATCGGTCTGCAGGTTGGCAACCCACGCGGCGGTGTCCTGCTCGTCGCGACGCGGGCGCTCCAGCACCTTCACGCCACGCTCGTTGTGGCGACCGTACGTACCGCCCGGCTTGCCCGGCAGCGAGGCGAGCGCTAAGTCATAGCTGATGAAGCTCTGGCTCGACGTGGTGCGGACGCTGTTGCGGCGCGGGTGGTAGAAGAAGTCGACGATGCTGGGTGCCACTTCCGGTTGCAGCACGTAGATCATCTCGTCGACCACCGACACCGTCAGGTTGGCCGGCACGGCCTTACCCGCCAGCGCGCTGGTCAGGTCCAGCGTGACCGTCTCGCCCGGCGCATACACGGCCTTGTCGGCGCGCACCGTCAGGTCCAGCGTCGGTTGCGTGACGACGATGCCGGCGTTCTGGAACACCATGTCGCCATCGCGCACGTACAGCACCGAGAACGTCATGTTCGGTGCGAACTCGGCACCGATCTTGATGCGGGCGCGGTATTGCGTGGGCGTGACCTTCTTCAGGCTGAGCCAGTCGCCAGGGCTGGAGAGCAGCCCATGGCGCTCAACCTTGTCGCGCTCCAACGTGAGCAGCGCGTCGTCCACCGGCAGCGGGAAAGTGATCAGCGCCTCGGCGGTGTCGCCAATCTGGTAGCGGTCGCGGTCGAACACCATTTCGATGTTGCCGGGCACGGTCTGCACGCCGTCGCCGGCCACCCAGTGGCTGGCGGCTGCGAGCAGGTTGCCGGCAGCATCGCGCACCGACAGCGTGTACGAACCTGGTTGGTCGAACTTGACCGGGAAGGTCGCGTTGCCCTTGGCATCCGGGGCCAACGTGCCTTCGGTGCGGGCGCGTGTTTCCAGGCGCACCAAGTCCCACTTGGCGGGCGGCGCAGTGGCACCGCTGGCACCACCCACGACCGGCATCGGCGTCAGGTTGAACGACACGTCCTGCCCTGGCGTCGTGAAATTCGACGTGGTCGACAGCTTGTACGGCGTGGCACCGCGCGCGATCAGCAGTTCACGCGTGACCTTCACGCGGTAGGCCGCACCATCGTTGGCGAACACGGTCACCACGTAGCGGCTCGGTTCCTTGGCAGCGGGCAGCTCCAGCTTGGCGTTGCCATCGCCGTCGGTGGTCAGCTCCTGCTGCTCCAGCTTGACGGGGAACAGGCCGGCGTAACGCAGCTCGCCCTCCACCATCGTCACCTGCTGTGCACGCAGGCTGACCGACACCTTGCCGTTCTTGACCGGCTTGCCGTCCGGATAGCGCAGGCTGATCTTGCCCTTGACCGCCTCACCCGTGCCATAGCTGGCCTTGTCCAGCGACAGGTTCACGTCAAAGTGCGGCTTGATGTATTCGGCCACGCGGAAGGCGCCGCCGTACGTGCCGCCGTTGTAATCGAAGCGCAGCGAGTAGCCACCGGCCGGTGCGTTGGACGGCAGCGTAAAGCGCGCGTCAGCACCCGTCTCGCCGACCAGGCGCGTGGTGGACGTGGCCACCGGCGCGCCGTTCGGATCGAGCACCTGCAGCTTGATGTCGCCAGCCGCCGGCACGGTCGATTCGGTCGCGTTCTTGAAGTTGCGACCGATGAACTTGACGCGCACTTCATCGCCCGGGCGATACAACGGACGATCAGTAAAGGCGTACAGCTTGGTGTTGTAGATCTCGCTGTCGTAATAGAAATTCTCGGAGATGAACACGCCGCCCGCACGATCGTTGCCGATCACGTAGCTGCGCTCGGGCGAGACGTGACGCAGGTCCGCCGTACCATCGCTATCGGTGGTGCCCGATGCGAGCACGCCCACGCCGTCGGTCCAGCTCACGGCCGAACCGCTCACCGGCTTGCCGCTCTTGCGCTCGGCCGTCCACACCATCATCCCTTGCGAGGTGCCCTTGGTGACGGCCACGGTGTCCGACACGAACAGCAGCGTGTGCGCACGGTACGCGCCAATCACGGCTTCCACGATGTACAAACCCGCCGGCAGCTTGCCCACCGGAATCATCACGTTGCCGACGTTCTGCGGCATCCACTCGCTGCTGCTGCCTTCGAGCTTCACGTCCTTGGGCGGCGCAATCGGCTTGGCATCCCAGATCGGGTAGCGGAAGCGGCCGAGCAGTTCGTAGCCCTTGAGCGGCGCGTACTGCGGGTTGTTCGAGAAACGTGTGGGCGCGGTCATCTGGTCGCCCATGCTGAACTGCGGCGCGGTCTCCACGGCCTTGGTGCGCGTGGCGAACGACAGTACGCGCTGCCAGGCGCGGCGAGCCTGGCGCGTCCAGTTGTCCCACAGATACGCCAGCGTGTTGGCCAGACCTTCGCCCGTGTAGTTGGCCTTGACGTCGATGCGGTGCAGGTTCTTCTGCGCCTTCAAAAACTCGAGCGGCTGCGGCACGCGGTAGACGAGGATGTCCGCACCGCCGTAGCGGGAGAGTTCATCCTTGTATTCACGCCCCGGCGCTTCCAGGCGCACCATCGCTTCCTGATCGGTGCCGTAGCTGGCGTCCGAGAGCAGGAAGAACGGCTGGCCCTTGAACGGCTCGTAGCCGCTGGGGGGTGCATCGGCGAACGTGGGGTTCGGCTTTTCGGGTGCGTCGGCCGCATGCGCAGGGCCGACCAGCGCCAGCACGGTCAGGCAGACGACGGCAACAAGATTGAACGACATGAATGACCATCCGCGGTTGCGCATGAATTTTTCTACCGTGTCAAAAAGGCCAGACGAAACACGCCGATGAAGTTGGGATTGCCGCCCTGCGGCTGCCAGCGCGAGTCTTTCCATTGCATCAATTCAGAGACCGGGACCGCGCGCAAACCGTTGTCGGTGCGGGTGACGGTGCCAGTGTGGTAAGCGATGTAGCGATCCATCCAGATCATCAGATGCTGGTCGTCGCCTTGATCGAAGAAGAGCAGATCGCCGGGGAGCGCGTGGTTGACGTCCTTGGCAATAAAACGGCTGTTCTGCTGAATGAGGCCAAGCGCGGAGACGTACGCACCGGTGCTGCCGTCAATGCGTGCCCAACGCTGCGTGAGCGTGCGCTGGGCGGGCGTGAGGTTCAGCTCGGGCGGCAGTTGCCGTGCGGATTCCGCATCGCGCATGCCGTTGGCGCGCAGCCAGTGGGCGTCGTGCGAGCGCAAGGCCTCGCCAGCAGCGAAGCGCACGAGGCCGGCGCAGTCGCGATGCGTCCAGCGCGGCGTCGGCCCCTGGCGGAGCTGCTCGTTGACAATGCGCACGAACCACGCGCGGAACACGCTGGATTGATCCGGCGTGAGCGCGTCGGGGTCTGCCGGTGCGGCGTCCGCCCAGCCGGACAACGCGCGCGCCGGGGTGACGACCGCTTGACCGAGCAGGCAGCCGCCGGCCACCGCCAGCCAGCGGCGGCGGTTCAGCACGGCGGCCGAGGCGC
>RepKanNP_Acetate_BrdU_F21BDRAFT_1000381_pt1 | contig 17079 bp, 16 predicted proteins | sample RepKananBrdUF21B_FD_10624 | JGI IMG/M metagenome (IMG submission 10624)
GCGGCGGGCGCGGGTGCGGCTTCTGCTTCGGTGGTGGCGGCCTGGCGTGCGCCCATGCCGAACCACAGCCCGGCGGCGGCCAATGTGCCCAGCACGACGATGAGCGCGATGGCGCGCCGTTGTTGCGGTGGAAGAGTCATGTCAGCAAAGTGAGAGGTGCCGGATCACCGGCCGAGAATGCGATCGATGCCGGCTGCCGCCTGGTGTGCGCGCGACAACGCGGCCAAGTACTGCGCACGCGCCTGAAACAGCGTGCGCTGGGCATCCAGCACATCGAGAAAGTTGAACTTGCCGGCATCAAAGCCAATGCGCGCGGCGTCATAGGCACGCTGCGCGCCAGGCAGCACGTCCTGACGCAGCGACTGCACAGCGGCGCGCGCCGCATCGAGCCGGGCAACGTCCTGGGCCAGAGTGGCGTTCTGTTCGAGTTGCAGCGCGCGGTAGTCTTCAAAGGCCTTGTCAGCCAGGCGCTGTGCTTCAAGCAGGTTGCCCTGGTTGCGGTCGAACAACGGCAACGGCACGGCAATGCCGAGCACCGCCATGTTGTTGTTCGCACTGCTGTCGCGCTTGATCCCCACGTTGACCATCACATCCGGCACGCGCTTGCTGCGCTCGACGTTGGCGAGTGCCTGGCGGCGGTCGATCTCCAGCCGGGCGCGGACTGCACGGGGGGTGTTGTCCAGTGTGGTGGTGGCCTGACGCGCTTCGCGCGGCACAACAGGCAGCACCTCGGCACTGCCGTCGGCTTCCGGTGCGGCATCCGCCCCACCCCAGAATGCAGACAACGCGCGCTGCGCGACCAGCAGTTCTGCACCCGCATCGCGCAACTCAATGGCAGCGCTGGCACGCGCCACGCCCGCCTTGGTCTGTTCCACAGGTGACACCTTGCCCGCTTGCACGCGCCGTGTGGCAGCCGACTCCGCCTGCGCAGCCAGCGTGTCGGAGGCCTGCGCCAGCGTCAGGCGCTCCTGCGCAATCAGCAAGTCAAAGAACGCACGTGTCACGTCGGCGCGCAGCTCGGCGCGCAGAACAGCTGCATCTTGCGAGACGGCGTCACGCCCCAGTTCGGCTGCACGCGTACGGGCTGCTCGCTTGCCGCCCAGCTCCAGCGGGATATTGAGTTGCGCCGTCATGGTGGCGCGGTTGCGGCGCACGTCTTCGGTGATGAACGCGGCCTCGGGGTTGCGCAGGCGGCTCGCCTGATCCACCGCACCTTCACTGGCGGCAATCTCGTAGCCCGCCGCCGCCAGCGCGGGATGCGTCTGCATGGCGCGCTCCACCGCTTGCTGCAGCGTCACGCGTTCGGTCTGGCCGGTAACCACATCGGCGGAGGCAATTGCAGAAAGGGCTGCCGGGGTGACAGGGTCAGTTGCCGCCACGGCAGCCAAAGGAGCGGCCAGAAGACACGCAAGGGCCGCTCCAACGGGCCGATAGAGCCAGGGCTTGCAACGCATCACACGAGGGCGCCGTCGGTGTACGGATTGCGCTCGCGCGGGCCATGCGTGTCGGTCAGGCCGCCATCGGTGTACGGGTCGCGCGGGCCGATGCGGGCTTCGAGCACGGCTTGTGCGGCGGCGCCGTCGGTGTACGGATCGCGTGCGCCGTTTTTGGCGCCGTCGGTGTAGGGGTCACGCGGGCCAGCCTTGGCCAGCGGCGCGGTCATCGACTTGACCTGTCCCATCTGCGGCAGACAGCAGGCGTCGTGGTGGTCTTGCGCGGCCACGGCAGGGCCGGACGCCAGCAACGCTGCCAGCGCGGCAGAAGCGGCCAGGGGCAATACACGTTGGAATCGAATCGCCATGATGATCTCCTTGGATAGTCCGACACCAGCAAGACAGGAAGGGGGGCGGTGTCAGTGGGGCCAGTCTAGGGAGGGGGTCGCCACGCGGGCATGACCTGAACATGACAAACTTGTCATCTTCGGCCCCGCGGCTGGGGTTTTGGCATATCGTGGCGGCATCGGCAGCCAAGACGGGAGCGCCCTACCGCGCGCGCCCGCAACTTTCATCATGCGACTGCTCATCGTTGAAGACGAGCCCAAAGCGGGCGACTACCTCCTGAAGGGCCTGACGGAATCCGGCTTTGTGGCCGATCTCGCCCGCACCGGCCCGGATGGCCTCTTCCAGGCCATGGAACACGACTACGACCTGATCGTGCTCGATGTCATGCTGCCCGGCATGGACGGCTGGCAGGTCATCCAGCAACTGCGCCGCCAAAAGAGCACGCCGGTGCTGTTCCTGACCGCGCGTGATGATCTGAACGATCGTCTGAAGGGCCTGGAACTGGGCGCCGACGATTACCTCGTCAAACCCTTCGCCTTTGCCGAACTGGTGGCGCGCGTGCGCACCATCCTGCGGCGCGGCCCGCTGCGCGAGAACGAAGTCCTGGAAATTGCCGACCTGAGCATCGACACCATCAAGCGCCGTGTCACACGTGCCGGTCAACGCATTGACCTGACCGCCAAGGAATACGCGCTGCTGCATCTGCTGGCACGCCGCGCAGGCGAGGTGCTGTCGCGCTCGCTGATCGCCTCGCAGGTGTGGGACGTGAACTTCGACAGCAATACCAACGTGGTCGACGTGTCGATCCGGCGCCTGCGCGCCAAGGTGGACGACCCCTTCGAGCACAAGCTGATCCACACGTTGCGCGGCATGGGCTACGTGCTGGACGCGGTGGGGCGCTAATGGGCGCGCTGATGCGCTGGCCTGCATCGCTCGCCGGCCGGCTGGTGCTGGCCTTCGTTGTGGTGGCGGCCGTCACGCTCACCGCGGCCGGTGCGTATCTGTACTACGCGCTGAACGCCCAGTTGCGCGCCACTGACGACACCATGCTGCTCGGCAAGATCACGCAGCTGCGCCACCTGACCAGCGAGGCGACCAGCGCAGACGACCTGGCGCGCAGTGCGCACCGCTATACCGACGTGGTCTCTGGCCATGACGGGCTGATCCTGCGCATGGCCTCGCCCGAGGGGCGCACGCTGATCGAGGTCAATCCGGAAGGCGAATCGGTGACGATGCCACCTGCCATTCCGGCCGAAACGTCACCCGCTGAATCGGCCGTGCACACCTGGACGTCGATGTCTGGCATTGCGTCGCGAGCAGTGGCGGCGGAGGCTTGGCTTGGGCAGACCGGCACCAAGGTCATCGTGCTGGTAGCACAGGACGGCGACAGCCGCGCTGCGCTACTGGCCAACTATCAGCGGCACATCGTCTTTGCGGTGGTGGGCGGTGTGGCTGCCGTGGCGCTGCTGAGCCTGCTGCTGGTGCGCAGCACGTTGCGTGGGCTGGAGCGCATTGGGCGACAGGCTGCGGCGGTGGTCCCCAGCCAGCTCGACACACGTCTTGCGCTTGAGGGGGCACCGCGCGAGCTGGCTGACCTGCTGGCCTCGCTCAACGCCATGCTCACGCGCCTGCAGGACGGCTTTGCGCGGCTCTCGCAATTCTCGGCAGACCTGGCGCACGACTTCCGCACGCCGCTGGCCAACCTCGTCGGCCAGACTGAAGTCACGCTCGCCCACCCGCGCACGGTGGAGGAATACCGCAGCGTGCTCGAATCCAACCTGGAGGAATACGCACGCCTGTCGCACATGATCGAAGACATGTTGTTTCTGGCGCGCGCCGATCACGCGCGCGTGGCGTTGTCCGTAGCGCCGTTGGACGCACGACATGAAATTCAGGTGCTGGTGGACTACTTTGAAGCCGTGGCCGCCGATCGCGAGATCGCCATCCACGTCACGGGCGATGCGCAGGTGCATGCAGACGCGACGTTGCTGCGCCGCGCGATCAACAATCTGCTGGACAACGCGCTGCGCTACACGCCAACGGGTGAGCGCATCGATGTGGTGGTGGGACGCCTGCCCCAAGCGATCAGCATCGCTGTGCGCAACCCGGGGCCAACCATCCCGGCCGCGAGCCTGCCACTCCTATTCGAGCGCTTCTACAGGGAAGACCCATCGCGCACGCAATCCAGCCAGTCCACGGGGTTGGGACTGGCCATCGTGAAGACCATCATGGACCTGCACGGGGGTACGGTGCAGGCCAGCAGCCCGCCGGGTGGGCGGACCGAGTTCCGGCTGGTGTTTCCGGCTTAACGACGCTTTGGTGCCCGTCGTTCAAGTCCCCGCAGTTCAAGTCCCCGCCGTTCAAGTCCCGATCCGCAGCGCCGACGGCGTACGTGTTGCATCACGCCCGTCATCACGCAGCACCTGCCGATACGCCGCGGCCACCAATTGGCCGATGAAGCGCAGCAGACGGCGCGGTGCGTTGATGTCTTCCGTGACGGCAAAGCGCGCTGCCATGCCGTCTGCCGGGTCGCCCGAGAGCCAAAAGCGTACGCCTGCCGGCACGTCGATCGATTGACCAGGCTTGAGCCAGATGTCCTGCATCTGATGTTCTTGCGTGACCCACAACAGCCCGGCTTGTGCGGCGATGGTTTGGGTCCGTGCCGACCGCCAGCTCACCGGCACGCCCGGCCGGTCCAGTTCGAAAATCCTGATTTCGCGCATGATGGAGACTCCTTGTGCCGGGGTTCGTGGTGGATGTATTTGGTATCGGGCACTGCTGGTCGGCACAATTCCATCTTGCGCGGCGCGTCAAGGCATTGACATGAACAGTTGCGAACAGTTTGGCTGAACTGTTCAGCATCTTTCGCGAACAGTTTGCCGCGCCCAATCCAGCGGAAAACATTCGATTGCTAAACTGGCGCCCCTCCGTCCCTTTGCCCGTCAGGCACCCCCTTCATGCCCTACCTCTCCGGCCAGGATCGTGTCCTGCTGGTCAGGTTGGAACCGGGTGTGGTAGGTATGGACAGTATTGACTTCAGATCGACGAATCCGTGCAGGCAAGCGTTATGCAAAGCAAAAGTAGAGCAACACTCATCGGACTCATTGCGGTGTTGCTGTGGAGCTCGATCGTCGGCTTGATCCGCGGCGTCAGCCAGAACCTGGGGGCGGTGGGCGGCGCCGCCATGATCTATTCCGTTGCCTCGGTGCTGCTGTTGTTCACCGTGGGCCTCGGCAATCTGAAGACGTTTCCCCGGCGTTATCTGGTGTGGGGCAGCCTGCTGTTCGTTTCGTACGAGCTGTGCCTGTCTTTGTCGATCGGCTATGCCAACAGCGGCCGGCAGGCCATCGAGGTGGGGATGGTCAACTACCTCTGGCCGACCTTCACGATGCTGTCGGCCATCGCATTTAACAAGCAGCGCGCGAATGCCCTGATCGTGCCGGGCGCGTTGGTCTCCATCCTGGGGATCTGTTTCGTGCTGGGTGGGGACCAGGGGCTGGACCTCGCCGGCATGGCCGCAAACGTGAAGGACAACCCGCTCAGCTACGGTCTGGCCTTCGCAGGGGCGGTGATCTGGGCAGCGTATTGCACGGTCACCAGCCGCATCGCTGGGGGCAAGAATGGCGTCACGCTGTTCTTCATGCTGACGGCGCTCACCCTGTGGATCAAATTTTTCACAACGGGCGGCGGTGCGATGCACTTCAGCGCACCGGCGGCCATCTATCTGGCGCTGGCGGCCTGCGCGATGGGGTTCGGCTATGCGGCCTGGAACGTCGGCATCCTGCACGGCAACGTCACGGTGCTGGCGGGTGCGTCGTACTTCATCCCCGTGTTTTCCGCCGCGCTGGCGGCTGCGCTGCTGCATGCCCCGTTGTCGTTCGCGTTCTGGAAAGGCGCTTCGATGGTGGTGGCAGGGTCGATCCTGTGCTGGCTCGCGACGCGCGGACAACGCGCAAAAACATCGTCCGCGCCCAAGCCAACGACTTCACACGAGCAGCCGAGCGCCCACGGACAGTGAGCGCCAGGCGGTGCCCGCGCCTCAGCTCGCTGCCTGTTGCACCAGTCGGTGGTAGAAGCGGATCAGCTCGACCAGGTTGGCCTCGGTAATCCGCTCGTTGGTGCCGTGAAAGCGCGGCAGGTCTTCGGGTTTGGCACGCACCGGCGAGAAGCGGTACACGTGGTCCGCAATGCCAATCATGTGGCGCGAATCCGTTGCACCGATCATCAACCCCGGCGCCACCACCGTGCCGGGAAACAGCTCACGCACCGTCTTGTTGATCAACTGATACGACGCCGATTGCGTGGGCGACACCGGCGAGGCTTCGCTCACGCCCGGCAGGTTGCTCACCTCGAACTTGCCGTTGGGTGCCGCGGCCTTAGCGGCGTTCTCCACATGCTCGGTGATTGACGCCACGGTATCGCCCGGCAGCAGGCGGAAGTTGACGATGGCCTCGGCACGGCCGGGCAGCACGTTGTCCTTGTTGCCGGCCTGAATGACGGTCAGCGCGGTGGTGGTGCGCAGCATGGCATTGGAACTGGCAGACGCCTCCAGCTGCTTCTGCACCAACGGGCCGAACAGCCACAGGTTCGACAGCGCGACACGGCTGAAGCCCTGCATCTCGGGCGCCAGCGTCTGGAACATCTCCTGCGCCACACCACGAATGCCGGCGGGCAGCTGATCGTCGTCCAGGCGCTTGAGCGCGGCGCTCATCATGGCAATGGCGCTCTGCCCATGCGGCGGTGGCATCGACGAATGCCCCGGGGTGGCCGACACCTTGAGTTGCATCGACAGGAAGCCCTTCTCAGCCACGCCGATCAGCGCGGCCGGCTTGGTCAGCCCCGGCAGCACGCCTTCGGTAATCAGCAGCCCTTCGTCGATCACGAAATCAAGGCGTTCGCCGCGCGACTTGAGCAGCGCGGCGATCTGCTTGGCACCACGGTCGCCACCCACTTCTTCGTCGGCACCAAAGGCCAGGTGGATGGTGCGGCGTGGCTTGAAGCCGCTGGCGGCCAGCAGTTCGATGGCTTCCATCTGCGAGATCAGGTTGCCCTTATCGTCCCACGCGCCCCGGCCCCAGACCATGCCGTCCTTCACCACGCCGTCGAAGGGCGGTTCTTTCCAGTCGCCTTCCGTGCCGGAGGCGATGGGCACGACATCCTGGTGGGCCATCAGCATGATGGGCTGCAATGACGGGTCGGTGCCCTTCCAGGTGTAGAGCAGCGCAAAGTCCCCCACCTGCTCGCGTTGCAGCACGGCGTGCGCCTTGGGGTAGCGCGTCTCCAGCATGGCGTGCAACTGGCGAAACTGGTCGGCGTTCAACTGCGCGTCGGTGGCGCTGGAGACGGTGCGCGCACGCACGGCCTCGGCCAGGTGCGCCGCTGCGGCGGGGCCGTCCACGGCCACCGGCGTAACGGCCGGCACATCGAGCTGGCGCGAGCCATGCCGCCAGGTGTTGAAGGCCACATAGGCCGCCACCACAACCACCACTGCAATCACGAGCCGCAACAGCCGCCCGATCACAGCACCACGACGTTTGTACGACGCTTTCATTGGGTCTCCGCTCCTTGAGGGTGAACTGCCTTCGCCCGGCATGCGTGCACCGAGCGTAAGGCGACAGTATCGCCGCACTGGCGTGCCGCCGCCAGCACACCTCAACACGTCACCATGCCCTGACCGAGTAACCATCTACGCAAATATTCGTGGGAATAGGGTCACCCGCCATGCTGGAATCACCCCATGTTCCCTTTGCGGTATGCACACCCATGAAGCTCACACATCGACTCTTCCTCGCCCTCGCCACCCTCACATTGACCGCTGCCGCGTATGCGGCACCGTTGCGCATTGGCGTCACGCCCGGCGCGCTGGCCGATTCCGTAGAGGTGGCCGCCGCCGAAGCCCGCAAGCAGGGGCTGGACGTCAAGGTGGTCGAACTGACCGACTGGACCACACCCAATGTTGCGCTCGCCTCGGGCGATCTGGATCTCAACTACTTCCAGCACCAGGCTTTCCTGGACAACGCCATCAAAGAGCGCGGCTATGCATTCAAGAGCGTCGGCATTGGCGTGCTGGGCAACATTGGTTTGTATTCCAGCAAGATCAAGCGCCTGTCCGATCTGAAGGATGGCGCGCGCGTGGCGGTGGCCAATGACCCCGTCAACCAGGGCCGCGGCCTGTTGCTGCTGCAGAAGGCGGGGCTGATCAAGCTGCGCGATGGCGTGGGTGCGCGCGGCACCCTCAATGACGTGGTGGCCAACCCGAAGAAGCTCAAGTTTGTCGAAATCGAAGGCCCGCAACTCGTGCGCGCACTGGACGACGTGGACCTCGCGCAGGGCTATCCGGCGCACTTCGTCAATGCGGGCAAGGGGGACATTGCCGGCGCTGGCCTGCTGTACTCGGGCATCGACGACGAGTACTTCGCCATCCGCTTCGTGTCGCGGCGCGACAACGCGGGCGACCCGCGCATCGCGCGCTTCATCAAGCTGTATCAGGAGTCGCCGGCCGTGCAGCAGCAGATCCACACGTCGTATGCCAACGACAACAAGCTCTACACCCTGCCCTGGCTCAAGCGCTGAAACGATGACCCGGTAACGCCATGACCACACTTGTCTCGAACCCCGTCCACGCCTGGTCCGACGCGCCCGCGCCCCATGCCAGGCCAGCCGACGCCGTTGTTGCCACGCCCACCGCCGGCACCATCACCTTCCGCAACGTCGGCAAGACGTACCGCGCGGCGGCGGGCGATGTGCACGCGCTGCAAGGCATCGACCTCGACATTCCGGCCGGTGGCATCTTCGGCATCATCGGGCGCAGCGGCGCGGGCAAGTCCAGCCTGCTGCGCACCATCAACGGGTTGGAGAAGCCGACCAGCGGGCAGGTGTTGGTGGACGGCGTTGACGTCGGCACGCTTAGCACGCAAGCGCTGGTGGGGTTGCGCCGGCGCATCGGCATGATCTTTCAGCACTTCAATCTGCTCTCCGCCAAGACGGTGTGGGAAAACGTCGCGCTGCCGTTGAAGGTGGCCGGCGTGCCAGCGGCGGAGATTGCGCAACGCGTGGATGCGCTGCTGGCCCTGGTTGGGCTGGAGGGCAAGCAGCACGTGTATCCGGGGCGTCTGTCCGGCGGGCAGAAGCAGCGCGTGGGCATTGCCCGCGCACTGGTGCACCGGCCGGAGATCCTGCTGTGCGACGAAGCCACCTCCGCGCTCGACCCGGAAACGACTGACGCCATCCTCGCGCTGCTGCGCGACATCAACCGCCGCCTGGGCCTGACCATCGTGCTCATCACGCACGAAATGGGCGTGATCCGCGACATCTGCGACAACGTTCTGGTGCTCGAAGCCGGTCGCGTTGCAGAGCAAGGCCCCGTGTGGCGCGTCTTTGGGGACCCGCAGCACGACGCCACGCGCGCCCTGCTGCAACCGCTGCGCGGCGGCCTGCCCGACGACGTGGCGGCACGTCTGCAGCCCGCCCCGCCCACGCGCGGCGCCTTTGAGCAGCTGATTGAGCTGGGCTACACCGGCACGGCCGCCGTGCCCGAGCTGGCGCAGATCGCCCAGGCGCTGCGCTACCCGACACGCCTGCTGCGCGCCGATCTCGACCGCATCCAGGGCCGCACACAAGGGCGCTTGCTGATTGCCGCAGCGGGCGGTGCCCTCTCGCAAGACGCGCTGGCGGCCTTGCAACTGTCTCAGTCCACCCGGAGCCTCGGCTATGTCCCCGCTCACGATTGACCGCATCTGGCAGGGCCTGCTCGACACGCTGACGATGGTGTCCGCATCTGCGCTGATCGCCGCGCTGGCCGGCATTCCGCTGGCGCTGATCCTGGTGCTAACGGCACCGGGCAGCACGCTGGAATCGCCCCGCGTGCACCGTGTGCTGGGCGCACTCATCAACGGCTTTCGTGCCACGCCCTTCATCATCCTGCTGGTGGCGCTGTTGCCCTTCACGCGGCTGGTGGTGGGGGCCACCATTGGCGTGTGGGCGGCGGTGGTGCCGCTGTCGATCAGCGCCACGCCATTCTTTGCGCGCATTGCCGAGATCAGCCTGCGCGAAGTCGATCGCGGCCTGGTAGAAGCCGCGCAGGCCATGGGCTGCGAGCGCCGCCACATCGTCTGGCACGTGCTGCTGCCCGAGGCGCTTCCCGGCATCATCGGCGGCTTTACGCTCACCATCGTCTCGCTGATTGGCGCATCGGCCATGGCGGGCGCGGTGGGCGCAGGCGGCCTGGGCGACATCGCCATCCGCTACGGCTATCAGCGTTTCGACACCACGGTCATGGCGGTCGTGATCGTGCTGCTGATCGGGCTGGTGAGCGTGGTGCAGTGGGTGGGAGATCGATCGGTGCAGCGGCTGAAGGCACGTTGAGCCGCGTGCGCGCACCATCGCGCGACTATGCATCTGCGCAATCCTTCGTTGTTGCGGTTGCAGTGGCGTCCTTAAGATGGGCGAAGGGGTCGGAGGGCCCTTTCATCCATCACACCGCACTACCATGACGCCGACCCACGCGCGCCTGCGCCTGCTTTCTCCTGCAACGTTCCGTACGCTGTTGCGCCGACTGGCGAGCGCCGCCATCGCCACGATTGTCACCCTGAGCACACTTGTGCTCGCACCCCATGCCCAGGCGCAGAACGCTCTGCCACAAGAGATTCGGCTGGACTACGCCTACTACTCACCGCCCAGCCTGGTGCTCAAACGCTTCGGCTGGCTGGAGGAGGCGCTCAAGGCCGACAAGGTGAACGTGCGCTGGGTACTGAGCCAGGGCAGCAACCGCGCGCTGGAGTTTCTCAACAGCGGCAGTATTGATTTCGGCTCCACGGCCGGCCTGGCCGCCGTGCTCAGCCGCGCCAACGGCAACCCGATCAAGGGCGTCTACATCTACAGCCGCCCGGAATGGACCGCGCTGGTGGTGCCCAAGGATTCACCCATCCGCTCGGTGCGGGATCTGAGAGGCAAGAAGATCGCCGCCACCAAAGGCACCGACCCTTACCTGTTCCTGTTGCGCAGCCTGCACGACGCCGGCCTGCGCAAGACCGACATCGAACACGTCAGCCTGCAACATGCCGACGGCCGCGCCGCGCTGGAGCAAGGCCGTGTTGATGCATGGGCCGGGCTGGACCCGCTCATGGCCGCCAGCGAACTGGAATCCGGTGCGCGGCTGCTCTATCGCAACGTGAACTACAACACGTACGGCCTGCTGAACGTCAACGAGGCATTTGCCGCCAAGTACCCGCAGGCAGTGGAGCGCGTGCTGGCCGCCTACGAGCGGGCGCGCGTGTGGATCCTGGCCCACCCGGATGAGACCGCGCGCATCGTATCGGAAGAAGCCAAACTGCCGCTGGCCGTGATCAAGGTGCAATTGCTGCGCAACGACTTCAGCCAGCCGGTGCCTGGGCAGCAGCACATTCAGGCGCTGACAGCCGCGGCCCCCATCCTGACCGAGGAAAGCCTCGTCAAGCCGGGAACGGACGTTGCCCAGGTCGTCCGCACGCTCATCGAGCCGCGTTATGCGCGCGCAGTCGTCCGCTGATCATGTCTGCCGAGCCCGCCACGCTGAGCACCCCGGCTCCGCCTGTCACCGACGATGCGCCCGCACGCATCCGTCTGGCGTTGCATCCGGGTAACCGATTCGTTGGGCTGGTGCTACCGATCGTCGCGCTGCTGTGCTGGGAAGGCGCCGTGCGTGCGGGCTGGATTGCCGCCAACCTGCTGCCGCCGCCCTCGGAGCTGGCAGCCACCCTGCGTGAGCTGGTCACCGGTGATGCGCTGCCCGCCCACATTGCCGTGAGCGTAGTGCGCGTTCTCGCGGGGTTCGCCATGGGGGCAGTGCTTGGCATCGTCTTGGGCACCGCCGTTGCGCTCAACCGGTGGACCGCCGCCCTGCTCGACCCGACGTTCCAGGCGCTGCGCGCCATTCCTTCGCTGGCCTGGGTGCCGCTGCTGCTGCTGTGGCTCGGTATCGACGAGGCGCCCAAGGTGGTGCTGATCGCCATCGGCGCGTTCTTTCCGGTGTACGTGGCCGCGCAGGCAGGCATCCGCAATGTCGATCGCAAGCTGGTGGAAGTGGGCGTGATGGCGGGACTGCGGCGCGGGGCGATCATTCGGCGCATTCTGGTGCCGGCCATGTTGCCGCATCTGTTCACCGGGCTGCGTACCGGGCTGAGCGTGGCGTGGATGTTTCTGGTGGCGGCGGAGTTGATTGCCGCCACGCGCGGCCTCGGCTACCTGCTCAGCGATGGCCGCGAAACCGGCCGTGCGGACATCGTCATCGTCGCCATCCTGATCCTGGCCGTGCTGGGCAAGCTGAGTGACAGCGTGCTGCGCGCGCTGGAGTCTCGCAGCCTGGCCTGGCGCGACAGTGCACTGCCATGAATGCTCCGACGCATCCCTCCCTCCTGCGCCACACCGATCAACCGCTGGTCGAAGTTCGCGTGGACGCACTCCGGTTCGGCACGCAAACCGTGCTGGGGCCGATCCGCTTTGACGTGTCTGCCGGTGAGGTCGTTGTGGTGCTGGGTCCCAGCGGCTGTGGCAAGAGCACGCTGTTGCGGATCGTGGCGGGTCTGGAGTGTGGCCACGTCGGCCAGGTCACGGCGCACCAGCACGCCCCTGCCGACCACGCCGGTCGTACCGGCTTCGTGTTCCAGGAACCGCGCCTGCTGCCGTGGCTGACGGTGGCCGAGAACGTCGGCTTTTCGGCCGGCTTGCGCCGGGATGCCGCGCTGGCTGACCCGCGCGTTCGCGCCCTGCTGGCTGAAGTCGGCCTGACCGATGCGGCAGCGCTACTACCCAAGGCGCTGTCCGGCGGTATGGCGCAACGCGCCGCGATTGCCCGTGGGCTGTTTACCGAGCCACCCCTGTTGCTGCTCGACGAGCCCTTCAGCGCGCTCGACCCCTTCACCCGCATGCGCCTGCAGGATCTGCTGTTGCAGCTTGCGGCACGACACGGCACCACGCTGTTGATCGTCACGCATGACGTGGACGAGGCACTGCACCTGGCCGACCGCATCCTCGTCCTGGCACCCGAGCCGGGGCGCATCGTGGCAGATCTGCCAGTTGACGTACCCCGCATCGTTGCGGGGCCAGCCGTCATCCGCCCGCGCCAGCATGAACGGCTGACGGCATTGCGTGCGGAAATCTTCACCCACCTTGGCACCGTCGTCTGATGAAAAGAAAACCGCCGATCCGACACACGAAGCATCGGATCGGCGGCAGACCTTCCTTTCTTGATGTCAGCGCCGCGCCAGCGCGCTCACTACACGCACCAGTTCGTCCACCTCCTCGCAGGTGTTGTAGAACGCCAGCGACGGCCGCACCGTAGCTTCCACCCCAAAGCGCCGCAGGATCGGCTGCGCGCAATGGTGGCCGGAGCGCACAGCGATGCCCTCGCGGTTGAGCGCCGCACCCACCTCTTCCGTGCGATACCCCGCCAGCGTGAACGACAACACACTCGCCTTGTTGGCGGCCGTGCCGATCAGCCGCAAACCGGGAATGCGCGACAGCCCATGCGTGGCATACACCAGCAGGTCGTGCTCATAGCGGGCGATGTTTTCCAGGCCGATGCGATCGACGTAATCGAGCGCAGCGCCCAGCCCCACCGCATCCGCAATGTTGCCGGTGCCGGCCTCGAAGCGCGCGGGCGCTGACTGGTACAGCGTCTTCTCGAACGTGACGTCGGCAATCATGTTGCCGCCGCCCTGCCACGGGGGCAGCGTGTCGAGCAGATCCTGCTTGCCATACACCACGCCAATGCCCGTCGGCCCGAAGATCTTGTGGCCGGAGAACACGTAGAAGTCCGCATCCAGCGCCTGCACGTTCACGCGCAAGTGCGAGACCGCCTGAGCGCCATCCACCAGCACGCGCGCACCGGCCGCATGTGCCAGCGCGATGATCTCCTGCACCGGCGTGACCGTGCCCAGCGCATTCGACACCTGCGTAACGGACACCAGCTTCGTCCGGCTGCTCAGCAGCTTGCGGTATTCGTCCAGCAGGATCTGGCCGCTGTCGTCTACCGGAATCACGCGGATGCGCGCCCCCACCTGCGCAGCAAGCTGCTGCCACGGCACGATGTTGGCGTGGTGCTCCAGGTGCGAGACGACAATCTCGTCCCCGGCGCCGATGTGCTGGCGGCCGAACGTCTGCGCGACGAGGTTGATCGCCTCGGTGGCGCCGCGCACGAAGATGATCTCGCTAGACGACTTCGCACCCAGGAAGCGCGCGACCTTGTTGCGTGCACCCTCGTAGGCATCCGTGGCACGCGCGGCCAGCTCATGCGCCGCGCGGTGGATGTTGGAGTTCTCGTGCGCGTAGAAATACGCCAGCCGATCGATCACCGCTTGGGGCTTGTGCGTGGTGGCGGCGTTGTCCAGCCAGATCAGCGGCCGGCCATTCACGCGCTCGGCCAGGATCGGGAAGTCACGCCGAACCGCTTGCACGTCGAACGTGCTGGCGCGATGCGGCTGGTGGCTGGTGTCACGTGACGCTTCCAACGTAGGCACCGTGGGCGGCGCAAGGAAGTAGAACTGCCCCGCCTGCGCCGCGCCACCGGGCTGCCGCAACGCGTCCGGCCCAGCGGGTGGCGTGCCCGCCGCGCCATCAATCAACCGTGCGAGCGCATCGGTACCCGGCAGGTGGAACGGCTGCGCCGAGACACGATCATCCGGCACACCCGCCTCCGACGCCGCCACCCCCGCATGCGGCACGGCGGACTGGTAGCCGCTCGCCTCACCCAGAAAGTAGTACGGCGAACTCGGGGCCGAGACGGGATGCGCCGGTGCAGGCTGACCATGACCGGATGCCGCCTGCGGCAGCGCCGCCGCGTACTGCGTGGGCACGCCGAGCACAGGCACCTGCGGCTCGATCGGTGCCACGTCGGCAACGGGCAACGCACTCAGTTGCGGCGATGCACCTGCCGGCGCCAGATCGATCGCCTGCTCCGGCTCGCTGCCTGGCAGCGCCGTGAAGAACGCGTTGGCCAACTGCGCCAGCGTGGCCGGGTCAGGCAAACCGGTCGGCAGCGCCAGGCCACTCACGCCGGGTGGGTTACTTGTAGGTGTCGGGGTAGTCATGGTACTTGCCGATCTCCACGTCTTCGAGCACCGCCAGCGCATCTTCGGTCAGCACGGCCAGCGAGCAATACAGCGAAATCAGATACGACGCGATGGCGTTCCGGTTGATGCCCATGAAGCGCACCGACAGACCCGGGCTCTGCTCGCCCGCCACACCCGGCTGATACAGGCCGACCACGCCCTGGCGCTTGTCGCCCACGCGCAGCAGCAGGATCTTGGTGCGGCCGTTCTCGTCAATGGGCACCTTGTCCGACGGGATCAGCGGCAGGCCGCGCCAGGTGATGAATTGCGAGCCGAACAGGCTGACGGTGGGCGGCGGCACGCCACGGCGCGTGCACTCGCGGCCAAACGCGGCAATCGCCAGCGGATGCGCGAGGAAGAACGCCGGCTCTTTCCACACCTTGGTGATCAGCTCGTCCAGATCGTCCGGCGTGGGCGCGCCGGTGAGCGTGGAGATGCGCTGCGTTTCATCCACATTGGCCAGCAGGCCGTAGTCGGGGTTGTTGATCAGCTCGCTTTCCTGACGCTCCTTGATGGTCTCGATGGTCAGGCGCAGCTGCTGCTGAATCTGGTCGTGCGGGCTGCTGTACAGGTCGGACACGCGGGTATGCACGTCCAGCACCGTCGTCACCGCGTTGAGGAAGTACTCGCGCGGCTGGTCTTCGTAATCGACGAAGGTTTGCGGCAACTCCGCCTCCGCCTCGTCGCGCTGCGAGCAGGCGACACGCACATCGCGCGGATTCTTCACGCGGTTCAGGCGGAAGATGCCCGCCTCCACCGGCTGCCACTGCAGCAGGTGCACCAGCCAGCGCGGGCTGATGGTGGACAACTGCGGAACGGTCTTGGTCGCGTTCGCCAACTGGCGTGCGGCGCTGTCGCCTAGCGCGGTGCGCACGTCCTGGGTATCTGCTTCTGCCATGCAATGACTCCCAACTTCATTTGAGGAAAAATGCGCTCCGCCCTACAGGTGGAGCACGGTGGAAAAAACGGGAATGGGCGCGTGACGATTCAGCGCGTGGCAACCTCGCCGCGCGCTTGGAGCGCATCGGTTTGCGCGTCGTTCTGCACGTTTGCCTGCGTGATGCTGCTGCCGGGTGGCACGCTGCGCGTGAGCCACACGTTGCCGCCAATGGACGAGCCGCGCCCGATAGTGATGCGCCCAAGGATGGTCGCCCCGGCGTAGATGACGACATCGTCTTCCACCACCGGATGGCGCGGCGCGCCCTTCTCCAAATGGCCTTCGGCGTCTGCAGAAAAGCGCTTGGCGCCCAGCGTCACCGCCTGGTAGATGCGCACGCGCTCGCCAATCACGGCGGTCTCGCCAATCACCACACCGGTGCCGTGATCAATGAAAAAGCCGCTGCCAATCTGCGCGCCGGGGTGGATGTCGATGCCGGTGTCGGCATGCGCAGTCTCGGCCACCATGCGCGCGAGCAATGGCAGTCCCGCGCGGTACAGGTGATGTGCAATGCGGTGGTGAATGACGGCGAGGATGCCCGGGTAGCACAGCAGCACCTCGTCGACGCTGCGGGCGGCCGGATCGCCGTGATAGGCGGCCAGCACGTCGGTGTCGAGCAACCGGCGCAACGCCGGCAGCGCCGCCGCGAAGTCGCGCACCAGTTGTACGGCGTCGGTATCGGTATGGATGTCGGCATCGTGTGCGCCAGCCTGGCGTGCGGCGTGGCGCAGCTCAAGCCGGACTTGCGCGACCAGAGCATTGAGCGCCGCATCGAGCGTGTGCCCGACGTAGAAGTCTTCACTCTCTTCGCGCAGGTCCGTCGGCCCAAGCCGCATGGGGAACAGCGCCCCGCGCAGCGCGTCCAGGATCAGCCGCACGGCCTCGCGCGAGGGCAGCTCTCGACCCGTGGCTTCCGTACGGCCGTTGCGCGCACGCCAGTCGGCACGCGCCGTGTGCAGTTCGCTAACAATGCGGTCCAGTTGCCAGCCGGCGCTTTGCACGGGCGCAGGCCGCCCCGCGATGATGCTGTCGCTCATCGTCGCTCCCCTGTTCAGTGTTCAGTGATTGGTCTTGTGGTTGGGTGCTGCGCGCCAGCGCGGGACTTCAGTCCTGCTGCCAGGGCAGACCCCAGCGGCGCCAGCCGCCGGCCTCGCCGCGCTGCTGCTGTTCATCGAGATCGCCCTCGAAGCCTTCGAGCACGTTGAACACGTTGGCGAAGCCTGCCGCTGCGGCGGCTTCGGCTGCCGCCGCAGAGCGCTTACCGCTTCGGCATAGC
>RepKanNP_Acetate_BrdU_F21BDRAFT_1000383_pt1 | contig 17063 bp, 13 predicted proteins | sample RepKananBrdUF21B_FD_10624 | JGI IMG/M metagenome (IMG submission 10624)
GCAAGCCTGATGCCCGATACTCAACAAGCCGATATCGTTGTGGTGGGTTCCGGCGTGGCCGGTGCGCTGGTGGCGTACGAGCTGGCGCGTGCCGGCAAGTCGGTGCTGATGCTCGAGGCCGGCCCGCGCCTGCCGCGCTGGGAGATCGTCGAGCGCTTCCGCAATCAGGCCGACAAGATGGATTTCATGGCGCCGTATCCGTCCACGCCGTGGGCGCCGCATCCGGAGTATGGCCCGCCCAACAACTACCTGATCCTTAAGGGCGAGCACAAATTCAACTCGCAGTACATCCGCGCGGTGGGCGGTACGACCTGGCACTGGGCGGCATCCACCTGGCGCTTTCTGCCGAATGATTTCAAGCTGCGCAGCGTGTATGGCATCGCGCGCGACTGGCCCTTGCAGTACAGCGATCTGGAGCGCTACTACGGCCGCGCAGAAGAAGCGCTTGGCGTGTGGGGGCCGAATGATGAGGAACTGGGCTCCCCACGCAGCCAGCCGTATCCGATGACGCCGCTGCCGCTGTCGTTCAATGAACGCACCATCAAGGAAGCGCTCAACGGGTACGACCCGGACTTCCACGTGGTGACCGAACCGGTCGCCCGCAACAGCCGCCCCTACGACGGCCGACCGACCTGCTGCGGCAACAACAATTGCATGCCGATCTGCCCGATCGGGGCGATGTACAACGGCATCTTCCATGTGGAGAAAGCCGAGCAGGCCGGCGCGCGGCTGATCGAAAACGCGGTGGTCTTCAAGCTGGAAGTGGGCGCCAACAAACGCATCGTGGCCGCACGCTACAAGGATGCGAAGGGCGCCGAGCACCGTGTGGAAGGCAAGTGGTTCGTGCTGGCTGCCAACGGTATCGAAACGCCCAAGCTGATGCTCATGTCCACCAGCCAGGACTATCCCAAGGGCGTGGGCAACAGCTCAGACATGGTGGGCCGCAACCTGATGGACCACCCCGGCACCGGCGTGAGCTTCTACGCCGACCGCAAACTGTGGCCGGGCCGCGGGCCGCAGGAGATGACCTCGTTGATTGGCTTTCGTGACGGGCCGTTCCGCGCCACGCAGGCGGGCAAGAAGCTGCACCTGTCGAACATCTCGCGCATTGAGCAGGAGACGCAGCGCATCTTCAAGGAAGGCAAGCTCATCAAGCCTGCCGAACTGGATGCGCGCATTCGTGACCAGGCCGCGCGCTTTGTGGAGTTCGACAGCTTTCACGAGATCCTGCCGTTGCCCGAGAATCGCATCGTGCCGAGCGCGACCGAGGTCGACGCCATCGGCATTCCTCGCCCCGAGATCACCTACCGCATCGACGACTACGTCAAACGCAGCGCCGTGCACACGCGCGAGGTCTATGCCACAGCCGCCAAGGTACTGGGCGGCACCGACGTGCAGTTCAACGACGACTTCGCGCCCAACAACCACATCACCGGCGCGACCATCATGGGGGCGGACCCGAAGGACTCCGTGGTCGACAAGGACTGCCGCACGTTCGACCACCCGAACCTGTTCATCAGCAGCAGCTCCACCATGCCCACGGTGGGCACTGTCAACGTAACGCTGACCATTGCGGCGCTGGCGTTGCGCATTGCCGATCAACTGAAAAAGGAGGCGTGAGATGAAAGCGATCGCCTTTTTCCTGTTGCTTGCCAGCGTGGCGACTGTCGCTTCCGCCAAGGACACACCGGCCGACACCGCGCAGATCAAGCGCGGCGAATACCTTGCCATTGCCGCGGACTGCGCCGCCTGCCACACCGCACCGGGCGGCAAGCCCTTTGCCGGCGGCTTGCCCATGCCGATCCCGATGCTGGGCACGATCTACACCAGCAACATCACGCCCGATGAGAAGACCGGGATCGGCAAATGGAGCTATGAAGATTTCGAGCGGGCTGTGCGCAAGGGCGTGGACGACGATGGCGACAACCTGTATCCGGCCATGCCGTATCCCTCGTACGCGAAGATCAACGATGCGGACATGCGCGATCTCTATGCATATTTCCACTATGGCGTGACGGCCGTGCAGAACGAACCGCCGCCCAGCACGATCCGTTGGCCACTGAACATGCGGTGGCCGCTCAAGCTATGGAACCTGGTCTTCCTCAAGAGCGAGCCGTACATCCCCAGGGGCGACAAGACGCCGACGTGGAATCGCGGTGCCTACCTGATGCAGGGTCTCGCGCATTGCGGCACGTGCCACACGCCGCGCGGCTTCGCCATGCAGGAGAAGGCGATGGACGAGCGTGGCAAGGGGTATCTGTCGGGCTCGACGCTGGCGGGTTGGACGGCGTTCAACATCACGTCTGACCCCGTCAGCGGCATTGGGGCGTGGAAACCCGAGCAGGTCGTGCAGTACCTGCGCACTGGCAGCGTGCCGGGCGTGGCGCAGGCAGCCGGGCCGATGGGCGAGGCGGTGCAGCACAGCTTCTCGCGCATGACTGAACGCGACATCCTGGCGATGGCGGAGTACCTGCGCACCGTGCCCGCCGTCAGCAACAACCTGGAGCGCGCGCGGCAGGACTGGGGCAAGCCCGCCACCGATGTGACCGCGCTGCGCGGCAAGCCGATCGAAACCACCATCGACGCCGCACGCCTGTATCTCGGCAACTGCGCCACCTGCCATCAAGCCGATGGGCGTGGCACCCCCGACGGCTACTACCCGCCGTTGCTGCATAACTCCACGGTGGGGGCGCGGGACACGGGCAATCTGGTGCAGGTGATCCTGCATGGCATCGAGCGCAAAGCGGGGGACCGGCACATCGGCATGCCCGCGTTCGGGCGCGCGTTGTCGGACGCGCAACTCGCCGCCCTCACGAACTACGTGACGCGGCAGTTTGGCGATCCGGCCACGCCGCAGATGACGGCAGAGGGGATTGCGAAGCGACGCTGAATCAACCGCCGCTCGTCATCGGATCGCGCGATGGCGTTGTGCTTGTGCGAGGGGCAGGCTGCGCGGATTTCAACGCGCCATCGGGTGTACGCCCCGGGTTCTTGCTGCGATAGGTCTTGCCCGGCGGCGGGGCCGTGGGGCGCTGGCGTACGTCTGCCAGCAGTTTGCCGCACGGGCTGTCCGGTGCAGGCTTGAGTTCCAGCACCGGCAACACTGCCGCAATGGGGGCCGCAAACGCCAGCGCCACCGCGCCGCCTGCGCGCAGCGCCACCACGGCCGGGTTGATCGACACATCCGGATGCTTGTACGTACCCTTCACGTACAGCGGCGTACGCAGCGAAAACACGCGCAACCCCTTCGAGTCCGGATGGATGGTGAAGTCCAGCGCCTCCTGCTTGAAGTTCGTCGTGCCGGTCACGTCGATCACCGCATCCTGCGTGTCCACCACAAAGGTTCGCGCCTGCGCCAACCCGTCGCTCACCGCAAAGTCGCCGGCCGCGCAGTTGATGGTGACCTGCTTGTCGCCAAAGAGCTTGGTGAGGATCACGTTCCCGACGTTTAGCCCCATCGCTTCGAGGATGAACTTGCTGATCGTGCCTTGCTCCACGAGCACCTTCATCTCGCCGTTGGACGAGCCGAGCAGGGCGGCAACCGAGTTGCCGGTAGCGGATAGGCGCGCATCGCCGTTGATCTCGCCTACGCTGGCGCGCATCGATTCGATGTTCGGGAACAGCTGCTTGATCTTGAAATGCCGCGCTGCCAATGCCGCGCGTGCCTGCATCGGCGTGGCGTGACCATCGAGCTGGATGTTGGAGGTGAGCGTGCCGCCCGCAATGCCGAAGTTGAGCGGGTCGAGCGTGAGCACCGCGTCTTGCAGCTTGACGTGCGTGACCAAGTGGTCGATTGGCAGGTCGGCGCTGTGGACGATGCGCTCGCCGGTGAACTTCACGTCGGCGTCGATGGCGTTCCAGCGGTCGGTGCGGAAGGGCTCGACCGGCAGCACTTTGTCAGCCGGCTGGCGGACGGTTTTACTGTCGCCTGGTTCTGCGCTAGGGTCAGCGCGTTTGGCCTTGCTGGCGTTGGAGTCGGCGCCGATGATCGGGGCCAGGTCGGCAAACAGCAACTGATGCGAGACAAGCTCGCCGGTCAGTTGCGGGCGCGGCTCACGCATCGCAAAGGTGAGGGTGCCGCCCAGGTCCGAGCCGCCCACGCGGCCGGTGAATTTCTCGTAGCGCCAGCTGGAACCCTGCTTGCGCAATTCGCCGATCAGCCGGCCGCGCGTGTCGAACGGCGGCGTGTCGGGCAGCACCACGCCCGTGAGCGGATACAGTTGCGCCATGCTGGCGCCCGACAGGTGCAGCCGCAGGTCCAGTGCCGCAAGGCTGGAGGGGTTGGTCAGCGTGCCGGCCAGGTCGATGCGGGTCTTGCCGACCGTCACGTCGGCCTGCAACGGATAGGGGCGCTTGGCATCCTGCAGGCGCAGCACGCCGCCGGCCTTGCCGCTGCCGTTGATGGCGGCATTGTTGTAGGTGCCCTTGACCGTCCAGGCGATGCCATACGGCTGTTCAGGATCGGGCGTGACAGGCGCATTGGCTGCCGCACCTGACGCAGCCATGCCCGGGGCCGTCGGTGCCATCGCCGGTTGCTCGCTGCCCTGGATGGCCGTGCCATTCGCAGCCGTGTACAGCGCCTGGTTGTCGACTGTGTCGATCGTGGCGGCTAGGTGGATGCGCTTGAGGTCGTCATCCAGCGCCAGCGCGCCCTTGCTGAAGGCAATCTCGCGCAGTTCCAGCTTCCAGTCAGATGGCTTGTTATCGTTGCCGCCAGCGAGGTCGAACGTCCAGTTGTTGCGGTTCTGCTTGTCGCGCTCCAGTGCAATGGCCGGCGTATCCAGCGTGACACTCGGGATGACGATGCGGTGCGCCAGCAGCGGCAGTGCTTCCAGCACGAAGGTGAGCTGGTGGATCGTCGCCACGTGCGGCTGCTTGGTCCAATCCGGATTGCCGACGGTGATGTCGTTGGCAATCAGGCGCGGCCAGGGCACATAAGCACGCCAACCGGTTTCGCCTTCGGGCTTCTTCCACGTCAGCATCAGGTCGCCGTTGATGGCGAATGCGCGGCCGATGGCTTGCGAGACATGGTCGTTCAAGTACGGTTTGGCGCGGTTCCAGTCGAACGTCAGCACAAAGATGACTGCTGCCGCCCCGATGACAACGGGCGAGAGGACCAGTCCGAGGGCAAGTTTGCCGGAGGTTCGCATGGGTTTTGTTATGGGTTTGGCACGTAAAAATCCGACTCGCCGCATTGATATATAGTTCGGCGCAGTTCCGATTCAATTGTGTCATGAGCCAAGTAGCAATCAGCGCGCCCGCGCACCCTCCCATCCTGGATGACGAATATGCACGCCGCTTTGGCGGTGTCGCGCGCCTGTATGGCCCCAACGCGCTGGAGCGCTTTGCGGCGGCACACGTGTGTGTGATCGGCATCGGCGGCGTGGGTTCGTGGGTGGCGGAAGCGTTGGCGCGATGCGGCATCGGCAAGCTCACGCTGATCGACCTCGACCACATTGCCGTGTCCAACACCAACCGCCAGATTCACGCGCTGGGCGATGCCTACGGTATGGCCAAGGTCGACGCCATGGCCGAGCGCATCCTGCAGATCAACCCACGTGCCGAGATCAGCCGCATCGACGATTTCGTCACCGTGGAAAACGTCGAGGCCTTGCTCGGTCACCCGTTTGACTACGTGATCGACGCCATTGATGCGGTGAAGGTGAAGACGGCCATCCTCGCGTTCTGCAAGCGCACCGGCAAACGCGTGGTGACCTGCGGTGCTGCCGGTGGGCAACTGGACCCGACGCGCATTCGCGTGACCGATCTCACGCGCACGATTCAGGACCCGCTGCTGGCCAAGGTGCGCGGCAACCTGCGCCGCCAGCATGGCTTTGCGAAGAATCCCAAGACGAAATTCGGCATCGATGCCGTGTTCTCGGATGAGCCGCTGCGCTATCCGGAACCCGAACAGCAGGCCTGCGCGATCGACCTGCCGGTCGAATCGAGCCACGCCGGCATTGATGATCTGGCCGCGGCCGGGGAAATCGAAGTCGTCAACGCCCCGCCCGCACCTCAGCCGTCGCAAGGCCCGCAAGGGTTGGCTTGTGCGGGCTTCGGCTCGTCGGTGTGCGTGACGGCGGTGTTCGGGATGGTGGCGGCATCGACGGCGCTGCGTGCGATCGCCGCAATCTGACTGGGCCTAGTGGGGCAGGAGCTGGTCCAGTTTTTCCTGGATCTGATCCGCGTAGCGCCCCGACCATCCGCTGCGCGGCTGGCTGTTGGTGAACAGCACAAACGCTGGCATGACCGATACGCCGTACTTGGCTGCGGTGCCTTCGTTCTCGTCAAAGTCCATGGTGACGAACGTGGCGCGCCCGGCGTAGCTCGACTCCATCTTTTCCAGGCTGGCCACCGCACACTGGCTGGGGTGGCTCCACTCGGCGGCAAAGCACACCACCACGGGCTTGCTTTGCGAGGCGTCGATCACGTCTGATTGAAACGAAGCATCGTTGACGATCTTCATGGGCACTCCTTCGTCGGGGTGGGGAGGCCCCCGCGCAGCAAGGGCGCGCGAGCCGGGCCACTCTGACTCTAGGCAGGCAGAACCCGATCGACAACCCGTGTTCAGCCAGCGTGCTCGATGGTGCCCATCGGGTTGCCCATTTGTGCGAGATACGTCGTCATCATGCGGTCCATCACATCCACGTGCTGGGCAAACCACTCGGGCAGCTCCGCCACCAGACGGCGCCCCAGTTCCATCTCGCCCGCAGCGGCACGCTTGCGCACTTCACGGCACAGCGCCAGCACGTTGTCGTGCTCGCCGCGATGGCAATGGCGCGGAGGAAACTCCGCTGCGTCCATCCAGGTATTTTCTTCGCCGAAGTGGACTTCGGTATGCGCGATGAAGGCGTCGAGTGCGGCGATGAAGTCGGCGTCCGACGCGTCGGCCACGGTGTTGAGCAGCGCGCAGAACTCGGCGTGGTTGGCGTCGGTGGCGGCGTCTCCAAGCTGGAGCGCCTCAGACCATTCGATCACGGGCATGGTGGGTGGATAGGCAGGATGGACAAGGCCGTCAGCTTACGCGACGGCCTTTGTGGTCTGGTTTGACGCCGGGCAAATCGCCGGGTCGGGCCGCTTATTCAGCGTCTGCCGCGGGATGCTGCTGCATCACTTCCACCGCCCGCGCATACAGCGCTACCGATGGCGCATAGCCGCGTCCGATCTGGTACAGCGTGCCGTTCTGCTCGGCCAGCAGACTCGGGAAGCCGTTGATGCCCCAGCGGCGCGAGAGGCGGAAGTCTTCGCGTGTTTCTTCGCGCAGCGCGTCGGTATCGAACACGGCATCGAAATGCGCGGCGTCGATGCCGTTGGCGATGGCGACTTCGCGCAGCACGCCGGCCTGCGTCGTGTCACGGCCTTCGGCATAAAAGGCATGCTGGACGGCATGGAAGAGGGTGAGCACGCGTTCGTCGTCTTCACCCCAATGCTCGCGAGCCAGCACCGCGACGCGGCAGGCGGGCTCGGTGTCGTAGACGAAACCATCGCGACGCATGGCCACCTCAGGCGACTGGTCGAAGGGCATGCCGCTGCGCTCGGCCACGGCGTGCCAGTGGTGGAGGATCTCGTCGCGCTTGTCGGCCGCCATGGGCTCGCGCTGGCCGGGGCGGAGTCCACCGGTGATGAGCGTGACCGGCACCGGTGCGCCAAGCAGCTCGCCCAGCCGCTTACGCAAATCGGCAAGCTGCGGGCCGAAACCGTAGCACCACGAGCACATCGGATCAGCAACGTAGATGAGGCGCATGGTCAGTTCAGTTTGGAGGCCAGCTGGCGGCGCCAGTGCGACACCGCCTGCGGCGCATCGCACATCATGTCGAACACCGACACCATGGTCTTGCGCGCAATGTCGTCGCGGAAGGTGCGGTCGCGCTCGACGATGGCAATCAGTTGTTCAAGCGCGGCTTCGTAGTTCTGCTGCGCGATGTACTGCTCGGCCAGGTCCAGGCGGGCCTGCAGGTTGTCCGGTTCGCTCTCGATGCGCAGGCGCAGCGCGTTGGCATCGGGCAGCGCATCGGCGCGTTCCGTGGCCTTCAGGCGCGTTTGCAGCGGGCCGTAGCGCGCGTCCTGCGGCGCCTTGGGCGAGAGCAACTCGAACTCTCCCTGCGCGGCGCGCACGTCCCCGCTGTCGAGCAGCAGGCTGACCAGCTCAAAGCGTGCCGCATCGAAGCCGGGGTCGAACGCCAACGCATTCTGGAACGCCTCGCGTGCATGGGCGATCTCGCCGGCCTGGCGCGCGGCCAGCCCTTCGCGGTAGGCCACGTCGGCCGGCTGCGGGATCACGCGGTCGAGAAACCCGCGCAACTGCCCTTCGGACAGCACGCCGACAAACTGGTCGACCGGCTTGCCGTCCACAAAGGCGACCACGTACGGAATGCTGCGCACGTTGAAGTGCGCCGACAGCTCGGGGTTCTCATCCGAATTGACCTTGGCGAGCTTCCACTTGCCGGCGTATTCGGCTTCGAGCTTTTCCAGCATCGGGCCCAGCGTGCGGCAGGGCCCGCACCACGGCGCCCAGAAATCGACCAGTACCGGGACTTGGCGAGATGTTTCGATCACTTCCTGCGCGAAACTTTGCGAGGTGACGTCGCTCATCGGCGGGATTCTCCTGGGAAAAGTGCGGCCGGCAGCGTTTGCCGGCGGTGTGTCGAGCATTCTACTTGGGGGTGCCTGGGGCCGCTTCCAGGCTGTTTTTTGCGTTCTTAAAAATGGCTGTCCTGACAACGGTTGAAAATAGAACGATCGTTCGGATACCATCCGGTAAAAACAACACACAGATTCTCGGAGACATGGCATGACACGACCGCACTTCCAGTTCTGGCCCCGACGTATGCCGCACAACATCACGTCGCCCCAAACCAGCCTTTGGTACAACCTGGAAGTGTCTGCGCGACGCTATCCGGACAAGGACGCGATCATCTTCTACGGTCGCCACACCACCTTCCGCGAGCTGCATGACGATGCGGTGGCCGTGGCCGGCTGGCTGCAGCAGGTGGCCGGCGTGCAGAAGGGCGATCGTGTGTTGCTGTACATGCAGAACTGCCCGCAGTTCATGGCCGCGTACTACGGCATCCTGCGTGCCGATGCGGTGGTCGTGCCGGTCAACCCGATGAACCGGCCGGAAGAGTTCAAGCACTACATCACCGATGCGGGCGCCGCCACGGTCATCTGCAGCGCCGATCTGGCCGTCAACGTGACGACCTCCAACGCCGAGCTGCCGGAAGCGCAACGCACGAAGCATCTGCTGGTCACGTCCTACGCTGACGCGCTGCCGGCCACCTACGAATACCCCGAAGATGCACCGCCCGCGTGGATCACGGCCGAGCATCCGCCGCAGCCGGGCGCCGTTGCCTGGAACGATGTGATCGCCCAGCGCCTCGTGCCGGGCCCGCACACCGCCGGGCCGGACGACTTGGCCGTGATGCCTTACACGTCGGGCACCACCGGGTTCCCGAAGGGCTGCATGCACCCGCACCGCACGGTGATGCACAACATCGTCGGCGGTTCGATGTGGTCGAATGGGACGAAGGAGGGCGTGAGCCTGTCGATCATCCCGCTGTTCCACGTGACGGGCATGCAGTACGGGATGAACGCGCCGATCTACATGGGCTCCACGGTGGTGATGCTGCCGCGCTGGGATCGCGAAGTGGCGGGGCGGTTGATCTCGCGCTACAAGATCACGCACTGGACGAACATCCCGACCATGGTGATCGACTTCCTGGCGAGCCCCCAGCTGGCGGAGTTCGACCTGTCGAGCCTCGCCTATATCGGCGGCGGCGGCGCGGCGATGCCTCAGGCCGTGGCCGAGCGCCTGCTGAAGGATTTCAACCTGGCGTACCAGGAAGGCTACGGCCTGTCGGAAACCATCGCGCCCACGCACAGCAATCCGGCCGACCGGGCCAAGCAGCAGTGCCTGGGCATTCCCGTGTTCAACACCGATGCACGCATCGTCGATCCGCAGACGTTGCAGGAGTTGCCGATTGGCGAGGTGGGCGAGATCATCGTCAGCGGCCCGCAGGTCTTCCTCGGCTACTGGGGCAAGCCGCAGGCCACTGCCGAAGTCTTCATCGAGTTCGAGGGCAAGACCTTTTTCCGCACGGGCGACTTGGGCAAGATGGATGAAGACGGCTATTTCTTCCTCACAGACCGCTTGAAGCGCATGATCAACGCCTCGGGCTTCAAGGTCTGGCCGGCCGAGGTGGAAAGCCTGCTGTACAAGCATCCGGATGTGCAGGAGGCCTGCATCATCGGTACGCGGGATGCGTATCGCGGCGAGTCGGTCAAGGCGGTGGTGGTGCTCAAGGCGCATGCCAAGGGCAAGACCACGGAAGACGACATCATCAACTGGGCGCGCGACAACATGGCCGCGTACAAGTACCCGCGTGTGGTGGAGTTTGTCGATGCGTTGCCCAAGTCCGGCACAGGCAAGGTGATGTGGCGCACGCTGCAGGAGCAGGAAAACGCGAAGAACGCGGCGGCCGAGAAACCGGCGGTAGCCTGAGTCGAAGAAGCGGAAGAAGGGGCCCGAGTGGCCCCTTTTTCAATGCCCGCGTGCCTTGAACAGCAACGCGCCGATACCGTGGAAGCCGCGCTGGCGCGCATGCCGCATCGGCGTGACGCCGGCCCGGTCGGGCATGTTCGGATCGGCGCCGGCGTCGAGCAGGAGCTGCACGATCTTTTCGTACTTGTCGCTGCCATCACCCATGGCCACGGCTTCGATCAGCGCCGTCAGGCCCAGGTTGTTGGTGGCATCGGGCGGTACACCGGCTTTCGCCAGTTCATTCACCACTTCCACATAGCCACGGCGTGCAGCCGGGATCAGCGCGGTGTCGCCCTCGGCGTTGGTGGCGCGCAGGTTGGCACCGTGCGAGAGCGCCAGACGTACGGTTTCCGCATCGCCCTGGCTCGCGGCGAGCAGGAAGGCGCTGTTCTGGGCATTGTCCTGCACGTTGACGTCGGCGCCGGCCTGGATGAGCAGACGGGCCGCCGCACCCATGTGTGCAGACACAGCGGCGATGAGCGCGGTGCGGCCGTCGGCGTCGCGCGCCTTGAGGCTGGCGCCGTCGGCCAACAGCGCTTGGATGGCCATCGTGTTGCCGGTTTGGGCGGCGGCAATCAGGTCCCGGTCACGCGTGGCAGGGTCGCTGCGATGGGCTGGGCGCGTGGCGGGCGCGGCACCGGGCGTGGCTTTGGTGCTCGTACTGGCAGCCACGTGCAGCGTCGGCAGATGCTGCTCCTGCCAGGCGTTGGCCATGTCGCCCACTGCCAGCGCGAGCCCCAGCATGACGCCGATCAGCTGGTTGAGCGCGGGATGGCGGGCAAGGAGCATGGCAGGCGGGCTCAGGCGCTGAGGTAAGGGTCGGGCTGCTCTGCAGGCTCGCCGGCGACGGGCGCGTTGGCGGCGTCCATGGCTTGCAGGCGTGTCCACAGGCGGTCCAGATACGGATCGTGCAGCCCGTTGCTGGCCAGGCCGATCAGCGTGCGTTGCAGATATTCACGTGCCGGCCCATACAGGCCCACCGCATCGCGCAGGCAGCCGACTACGCGCTCATCGGGCAGGCGGCCGGCATAGGCTTCATGCGCACGGTTCATGACAAAGGCGAGTGCGAAGACGCGTTTGCCGTTGATCTCGGTGGGCAGCCAGCGCGGCTGGTAGGCGCCGGTCAGCATTTCGCGGCGCCACAGCACGCGGAATTCGTGCTCGGCATGGTCGCGCGGCACACGGAAGGCCACGCCCCGGCAACTGCCGCCACGGTCCAGGCCGAGCACCAGCCCCGGGTTGTCCCAGGTGCCGCGGTTGATGCGGGAATAGAGGTAGAAGCCGCGGTGGTATCCATGCACCGTGGCGGGCGCCGCTTCGGTGTGGAAGATCATGGGGTTCCAGATGAGGGAGCCGTAACCGAACACCCAGGCGTCCTGGCATTCGCAGGGCGAACTCGACAACCGCGCGAGCGTCGATGCAAGCGACGCTTCCAGCGCAGCCTCGGTTAGCAACGACGACGCGACGGGTGAATCACCCAGGGCGGCGCGCAACCGGTTCTGTTCGAGATCCTCTCGGGTGACGGCCATGTCGCAAGCATAGAGCAATCGTTACGAGTGGTCACGCGAGTGGACAGCCGATGGCCCGGAAACAGGGCGTTGCGAGGCTTGGGGAACGTTTGACTATGGCGCGGCCGCAACGGTAACGATGTCGAGGCCGGAAAACTGGAGGCGGGGGAACGGAATTGAACCGTCTTATACGGCTTTGCAAGCCGCAGCATTGACCACTCTGCCACCCCGCCGGGGGAGGCGGTTGCGATGCGTCGTGTGATGCATCGCAAGCCGGGTGCGGATTCTATCGCAGGATCAGACGTTCAGCAGTTCAACTTCGAAAAGCAATGTTGCGTTCGGGGGGATCACGCCGCCGGCGCCACGTGCACCGTAGCCGAGGCTTGCCGGGATGATCAGATTGCGCTTGCCCCCGACCTTCATGCCTTGCACGCCTTCGTCCCAGCCCTTGATGACGTGGCCGGCGCCCAGCGGGAAAGCGAACGGGTCGTTGCGGTCCTTGCTGGAGTCGAACTTCTTGCCAGCCTGGCCGTTGTCGTACAGCCAGCCGGTGTAATGCACGGTGACATGCTTGCCAGCCGTGGCCTCAGCGCCGTCGCCGACGACGACGTCTTCATATTGCAGACCGCTTGCAGTGGTTTCGATGGTCATGGTGAGCCTCGTGGGTAATGACGGGGTGGGAGACAAACTCAGGCTTGCGCGGCCTTGAGCGTTTCAAGCTGGACGTGGACGTTGTCCGCGTCGTTGGCGATCCAGATGTCGCCATCCTGGATGGTGACCTGCAGACGCATGGTGCGTTCCACCATGCCGGCCAGTGCCGCCACGGTGTCGGGTGCCACTTCGTAGACCGACAGGTTGGCAAAGCGGGCCACCTTGGTTTCGATCTGTTGCCACCACACACGGCTGGCATTGCCGCTATACGTATACACAGCGACCTGCTCGGCGCGGTTGCTGGCCTTGCGCACCCGGGTGTCGTCGGGGTTGCCGAGGTCGATCCAGAGCTCGATGGCGTCGGTCAGGTCGCGTTGCCAGAGTTCGGGTTCATCGGGTTCGGACAGGCCGCGCGTGAAGGCGAGCGTTTCACTGGCGTGGCGCGCAAAGGCGAGCACGCGCACCATCATGCGCTCGTCGTTCTCGCTCGGGTGGCGGGCGACGGTCAGCGCGTGGTTGCCGTAGTAGTGGCGATCCATGTCGGCGATCTGTAGATCGACCTTGTAGATCGTGGATTTGAGGGCCATTCGGACAGCGGGTTTTTCAGCAAAGCGCGCATTGTCGCACGGCTTGATGACACGATCCTCATAGCATTCTGAGACTTGATCGATTCCATTCGGGGCCGGATTGCGGTATACGCAAGCGGTGCGTGCATCTTGGGCAGGTGTCGGGTTGCCCAGGGCGCAGGGAATGCGCGCGCATTTTCCAATACCAACAGGACAATCAGAACGATGCGTTGGATTTTCGGAATCGTGGGCCTGGTGTTCGGGGCCTTCTCAGGGGGTGTGGTTGGCGCGTTTTTTGGCGCGCTGATCGGCGTCGGGTTAGCTTCGCTGATCCTGGTCATGGACAAGCGGGCCAGTTCGCAATGGGCCAAGACGCCGGATGTCCCCCAGGGCAATGCACCGGCGCAGGTGCCGCTGGCCGTGCCGATCAATGAGCGCGTGACGCGGTTGGAGCACGAGGTGGCGCTGCTGCGCCGCCAGATCGCGGAGATGAAGGGGCAGTCGTTCGCAACGCCAGTGCCGGAAGTGCCAGAAGTGCCGGGGGCCGTCGAGCCCACGGTGGCGCCCGTGCCGGAAGCGGTGCCGGAGCCTATCGTGGCCGAATCGTTGCCACCGGTGGAGGTACCTGCAGTGTCGCAGCCGGTGCCGGTTGCTCCGCCTGTTGCTCAACCCACGCTGATTCCCCACGAACCCGATTGGGTGGAACGCGCGGTTGGCGCTGCACGCGACTGGCTGCTGGGCGGCAACAGCGTGGTGCGGGTCGGCATCCTGATCCTGTTCTTTGGCGTGGCCTTTCTGCTCAAGTACGCGGCTGACAACAGCCTGTTGCCGGTCGAGTTCCGCCTTGCGGGTGTGGCGGTCGGGGCGATCGTGCTTCTGGGTATTGGCTGGCGCCTGCGCGACAAGCGCCCCGGCTATGCGCTGGTGTTGCAGGGCGGCGGGGTCGGGGTGCTGTACCTGACTGTCTTTGCGGCAACACGCATGGTGCCGTTACTGACGCCGGGGATGGCGTTTCCGCTGCTGGTGCTGATCTGTGCGTTGGCAGCGGGGTTGGCCGTCAAGCAGAACGCACCGGCGTTGGCCTTTACCGGCAGCGCGGGTGGTTTCCTGGCGCCGATCCTGATTTCGACGGGGCAGGGCAGCCATGTGGCGCTGTTTAGCTACTACGCGCTGCTGAACGCGGGCATCTTCACCATCGCCTGGTTCCGTGCATGGCGCGCGCTGAATCTGCTGGGCTTCGTGTTCACCTTTGGCATTGCCACGGCTTGGGGTGCGCTGCGCTATGAACCGTCACTGCTCAAGAGCACCGAGCCGTTCCTGATCTTGTTCTTCCTGATGTATGTGGGCATTGCGCTGCTGTACGCGCTGCGCCGCCAAGTCAGCCTCAAGCATTACGTAGACGGCACGCTGGTGTTCGGCACACCGCTGGTGGCGATGGGCCTGCAGGCCGCGCTGGTGCACCACATTCCGTTTGCGATGGCGTGGAGTGCCGCAGCGCTGGCGGCGTTCTATCTGGGCATTGCCGCGTGGCTGGCGGGCAAGCGTGCGCGCCTGGGGCTGCTGTTTGAATCGATGTTCGCGCTGGGCGTGATCTTCATCACGCTGGCGATTCCGCTGGCCTTCGATGGGCGCACGACCAGTGCGGTCTGGGCGGTGGAAGGCGCCGCTGTGGTGTGGGCCAGCGTGCGCCAGAAGCGTCGCCTGGCACTGGCGGCCGGCTTGTTGCTGCAACTGGCGGCGGGTGTGGCCTTTGTATTGGGAATGCTGTTCGAGTGGTCGGCGTCGCTGCAATGGCCGGTGCTCAACAGCCACTACATCGGCGGGGTGTTGATCGCGGCGGCGGGCATCTTCAGCGGCTGGCGCCTGCACGGCAAGGCCGAGGCGCGCGATTGGCTGAAGGTGGCACCTGCGCTCGGCATGGCTGCGTCGGTGTGGGGCTTGCTGTGGTGGCTTGGCAGTGGCGGCGATGAGATCGACCGCTATGCATGGCGCCTTGGCACCAAGGCGGTCGATCGGCCGGACATTCCGCTCTACGCCGCCTTTGCCGCGCTGAGCGCATGGGGTGCGCACGGCCTGCGCCGCAAGCTCGACTGGGCGCTGGCGGAGTGGCCTGCGCTGGCGTTGTCGCCCGCGCTTGCGTTGATCGCATTGTTGGCGATCGAACACTGGGCGCCGTCGCCGCTGGCCAGCTGGGGTGGGGCGGTGTGGATTGCATCGATCGTGTTGGCCTTCGTGCTACTGCGCCGTCAGCAGCGCGATGTTGGGGATGCCATCCTCGCGCCGCTGCATACGGTGCTGTTTTGGTTGATCTGCGGCATGTTGGCCACCGAGGGCTACTGGCGCCTGGACGCCTACGTGCCGGAAGGCACATGGAGCTTTGCCGCCTGGGCCTATGGCTACGGCGCATTGCTCGCCTTGCTGGCCGGCGCAGGCTGGCGCATCCGCTGGCCGATCGCCCGCTTCGAACGTGCCTATCTGCTGTGGGGCGCTGCGCCACTGGCTGCACTGCTGTGGCTGTGGAGCGTGGTCAGCGCTGCCAGCAACGGCGATGCCGCGCCGCTGTTCTATCTGCCCATCCTCAATCCGCTGGATGTGGCGCAGTTGCTGGTTTTCCTGGCCATCACGCTGTGGATGCGCCGCGTGGCATTGCAGAAGCTCGTGCCCGAGCCGATGGTGATCGGTTACGCGGTCGGCGCCACGCTGTTCATCTGGGCCAATGCGGTACTGCTGCGCACGCTGCACCACTGGGCGCATATTCCGTACACGTTGGACGACCTGGGGGACTCGATGCTGGTGCAGGCGTCGTTGTCGATGTTCTGGACGGTGCTGGCGCTGGGCGTGATGGTGTTTGCCACGCGGCGCGTCAGTCGTGCGTTGTGGTTTACCGGCGCGGCACTGCTCGGTGTGACGGTGATCAAGCTGTTCCTGTTCGACCTGTCGCGTGTGACGGGGGTGGAGCGCATCGTTTCGTTCATCGGCATTGGCGTGTTGCTGCTGTTGATCGGCTATCTGTCGCCGCTGCCGCCCAAGGGCAAAACGCCGGGTGACGCCGAGGCCAAGGAGGTTGTGTGAAGAAGGTTGTTGTTGCGATTGCCGTGGCGTCGCTGCTGTCTGCGCCGGCCTGGGCCGAGCGTTTCGCGCTGACCGGCACGCCCGGCGCGCCGTACTACGCTGTCACGCTCAGCGAAGACGTGTATGCCCACGCGCGCAGCATCGGCGACAGCGGCCTGACCGACCTGCGCGTTCTCAATGGCGACGGCGAGCCTGTGCCGTTCACCATCGAGATTCCGCGCGATCCGGCGCCACAGGCGCGCACGTTGCAGGATGTGCGCTGGTTTGCCACGCCCATCGACGAAGCGCAGAAGCCGGGGGCCGCTGGTGTCGTGCTCGGCGCCGATGGCGTGTTGCGTGCTACCGGTACGCCGCCAGCGCAGGAATCGGCACGCGCGTGGCTGGTCGACCTGAGCCAGTTGCACGACACGCTGACGGCGCTGGTCGTCGGTTTGCCCGCTGCCGAATTTCAGAGTGGTGTGACCGTGCAGACCAGCGACGACCTGCAGCACTGGAACCCGGTGGGCCAGGCGACGCTGTTCCGTCTGTCCAACCAGGGCAGCACGCTGGTGCAGGATCGCATCGAGTTCACTGGGCTGCGCGCGAAATATCTGCGGCTGATGTGGCAGGGCAAGCCGCCCGTGCCTGAGAGCGTGCGCGCGGAACTGGCGGCCGGTGCGTCGCCGTTGCCGGCGGACAGCGCCATCCAGTGGCGCACGGGGCTGGCACCGGTGCAGACACCTGCCGCCG
>RepKanNP_Acetate_BrdU_F21BDRAFT_1000386_pt1 | contig 16985 bp, 19 predicted proteins | sample RepKananBrdUF21B_FD_10624 | JGI IMG/M metagenome (IMG submission 10624)
CGATGTAACCGCCAGCGCCGCACTCAAGCGCGTGGAAACCGAACTCGGCGCCCGCCTGTTCGAGCGCACAACGCGCAGCATGCGGCCCACCGAAGCCGGCCAGCGTTATCTAGGGTATGCAAGGCAGGCACTGGAAGCCTTGGATGAAGGCGCGGAAAGCCTCGGCCAGGACCGCACTGAACTGGCAGGCACCATCCGCATTGCCGCCACGTCAGACCTGGGGCGGCACATCCTGCGCCCGTGGCTGGATGCCTTCTGCGACGAACACCCCGGCGTGCGCGTCACCCTGGTGCTGGGCGACCGGCTGGCCGACCTGATGCGTGAAGACCTCGACTTCGCACTGCGCTACGGGCATCTGCAGGATTCGGCGCTGGTGCGGCGACCGCTGGCATCGCATCCGCGCGTCATCGTGGGGGCACCGTCGTATTTCAAGCAGCACGGCCGCCCCGCCCACCCGAGCGATCTGGCCGACCACCGCTGCCTCATCCTGCTGCGCAACGGCGAGCCCGTTACGCGCTGGCAACTCACGCATTCCAGTGGCCCCGCCCCGATCGACGTACGCGGCGATTTCCAATGTGATGACGGCGCCGTCGTGCGCGACTGGGCCGTCGCCGGGCGCGGGCTGGCATTCAAGTCATGGCTGGATGTGGCGCAGGACGTGTACTCCGGGCGGTTAGAGGTTGCACTGCCAGCATGGAGCCACGCGCCCACACCGTTGCAGCTCGTGAGCCTTGCGCGCCGCCATCGCCCAGCGCGGCTGACGGCCTGTGCAGATTTTCTCGCTGCGCGCTTTGCAGAATTCAGCGCGCGCTATCCGTTCCCGTCAGCCAGGGCTGCAGCGACGTCGCCCAAGGTCATCGCCGCGAAGCGGTAATCACCCGGCCTGCGCGTTATTGGTTGTTGCGGCGACGAACCACCCACCAGGCAATCAGCGCAGTAAATCCTGCGACCAGCCCCACCATCATCCAGAAACCGTGGTGATTCTCGGCCAGGGGCACGCCGCCGACGTTCATGCCGAACAGGCCTGCCACGATGTTGATCGGCAGCGCGAGCACCGTGACCAGCGTCAGCGTGAACAGCGTGCGGTTGTTCTGCTCGTCCAGGCGCGCAATCACCTCTTCCTGCAGCAGCTTGATGCGCTCGATCAACCCGCTCATGTCGCGCAGCACGACGGAGAACTCCTCGGTCGACTCGCGCAACTGCTGCACATCTTCTGGATGGAGCCACACCGGCGGACGGGAGAGCAGGCGGAACACCGAACCCGGCTCGGGCGCCAGCATGCGCTGCAGGCGCACCAGCACCCGGCGAGTGCCGGCAAGCTCCTGCCGCCCTGAGGTGATTTTCGAAGCAAGAAAACGGTCTTCGATGCGGTCGATGTCGATACCGGTGGTGCGCACGATCTGCGTCATCAGGTCCGCCTGATCGCACATCAGGTGGCCCAGCAGGTTGGCTGGTGAGCGAAACGTCTCGCCGTTGCGCACGCATTCGCGCAGCCGGTCGACCGAATGCAGCGGCTTGCGGCGCAAGGTCACCAGCAGGCGCCGATGCGCGTACACCCACTGCGTTGCAACCTGCGTGGGCGTGCGCTCAAAATCGAAGATCACATCGTTGAAGACGGCAACCAGTGCCCCGTCCTGCTGCTCGATGCGCGTGGAGTGCGCCTCCTCGCCCAGCATCTCAAGAAACGGTTGCGGCAAGTCGAGATGGCTTTGCAGCCAACGCATGCACCCGGCGCGCGACAGGTTGAAGTGCAGCCAGATGAATGCGTCATCGGCGCACTCCGTATTGTTGTGTCCGGCACGCTCCAGCGCGTCGCCGATCTGCGAAGAATCCAGGGCAACGCCGGGCCGCCCTGGCTCGAAGCGAAAACCGCAGATAAGACCGGTGTTGTCGGATTGGAAACTGATCGCGGACGCTGTCGCAGTCATACACGGGGATGGAAGACGGTTTGCTTGGAGACTCTGATGCGCGTGCACGACACAGGAATGACATCCACCTGTCATGCGCACGATTGCGGCGTCTGGGGCGGTCGTCATGCGCTGGCATGACCCGCCCGTTTTGTGCAATCCCGATGATTGCGTTCGGCTTCGGGTTCGTCAACGTCCGTCAGCAAAGGCGGCAACGGCATCGTCCAAGGCCACCTCGGCCATCGCCGCGAAAATGTGATCGCGCAGCCAGCGGCCGGCGGCATCCTGGTCGCTGTTGGCGTGCCAGTACAGGTACAACTCCAGCGCCGGCACGTTGAACGGCAGCGGCAGCATGACGTTGCCGTACGGCTCGTTGGCGATGCGCGCGTAGCGTATTGGCAGCGTGACGAGCCAATCGGTGCAACTGACGACGCGGCACGCCGCCGGGTAGTGCTGGCAACGCAGACGCACCCGGCGCTCGCGCCCCAGCCGGCGCAACTCCACGTCTTCCAGCCCCGCCCCACGCCGCCTTGACGACACTTGCACGTGTTCGCAGTCCAGATAGCGATCGAGCGTGAGCGCCCCCCGCGTGATCGGGTGCCCAGGGCGCGCCAGCACCACCATCGGGTCTGACAGGATCGGCGCATGACGAATGGCAGGCGACGCCGGCAGCAGAATGTCCGCCACCGCGTCGATGGTGCCGGCCAGCAGTTCGGCTTCGAGCTGGCGGCGGTCGCCCCGCACCGTGGTCACGTCGATGCGTGGTGCCTCCTTGGCGATCGCCGCCATCAAGGGCGGCAACAGCGTCGCCTCCAAGGCATCGCGCATCGATATGGTGAAGCGGCGTTCACTTGTGGCCGGATCAAACCGCGTGCCCTCGCGCAGCGTGCGCTCAAAGCCCCGTAGCGACGTGCGCACCTCGGCGATCAACGTGCGCGCCAGCGGCGTCGGCACCATGCCTTGCCCGCGCCGCTCGAACAGCGGGTCGTCAAACAGCTCGCGCAGCCGCCCCAGCGCATGGCTGACCGCCGGTTGCGTCAGGTTGAGCGTGCGCGCCGCTGCCGTAATCCCACCTTCCGTATAGATGGCATCGAAGACGACGAACAGGTTCAGGTCGACCCGTGATATATGCATGGCTTTGATGAATGGCAATCTACGAAATTCATTTCTCTTATTGTAGGTGAAGGCTTAAGCTGCGTGCATTGATGTGCGTTCTGCCATGTGCCATGACCACAGCCACCAACCTGACCGTACCCGTGGGCTTCGACCTGCTGAACAAGCCAAGCCCCTTCCTGACGATGCTGGGGCCGGTGTACGCGAAGGGCATGGGGCCGTCGATGGTGATGGGCTTCCATGTGCTGGAGCACCACCTGAACCGGCGCGGCATCCTGCACGGCGGTGTGGTCGCCTCCCTGGCCGATGCGGCGCTGGGTTACTGCTTGGCCGAACCTGGCGACGGTACAGGCGGCGCCATCGCCATGTCCACCGCCAGCCTCACCGTGGATTTCATCGCCTCAGCGGGTGTTGGCGACTGGATCGAGATCGCCCCAGAGGGGTTGCGTACCGGCAGCAAGCTGGCCTTTGCGCAGGCCCTCTTCCACCGCGGCGACCGGCTAGTTGCACGCGCGAGTGCGGTATTTGCAGTGCTCGGCGGCCGTATCACCACGCCCGCCTGAACCGACTTGATGGATTGCCCGTTCGAGACGCCTGTTCGATGTATTGAGGAGACACCATGAATTTCGATTACACGCCCAAGGTCAAGGAAATGCAGGCACGCCTGCTCGAATTCTTCGACCAGCACATCTACCCGAACGAGAACCGCTTCCACGAAGAAATTGAAGCCAACCGCCGTGCGGGCAATGCCTGGATTCCGACCAAGGTGATCGAAGAGCTCAAGCCGCTGGCACGCAAGGCCGGGCTGTGGAACCTGTTCCTGCCGCGCTCGACACGCGCACCGGAAGGCCTGTCGAACCTGGAATACGCCACGCTGTGCGAGATCATGGGCCGGGTGCCCTGGGCGCCGGAAGTGTTCAACTGCTCCGCGCCGGACACCGGCAACATGGAGACGCTGGAGCGCTACGCCTCGGAAGCGATCAAGGACCGCTGGCTGGAGCCGCTGCTGCGCGGCGAGATCCGCTCGGCCTTCCTGATGACCGAGCCCGCCGTGGCCTCGTCGGATGCCACCAACATCGAATGCCGCATCGAACGCCGGGGCGATGAATACGTCATCAACGGCCGCAAGTGGTGGTCGTCGGGCGCCGGCGACCCGCGCTGCGCCGTGTACATCGTCATGGGCAAAACCAACCCGGACGCTGGCCGCCACGAGCAGCAATCGATGATCGTGGTGCCGGCCGATGCGCCGGGCATCACCGTCATGCGCCCGCTCACGGTGTTCGGTTACGACGATGCCCCGCACGGCCACATGGAAGTCGACCTCAAGAACGTGCGCGTGCCGGTGGGCAACATCCTGCTGGGCGAAGGCCGCGGCTTTGAGATCGCACAGGGCCGCCTGGGCCCAGGCCGTATCCACCACTGCATGCGCAGCATCGGCATTGCCGAGCGCGCACTGGAGTTGATGTGCAAGCGCCTGACCACGCGTATCGCCTTCGGCAAGGCCATCGCGCAGCACAGCGTGTGGCACGAGCGCATTGCCGAAGCGCGCTGCATGATCGAACAGGCCCGCCTGCTCACGCTCAAGGCCGCGTACATGATGGACACCGTCGGCAACAAGGTCGCCAAGGCCGAGATTGCGATGATCAAGGTCGTCGCCCCGAACATCGCCTGCCAGATCGTCGACTGGGCGATCCAGGCACACGGCGGCGGCGGCGTGTCGGGCGACTTCCCGCTGGCGTCGTTCTACGCGCACCAGCGCACGCTGCGCCTGGCCGACGGCCCGGACGAAGTGCACCGCGCCGCCATCGCCAAGCTGGAACTGGCCAAGCACCTGCACAAGCTGTCCGATGTGGCTGACATGCCGGTCACGCGCGGCGCCTGACCTGTCGCACGGCTGTACCGTTCACTCCTTAACCCCGCCGAATGTACGCATCAGGCGGGGATTTTTTTGCCTGCGCGCGCCGTCTGCGCGTTTTTCCGTTCTGTGCTGGAATGGAACACTTTGCGGGCTACTGGTGGCCCGCACGTCTCTTCCCTTGCGGAGCCATTTCGATGATCGACGTCTATAGCTGGGCCACGCCCAACGGACACAAAGTGCACATCATGCTAGAGGAATGCGGGCTGCCTTACCGCGTCCACGGCATCAACATCAGCACCGGCGACCAGTTCAAGCCCGACTTCCTGAAGATCAGCCCGAACAACAAGATCCCGGCCATCGTCGATCAGGACGGCCCGGATGGCCAGCCCATCTCGCTGTTCGAATCAGGCGCGATCCTGCTGTACCTCGCCGGCAAGACGGGCAAGTTCATCCCCGAAGACGTGCGCGGCAAGTACGAAGTGCTGCAGTGGCTGATGTTCCAAATGGGCGGCGTCGGCCCGATGCTGGGCCAGGCGCACCACTTCCGCATCTACGCGCCGGAAAAGATCGAGTACGCGGTCAACCGCTACAGCAACGAAGCCAAGCGGCTGTATGGCGTGATCGACAAGCGCCTGTCCGAATCCAAATACCTGGGCGGCGCCGACTACTCCATCGCTGACATCGCCACGTGGCCGTGGCTGCGCAGCTGGAAGAACCAGGGCATCGAGCTGTCGGATTACCCCAAGCTGCAGCGCTGGTTTGAAGCCATTGAAGAACGCCCCGCCGTGCAGCGTGCGGTCAAGGTGCTGGCCAAGGAGCGCCCGGTTGTGCAAGACGACAAGGCGAAGGAAATCCTCTTCGGTGCCACGCAATATCAGCGCCGTTGACCGCGGGTATTTGCTCTCAGAAACAGGCCGCATGATGTGATCTGATGCGGCCTTTTCTTTTGGACGCCATCAATGCAACCGATTGGCGCGGGGCCTACACTGGGCGCATTCGGATTCTCTTGAGGCAGTCATGGCGGCATCGGCCAAGCTAGGCTTTGGAGCGGTGATTTCGGTACTCGGCTACCTCGCACTGGCGGCGTGGGGCTGGGGCGGCGTTGGTCCGCTGTTGGCGCATCCCGCGCGCGTGGCATTGGTCGTGGTGACGGTCGCGCTGACCATTGCCGCGCTGTTTGCAGGCGGCAACCTCAGCGCCGGCGAGCGCGAAGATCGATCCAACCGCTGGGTGTTGCCGGTGTTCGGCCTGATCGGCATCGTCAGTGCCTGGCTGCCCGCGTACACGGATCGACACGACCTCTGGTGCCTCGATGGCGATGCCGTGCGGTGGCTGGGCGTCGTGCTCTACGCTGCGGGCGGCGCCCTGCGGTTATGGCCGGTGCACGTGCTCGGCAACCGGTTTAGCGGGCTGGTGGCGATCCAGCCGGGCCATACGCTGGTCACCGGCGGGATCTACCAATACGTGCGCAACCCAAGCTACCTGGGGTTGCTCGTCAGTACGCTGGGCTGGGGGCTGGGCTTCCGGGCACTGGCCGGCGTGGTGCTGACGCTGCTGCTGATTCCCCCGCTGGTTGCACGCATGCGCGCGGAAGAAGCCTTGCTGCAATCGCAGTTCGGCGCGGCGTACGACGCGTACCGTGCCCGGACCTGGCGCTTGATTCCCGGGCTCTACTGACGCGCCTCCTTGCCAAACCACGCCATCAACACCGGCTGACACTGCGCGGCATCAAACTCGACCACGCGTGAGAAGCGCGTCTTCCCGGCTTTCACGAATAGCTCATCGGCCAGCAAGGCGTCCAGCGCCTCGCGCGAGGCTGCCCGCGCCACCAGAAAGCCGCCGTGCGCCAGCGCCTCGAACGGAACAAGGTGCTCGCCTATCTCCGAGAACATTGAAAAATCAACGTCACGCAGCCAGCGCGCCTTCCACCACCATCTTGCCGCCCGCCGTACCGGCATCCAGCATGCAATGCGCGCGCTGGATGTCATCAAAAGCGAACACCTGTGCCGGCTCGGCACGCAGTTCACCCGCCTCGACCAGATCGACGATGCGCTGGAAGGGAACGTCAGTGAGCGGATACTCCGCGGTGCCGTAGACGAACGCACTGCCGAAGAAGCTCAGGTGCCGTCCGCTGGGCAAATGCTGCAGCGGATCGAACTGCGCGATCGGCCCATGCCCGCCAAGAAAACCGGCCACGCAGACACGCCCACCGCGCCGCGTCAGCCGCAGCGATTCCAGCATGGTGCCGGTGCCAACCAGATCGAGTACGGCATCGACACCCACTGGAGCGAGATCACGCAACGCATCGCTCATGCCATCGCCCTCGATCAACACGACAGCCGCGCCGTTCTCTCTGGCGACAGACACCCGGTCCGCGCGCCGCACGGTCGCAACCACGTGGGCCTGCGTGTACGCCGCCAGGTTGAGCGCAGCCAGCCCCAGCGCTGACGTGGCCCCGCGCACCAGCACCGTATCGCCACGCCGCAACGCCAGGTTGTCGAACAGGCAACTCCACGCCGTCGCATACGATTCGGGAATCGCTGCAAGCGCACTCCAGCTGAGCGCGCTGCGGATGGGCACGACATTGCCCGCTGGCACTGTCACCAGCTCCGCATAGCTGCCGCTGCGCGAGCGCCCCATACCGCCCATCAGGGCGAACACGCGCTGCCCTGCCAGCAACTTGCTGCTGGGGTCGCTGACCACTTCACCCGCGCACTCAATGCCGGAAATGGCTGCCACCTCGCCCCATTGGCCCTGCCGGAAATACTGCTCCGCGCGATTGATGCCGAACGCCTTCACGCGCACGAGCACCTCGTCCAGCCCTACCACTGGGTCCGGTACCTCAGTCACGCGAAGCTGCTCCGGCCCGCCATATTGCTGCCGCACGATTGCCTTCATGTCCCTGCCTCCTTTTCGCATTGGGAGGTGCTAGGCTAGGTTTTCAGGCTGTCAGAATAAATTGAATAATTGCGCCAATCTTTGTAAGTCGAGCGAACAATGGATTTCTCCCTGCACGAACTCGCATGTCTTGAGGCGGTGATTGCGGAAGGCAGCTTTCAGGCCGCCGCCGACAAGCTGCACCGCACGCATCCGGCCGTGCACGCCGCCGTCAAGAACCTGGAGCAACGACTGGGCGTGGCCCTGCTCGACCGCAGTGAGTACCGTGTCCGGCTCACATCGGCGGGCGAAGCGTTCTGCCGGCAGTCGGCGGCGGTACTGCGGCAGGCTGCCGCGCTTGACACGTTGTGCCAGCAACTGAGCCAGGGCGAAGAGACCGACCTGCGCGTGATCGTGGGCGACCTCACTCCAACTTCCGAGATGCTGCGGCGCCTGAAGCGCTTCTTCAGTGCATGGCCGCAAACACGCCTGCATCTGCACTTCGAGGTGATTGGCGGCCCGTGGGAACGCCTGCTTGCCGAAGAGGCCGACCTCATCATTCACCATATCGACAAAAGCGACACCCGCTTCGAATGGACCGATCTGACCAAGGTAACGCTCGTACCGGTGGCTGCGCCCGGCTATGTAACGGCGCCGTCTACACGCAACCTCACGCCCGAGCACATGCGAGCGTACGTGCAGGTGGTCATCCGCGATACGGCACAGCAGCCGCAGCGCGACTACTTTGTGATCAAGGATGCGCCCAACTGGACGGTGGCGGATCAGCACACCAAAAAGGATTTGATCGTGCAAGGTATGGGTTGGGGCCACATGCCGCAGCACCTGATCGAGAAGGAGTTACGCAGCGGCAAGCTGGTGTCGCTGGAGGGGCGACACTTCAAGCGTTCCAAGCTCGACATCGTGGCGGCACGGCTGCGTGGGCGCCCGGTTGGCCCGGTGGCACAGGCGCTCTGGCGCTATCTGGCCGAGGAAGCCTGAGCGCTTCCACCAGGCAACTCAAAACACTGGACGTCGGGCGCCGTGTACACCGTCGGATAGGGTGATCGCGGCCCGCTTTGCAGCCGCAATGGTTGCGTGGCCAGCACTTCGGCTTCGTTGCGCTCACGGGTGCTCAATGGCGGGGGCGTCGGATCAGGCAGGCGTACCGGCTGATTCACAGCACAGCGCACCGGCTTTCCATCGGCCAGCCGCACGTCCATCGTGTAGTACGGCCCGACGATGGCTGGCGCGCATGCAGCAACACCCAGTACCGCCAGCATCAGCGTCACTCCATGCAGCGTCCTCATCACTCACCTCCACGGCGCACGTCTCGTCACGTCCCTGCCGGTTTGACCGGCAACGCTTCAAGCGAGTGCCCGCCGTATCAGGCCGAAGCTGAAGCGCTCAGCATGCCCTGCCGCTCGATGAACCGGATCACCACATCCAGCCCGCCCTGCGCACGCAGGTTGCACATCACGAAGGGACGGTCGCCGCGCATCTTGCGCGTGTCGCTTTCCATCACCTCCAGATTGGCGCCAACGTACGGCGCCAGATCCGTCTTGTTGATGATGAGCAGATCGGACTTGGTGATGCCCGGCCCGCCCTTGCGCGGAATCTTCTCCCCGCCTGCCACATCGATCACGTAGATCGTCAGGTCCGACAGCTCGGGGCTGAACGTGGCGGCGAGGTTGTCGCCACCCGATTCGATGAAGACCACATCCGCATCCGGAAACTTGGAGAGCATGCGATCGACCGCTTCCAGGTTGATCGACGCATCTTCACGGATGGCGGTGTGCGGGCAGCCGCCGGTCTCCACACCCATGATGCGCTCCGCCGGTAGCGCGCCGGAGATGGTCAGCAAGCGCTGATCTTCCTTGGTGTAGATATCGTTGGTGATTGCCACGAGGTCGTAGCGCTCGCGCATGGCCTTGCAGAGCATTTCGAGCAGTGTCGTCTTGCCCGAGCCCACCGGGCCGCCCACGCCAACGCGCAGGGCTGGAAGTTTCTTGGTACGCATGATGTTCATGAACGAAAGAGTCTTGAGTATTGCGTTTCATGCCGGGCCGACAGCACACCAAGCCCCGGCGAAAACGTTGACAGTTCAGGCGGATGACAGGCCGCCCGGCGTGTGGCCTCCTCCACGGCTTTTGCGACGGCGGCATGCAAGCCAAAGAGAATGCGCTGCCCCGCTGCCTGCCCCAGCGGCACCGCCTTTACTGCCGCGGCCATCTGGTTTTCCACCCACGCAAAACAGTACGCCGTCACGCCGTCGTGGGGGTCCACGTTCAGCGCGGCGGCCGCAGCGGCAAATGCGGTGGGGAACGTCACCGATGCACGCGCCGCCAGTGCGGCACGCAATGCATCGCCGCCCCACCCCATCTGCTGGATCAGGCGGCTGAGCGACCAGCCCATCTGCGAGGTTTCCAGGCGCAGTTCGCGCGTTTCGCGTGTGGCGAGAAACCACGCATCGCGCTCGGCCACGGCGTCGAAACGACCCGCTTGCCAGTCAGCAAACTGCAGCAGCCACAGCGGTGCCTCGCACGCGGCGAGCACGTCGAGCCCTTCGGCAATCCACGTGGCTGCGGAGGCCTCATCACCCACGTGTCGCACATCCACCGCCGCTTCCAACCCCTGCGAATAGCTGAACGCGCCCACCGGCAGCGCCGGGGATGCGAGGTGCAGCAAGGCCGTCAGTTGGGCAACGCTAGTCATGGTGATGATGGTGATGGCCGCAGCCGGGGCCGTGCACATGACCGTGGCTGTGATCATGATCGTGCGCGTGATCGTGGCCATGGGCATGGCTGTGCCCGTGGTCGTGCGCGTGACCATGATCGTGCCCGTGATGCTCCTGGAACAGCGCCTGCGCAGCGGCGTAGTCCTCTTCGAACGTCGCATCATGGCCATGGCGGTGGCCACCGCCGTAAGCACCCGCCTCGGGCTCGAATGGGGCTTCCACATGCGCGACGGTCACGCCCAGGCGCACGAGCATGTCTTCGAGCACCGGATCGGCTTCGAGCTGCAGCGCATCGGCGCTCACCTGCACGGGCGTGTGGCGATTGCCGAGGTGATAAGCGGCGCGCATCAGGGCGAGGCGGTTGTCGCTGCTCACGCGCAGCACTTGCTCGGGTGCGGCTTGCACTTCAACGAGCGTGCCGTCTTCCGCGACGAGCACATCGCCACCACGCATGACGGTGCCGCGTGGCAGCACGACGGCGACCTCGCGGCCATCGTCGAGCGTCGCACGCAGGCGGCTGCGGCTGCGCTCCAGGAACGGCAGCACGAGCTTAGGGGCACGCTTGACCAGTACGGAAGCCAGGCCGTGCGGCACGGGGAGGTGTTTATTGATGGAAAGCATTGTCAGTATCCATTTGCAACCGGGATATCAGTTCCAGAGACCGAACGTTGAGGTTCGGCGTGCCATCGGTGGCTCTCAAAGACTCAGCGCTGGGGCTCTAAGTGTCGTCAGTGGCTCTCAAAGACTCAGCGTTGGGGCTTTGAGGCTCGACGCTCGGCGTAGTGGGCCTTCCCCTGTTTCATCCCCTGCCGGGGCTGACTCACTTTCTTTGTCTTGCCAAAGAAAGTAAGCAAAGAAAGGCGCGCCCGAGATGGCGAAAGACTCCTTGAATTTATGTCGCAGGGAGGGGAAGGGAAAAACTCGCTGCGCTCAAACAGTTTCCCTTCCTTTCTCCTCCCTGCAACAGAAATTCAAGGCGCCATCTAGGGCAAGGTAAAGCACACAATCTCTTGCCCGTGCACCACTCCGTCCGACGTCTTGCGTCTTCGCCGCGCAATCACGCAATCACGCAATCACGCAATCACGCAATCACGCAATCACGCAATCACGCAATCACGCAATCAACCGAGCCTTGGCGCCCACTTTTGTTCCCCGTCGGTGTGGCCTTTGACGTTCCTGCCCTTGATGGCGCCTTGAATTTTCGTAAGCGGGCGGATAAAGGAGGGAGGCTTGTTTGAGCGCAGCGAGTTTGCCTCCCTCCCCGCCCGGTTACGCAAATTCAAGGGGGGGTCGCCATCTCGGGCGCGCCTTTCTTTTGCTTACTTTTCTTTGGCAAGACAAAGAAAAGTGAGTCGGCCCCGGCAGGGGACGATACCGGGAATGGACCAACAACAAAAAAACCGAAGCCCACCCCCGCTCACCAACTAGAACAAGAAATACCGCTGCGCCATTGGCAGAACCTCAGCCGGCTCGCAAGTCAGCACCGTGCCATCGGCAATCACCTGATACGTCTCCGGATCGACGCTGATATCCGGCTGCCAGTCGTTGTGGATCATGTCCGCCTTGCTGACAGTCCGAGTGCCCTTGACCACCGCAGTGGTCTTAGCCAGCCCATACTGCTCCGCCACGCCGGCCGCAGCAGCCGACTGCGACAGGAAGGTCAGTGACGTCCGCCCCAACGCCCCACCTGCCGATCCAAACATCGGCCGATAGTGGACAGGCTGTGGCGTGGGGATCGACGCATTGGCATCGCCCATCGCAGCGGAAGCAATCATGCCGCCCTTCAAGATCAAGCTGGGCTTCACGCCAAAGAACGCGGGCTTCCACAGCACCAAGTCCGCCCACTTGCCGACTTCAACGGAGCCGACTTCATGCGCAATGCCATGCGTCAGCGCCGGGTTGATCGTGTACTTGGCCACGTAACGCTTCACGCGAAAGTTGTCGTGCCCACCACGCGCATCGTTCGGGTCACCGGCCAGCTTGCCGCGCTGCACCTTCATCTTGTGCGCGGTCTGCCAGGTGCGCAGCACGACTTCGCCGACGCGGCCCATGGCCTGCGAGTCGCTGGAGATCATCGAGAACGCGCCCAGGTCGTGCAGGATGTCTTCGGCAGCGATGGTCTCGCGGCGGATGCGGCTCTCGGCAAAGGCGATGTCTTCAGCGATGGACGCATCGAGGTGGTGACACACCATCAGCATGTCGAGATGCTCGTCCAGCGTGTTGACGGTGAACGGCCGCGTCGGGTTGGTCGACGACGGCAACACGTTCGACTCACCACACACGCGGATGATGTCCGGCGCATGCCCGCCGCCCGCGCCTTCAGTGTGATACGTGTGGATCGTGCGGCCCTTGAATGCCGCAACGGTGGCTTCTACAAAGCCCGATTCGTTCAACGTATCGGTGTGGATGGCGACCTGCGTGTCGGTGTCGTCGGCCACGCCCAGGCAGCAGTCGATGGCGGCGGGCGTGGAGCCCCAGTCCTCATGCAGCTTCAGGCCGATGGCGCCGGCGTCGACCTGCTCGCGCAGCGCACCCGGCAGGCTGCCGTTGCCCTTGCCCAGGAAGCCGATGTTCATCGGGTAGGCATCGGCCGCTTGCAGCATGCGCTGCATGTACCACGGGCCGGATGTGCACGTGGTGGCGTAGGTACCGGTGGCCGGTCCTGTACCACCGCCGATCATCGTCGTCACACCGCTGTTGAGCGCTTCGTCAATCTGCTGCGGGCAGATGAAGTGGATGTGCGTATCCACGCCGCCAGCGGTGACGATCATGCCCTCGCCCGCGATGATCTCGGTGCCCGGGCCGATGACGATGGTCACGCCGGGCTGGATGTCCGGGTTGCCCGCCTTGCCGATCGCCGAGATGCGGCCGTTCTTCAAGCCGATGTCGGCCTTGACGATGCCCCAGTGGTCGATGATCAGCGCGTTGGTAATGACGGTGTCGGCGCAGTCTTTCGATTCGCGCTGGCTCTGGCCCATGCCGTCGCGGATGACCTTGCCGCCGCCGAACTTCACTTCCTCACCGTAGATGGTGAAGTCGCGTTCGACTTCGACGATGAGGTCGGTGTCGGCCAGGCGCAGGCGGTCACCCGTGGTGGGGCCGAACATTTCCGCATAGGCGCGGCGGTTGATCTTGAGTGTCATGTCCGTTCCTTCTGCGTCAGCTTTACAGCTTGCCCATCACGCGGCCGGCAAAGCCGTAGACCACACGGTCACCGGCCAGCGCCACGAGTTCGACCGTGCGTTCCTGCCCCGGCTCGAAGCGCACGGCGGTGCCGGCGGCAATGTTGAGCCGGTAGCCACGGGTGGCGTCGCGGTCAAAGTGCAGCGCGTCGTTCACCTCATAAAAGTGGTAGTGCGAGCCGATCTGCACGGGGCGGTCGCCGGTGTTGGCTACCGTGACTGTCATCGTGGGCCGGCCCACATTCAATTCGAGTTCGCCGTCTTGCGGGATGAGTTCGCCGGGGATCATGGTGTGCCTCGCTCAGACGGCCGCAACCAGCAGGCCCGCGCCGTAAAGCGCCACGCCCACGCCCGACAAACGTGCCAGCCACGCCAGGCGCGGCTTCAGCGCAAAGCCCGCGCCAATGCCTGCGGTATGCAGCAGCGCCGTCGCCACGGCAAAGCCGCCGACGAAGTACGGGAACATCGCCTGTGCGCCTGCCGGGAATTCGGTGCCGTGCGCATAGCCGTGGAACAGCGCGAACGCTCCGCACAGCTGCGCACCGCCCCACGTCGGCAGTTGTGCGCGAGCGGCGATCAGCAGGCCGAACACCAGCAGCGATGCGGCGATCATCGGTTCAGCCATCGGCAATGCCACGCCGCCTGCACCAAGCAGCGCGCCCATGACCATCAGCGCAACAAAGGCGACCGGCGCCCACAGCGCATCCCGCACGGAACGCGAGGCCAGCGCGCTCCACACGCCAACGGCCACCATCGCGAGCAGATGGTCAGCACCCGTGAGCGGATGCAGGAAACCGGCGAGCAGGCTGCCCTCGGCGGTATGGCCCGGATGCCCCGGGTGAGCGAAGGCAATGGAAGCGCCAAACGTAAGCGCAATGGCAACAGCAGGCCGGACGATGCGAGACAGGGTGTGCGTCATGGCAGGACTCGTTCTGTGATTGGCGTTCAAACAATCGGGTGATGGACGGTAACCAGCTTGGTACCGTCCGGGAATGTGGCTTCGACCTGGATATCGGGAATCATCTCGGCCACGCCGTCCATCACGTCGTCACGTGAGAGCAGCGTCGTGCCGTAGTGCATCAGCTCAGCCACCGTGCGGCCATCACGCGCGCCTTCCATGATCGCGGCGCTGATGAAGGCGACGGCTTCCGGGTAGTTGAGCTTGAGGCCACGGCCTTTGCGGCGCTCGGCCAGCAAGGCGGCGGTGAAGATCAGCAGCTTGTCTTTTTCGCGCGGGGTCAGTTCCACGAGGGGCTCTCTTCGGTGAGGTTCTTTGGGAGTTCAGTTAGACGGCACAGGGTCACGTCGCCATCATGTGGACCACAAGCGCAGCGGACGGCCCGCCACGCCATGCATCGGTTCGCGCAGCGCCAGCCAGGTCTGTGACAGCAAGGCGCGCGCATCTTCGGGCCGGCGTGCAAGCACGCGCAGCAGCAAAACGTTTGGCAAGCCCGGCGCATCCTGCGTGAGACACGTCACGCCAGCACGCAGGGTGTCGTTGTACGGCAGGTGTTCGGCCATCGCTTCGGCCAGGGCTTCGGTGGCGCCCTCACCCACCGCCCACAGCGTGCCGACGACGTGGAAACCCGCCATGCCCGTCGTCGTGTTCAACACGGGCGATTGCGCGTCGAAGGCAGCCGACTCGATCCACAGCGGCTGGCCGTTGCAACGCAATGCCGTATGCATGGCGATGCGACCTTCGGCCCACGACTCGCCGGCGGCGTGACGGCCAAGCATGGTGGTGTCCCAGCCGACGGCCGTAGCCCCGGGGGCCAAGTCCAGCGTCAGGTCGATGACCGGGCACGCCTGGTTGAAGACGATGTTCTCCTGCGGCAGCCAGTCGAGCCGCGCCCCGGCTTCCGCGCGGATGGCAACGCGCTGCGTGGCCGTACGGCCGAGCGACTTGTACCACTTGGTGGCGCCGGGGGTGGTCAGCACGGCATGCGCATCGGCGCCCAGGTCGATATCGATGTCGAGTAAGTCGCCGCCGGCGATGCCAGCGGGCGGGTGCAGCATGACCACGTGGCACACGCCCTCGCCTTCCGGGTACAACGCTTTCTGCACGCGCAGCGGCCCACGGTGGCGGCACTCGGCCAGCACGGTACGTTCCCCCCGGCGCGCAAACGCCAGCCGCAGGGAGGCTTCCCAGGACGCGAAAGAATCGGTCTGCGGCGGAACAGGAAAATCGGGATGGCGCATCAGTGGTGCTGCACTGCAGCTCGGATTTTTCCCATCATAGCCAGATGCCGCGGGTTTCGCACTCGACTTTTTCTGCAAGACACCTGCGCGTCAAACAGCGACCAGATCACGTACGCCATCGGCTTCCATGTTGACGCCGTCGCCCTGGGCGATCACCTCGCCGCGACTCATGACGACGTAGCGGTCGGCAATGCTGCGGGCGAAGTCGTAGTACTGCTCGACCAGCAGCACTGACATGCCGAATTCGTCCACCAGACGGCGCAGCGTGCGGCCGATCTCCTGAATGATGGAGGGCTGGATGCCCTCGGTCGGCTCGTCCAGGATCAGCAGGCGCGGCTCGCTCATCAGCGCACGGCCGATGGCGAGTTGCTGTTGCTGCCCGCCGGACAGATCGCCCCCGCGCCGCCCTTTCATCTCCTTGAGCACCGGAAACAGCTCGTAGATCGAGTCGGGCACCTTGGACGGCGCGCGCTTGGCGGCCGCACCGATCAGCAGGTTCTCTTCCACCGTCAGACGCGGAAAGATCTCGCGGCCCTGCGGCACATAGGCGAGACCCTGCGAAACACGCTCATACGCGGGCAGCTTCTGGATGGCGTGCCCTTCCCAATCGATCGCGCCGCTGGCGGTGGGCACAACGCCCATCAGGCACTTGAGCAGCGTCGTCTTGCCGACGCCGTTGCGGCCAAGCAGCGTGGTCAACTTGCCTGCCGGCACCTCGAAGCTGACATTGCGCAGGATGTGGCTGCCGCCGTAGAACTGGTTCAGTTGAGCAATGGTGAGCATCGCGTGTGTCCTTAGCGCCCTAGGTAGGATTCGATCACGCGTTCATCGCGCTTGACGGCGTCGAGCGTGCCTTCGGCCAGAACGCTGCCTTCAGCCAGCACAGTCACGCGACCCGTCTCCCCTGCCAGCGCAGCGACGAACTCCATGTCGTGCTCCACCACCATGATCGAGCACGAGCCACGCAGGCCGTTGAGCAGCGTAGCCAGTTGCATCGTTTCTTCGTCCGTCATGCCGGCGACAGGCTCGTCGAGCAGCAGCAGTTGCGGCTGCTGCATCAGCAGCATGCCGATCTCCAGCCGCTGCTTCTGCCCATGCGAGAGCAAACCGGCGGG
>RepKanNP_Acetate_BrdU_F21BDRAFT_1000389_pt1 | contig 16870 bp, 12 predicted proteins | sample RepKananBrdUF21B_FD_10624 | JGI IMG/M metagenome (IMG submission 10624)
GCGAGCTCGATCGCGGCGGGTACGACGCCATCTGGGTAGAAACCCTAGCCGATACGCCCGCCTGGGCGGCCGTTAACGATCGCCTGCGTCGCGCCGCCGCCGCGTTCGAGACGAGCCTCTAATTCTTACGGGGCACGCGTTCGCCGTGCGCCCGGCAACCTCGCTACACTTGGTCGTTGTGTCGTTCCGCGTGCTTCAAACGTGCGCGGACAACGCACCCTACACATCATAAAAATTCCACACGGGAGACAGACCATGAAGTTGCGTCAATGGATGGGGCTCGCATCGGCAGCCCTCGCCTTGGGCCTGACCGCTTGCGGCGGCGAATCCGATCAGAGCGGTAGCAGCAATAGCGGCAACCCCAAGGTTCAGCGCATGGTGGTGTTCGGCGACAGCCTGAGCGACGCTGGTACCTACACGCCCGCCGCGGCAGCATTAGGTGGCGGCAGGTTCACCACCAACCCTGGTCCGGTGTGGGCGGAAACCGTGGCATCGCAACTGGGCGTGGCACTTACGCCGGCGGTGATGGGTTACGCAAACCAGGTGCAGACCTGCCCGAAACCCGGTTGCTTCGACTATGCGCAAGGCGGTTCGCGTGTGACCGACCCGAATGGGATCGGCCACAACGGCGGCGCAGGCGCGCTGACCTATCCGGTCAAGCAACAGCTCGCCAACTTCTACGCGGCCAGCAGCAACACGTTCAACGGTAGCGGCGACGTGGTGTTCGTGTTTGGTGGCAACAACGACATCTTCTATTGGGCAGCGGCGGTGGGCCAAACTGGCCCCGGCGGTGTCGTGATAACGCCGGCCATCGCCACCGCACAGGTGCAGCAGGCCGCGACTGATCTGGTCGGCTACATCAAGGACATGATCAGCAAGAACGCGACGCAGCTCTACGTGTTCAACCTGCCCGACAGCAGCCTGACGCCGCAGGGCGTGTCGAGCGGCCCGCAAGGCCAGGCATTGCTGCATGCACTGGTGGGCGTGTTCAACACCACGCTGCAAACCGGCCTGGCGGGCACTACCGCGCGCGTGATCGACTTCAACTCGCAACTGACCGCCGTGATCCAGAACGGCACGCAGTTTGGCTTCAGCAACACCAGCACGCCGGCTTGCGACGCGACCAAGATCAACGCACTGGTGCCGGGCGCTGGCGGCAGCTCGCTGTTCTGCTCGGCCAACACGCTGGTGGCAGCGGGGGCGGATCAGTCCTACCTGTTTGCCGACGGTGTGCACCCGACCACGGGCGGCCATCGCCTGATCGCCAGCAACGTGCTGCAACGCCTGTTGGCGGACAGCCTGATGCACTGATCCGGCTAGTCCCGATGTAAGCAAAACGCCCGCGCAATCGGGCGTTTTTGTTTGTGGCGATGACGCGTGGGCAGGCTTACTGCGCGGTTGGCGTGGGTAACGTTACCGCCAGGCGTGCCAGTGTTGCCTGCAGCGCATCGCTCTTCGGCCAGATCGCGAGGCCCTGCTTGAAGGCCTCCTGTGCTTCGTCGGTCCGACCGAGTCTCCACAACACTTCGCCCTTGTGTGCGAGACCTTCCGCGCGCGCATCGCGCACCGCGTCGTCGCTCACGCCGTAGCTGCCATCCGGCTGGTTGAAGATAGCGATGGAACGGTCGAGCCACGTGAGCGCCTCTTCACTGTGGCCCAGCCGGTAAAGCGCCCAGCCCTTGCTGTCGAGCGCGAACGGGTCGTCTGGGTGTTGTGCCAGATAGGCTTCGATCATGGACAGGCCACGCTCCACACGCAGCCCCGCGTCGGCGAGGTCATAGCCGTAGCCGTTGAGCTTGTCTTCTGGCACCGGGCGCAGATCGAGCGCGTAGTCGATGTGTTCGAGGTTGCGCTCGGCGATCGCCAGCGAAATCAGCTTGCGCGCAAGGCGGTTCTGAAAACCTTCGCTGAGCGTGGTGCCGTTGGCAGTCAGCGCACCGAGGTATTGCGTATAGAGCGCCGACGGGCTTTGCGCCGCGTCTGCATTGGCGATGGCTCTGCCCGGGCCTGCGCACCAGGCGTAGTCCTCGGGCGTGAACTGCATGTCGATATCGAGCTGGACTGCGCGCGACTCACGTGACTGTGCGTAGTACGAATAACCTCCCGCATTGGCACGGCCGCAGATCAGGTATTCGTCTGTCACATCCAGCAGGTACGGGTAACCGCCCATCGGGTCGCCGCTGGACGTGCCGACCAGATGGAAGGATTCACCAAATTCACCCTGGCCGATGACCGGGTTGAGTATCCAGCGCGCGGCTGGGTAGCGCTTGGGCAGGCGGACTTTGACCGTGCGCCCCGCGCCATCGGTGGTGCCGAAGATCACGCTATCGTTTTCGTCTTTCTTGGGCGGTTTGCCGGCGATGGTGTGGCCCGGTAGGAATAGGCGGTAACGCGCGTTGGGCATCGGCTTCCCGGTCGAGGGATCGGTCAGCACGAACTGATGGACCTGTGCGCCGCGGCCGAGCGTGGCTGTCGGGGCGACCCAATCGCGCGCGGCAGCAGGTACGGCAGAGCAAAAAAATGCCGCGCCAAGAAGCGCGGCTGACAGACGGGAAAGCATATTGTTGGGAGGGGGGCTGGCGAAAATTGCAACGCCCCATCATAGCCAAGCTGCTTCGCGCAGATGTTAAGAGTGCTTCATGTGGATGCTTTTGCAATCTGCTGCACGGCAAACCGGTACACCGCATCGACATCGTTGAGGTCGAGCACGGCAATGCCTGCCGGCACTTGCACGCCATCGGTGGCATCTGTCGCCACCGCGACCACGCCACCAATTTCCGGCCACAGCGGCGGACGGCCCAGCGAAGGGCGGAACACCTCGATCTTCGGGAACGTACTGCGCTTGTAGCCCTCCACGATCACCACGTCGGTCTCGGGGGACAGCAGTGCCAGCACGTCGGCCAACTCAGGCTCTTGTGCGGGGGCAAATTCGCGCATCAGCACGAGGCGCTCGCCGCCCACCAGCACCACCTCGGCGCTGCCGGCCGAGCGCATGCGGTGCGAATCCTTGCCCGGCGTGTCGAGATCGAAGCCGTGATGCGTGTGTTTGACGGCGGCCACGCGGCGCCCATCGCGCACGAAGCGCGCGATGAGTTGCTCGACGAGCGTGGTCTTGCCGCTGCCCGAGGTGCCTGTGATGCCGAGAATTGCCGCGCGTGGGTTCGACTGCATCATCGTGGCGCGCCCTGGTAGATCCATTGCAGCAGCGCGTCGTGTGCAGCCTGGCCGCCGCTCGCGTTCGGGTGGTTGATCATGCTGACGACAACGAAGCGCTCGCCATTTTCGCCTTCCACATAGCCGGCGATGGCGCGCACATCGTTGAGCGTGCCGGTCTTGATCTCGGCGTTGCCGGCCACGCCGGCGCGCGTGAGGCGGTTGCGCATGGTGCCGTCCACACCCACCACGGGTAGCGCGTCGCGCAGGATGCCGCCGTTCGGGTTCGCATCGGCCTGTTGCAGCAGGCGCCCCATGTTGCGTGCACTGATGCGTTCCGTGCGCGACAGGCCCGAGCCGTTTTCCAGCACCAGCTCCGGCATCGTCAGGTTCTGCTTGGCTAGCCAGCGGTTGATGACCTCGGTCGATTGCGGCACCGAGGCAGGCTTGCGGCCGATCTCCGCACCAATGGTGAGGAAGAGCTGGCGTGCCATCACGTTGTTCGAATACTTGTCGATGTCGTGCACGACTTCTGCCAGCGTGGGGCCGTAGTGCGTGGCCAGCAGTACAGCCTGGCGCGGCACCTTGCCTTCGCGCAGGCCGGGCGTGAAGCGTGTCGTGCCGCCCGCCTGCTGCCACAGCGCCAGGAAGCCGCCCCAGATGAAGTCGGCATGCGTGAGCGCGGCGATGTTGTAGACGCGTTCTCCACAGGCGGCAGCATAGCGACCGCCGAAGCTGGCGAGCACGTGGCCGTCGGTCTGCGTGGTGATGTTGGCGCCGGAGGCCGTCTTCCAGTCGCCGCAGCCGCCACGCGTGGTGCGCAACTGGTTGTCGATCTGCAGTTGCGCCAGCGGTGGTGACACGTCGATGTTGACCGCGCCGTTGCCGGCGTCCGGCGTGAGCGTGAAGGTGAGCGTCTTGAACGAATACAGCAGCGCATCGGGTGCCACGTTGTAGGCACGTCCGCTGTCGCCATCGAGCGGTGGCGCTTCAGACAGGCCGTTCTCGAAATACGTGCGGTCCAGCACGATGTTGCCGGCGAGTTCATCCACGCCGGCGCGGCGCACGTCGCTCACCAGTTTGACCAGCTCTTCGGGAATCAGCTTCGGATCGCCCTGGCCGCGCAGATAGAGGTTGCCGTTGAGCGTGCCGTTGATGGGCTGGTTGTCGGCATAGGCCGTGGTCTTCCAGCGGAAGTCGGGGCCCAGCAGATCCAGCCCGGCAAAGGTGGTCAGCAGCTTCATGGTCGACGCCGGGTTCATGCCCGCATCGGCGTTCCACTGCAGGATGGGGTTGGCGGTGCCGGTGCGGATCACGAACACGCTCACCGCATCGAGCGGAATATGCGCTCGGGCAAATGCCAGCGCCACATTGGCGGGCAACCCGGCGGGATTGCGTGCGGCCTGACGCTTCTGTGCTGCGGTGGCGGCGAAAGTTGCGTGGGCCACCTGGGCTTTGGGCTTCTTGGCATGCGCGATGGGCGTAGCCGCGAGGGTGAGGAGGGTTGCGCAGGCAAGTGCGCAGCGCGACAGGTACGGCAAACGGGTCGAGCGAATTCGGGCCATTGGGCGGGGGCAGAGTGGGGCACACGTGCGTGCGCCAAGTGCGGATGCAGGCATGTTAACGCAGTGGCCCCGCGCTTCGGACGACAAGCAATGCGGCATTCATCGTCCAATTCCTGGGGAATCATCGGCGTGTGACGGCGGGGTCATCGCGTGGGCAACCCTGCGCAAAGCAGTGATCAGCTTGGCGCGGTAGCATGACGGCTTTGCCGCGCGACGTTCGTGCGGCATGCGCATTCCTCGCCGTCCTCATGTCTTCCGAATTCGTGCAATCTGCCGGCGTGCTGCAGCCTCGCCGGCTACCCTTGTCAGCCCGCGCGGCGACGATGGCTCTTTTTTTCGTCAACGGCGCAACGTTTGCGACCTGGGGTATCCACATTCCCACCGTGAAGGCGCGCTTCGGGTTGTCCGAGGCATCGTTGTCGCTGGCGATGTTCATGGTTGCCTTTGGTGCCATCCTCTCGATCAAATTTGTGGGCCGCTGGGTGGCGCGCGTTGGCACGCAGCACGCCAGTGTGCGGGGCGGCATCGCGTTCAGCGCGATGCTCGCGTTGATCATGCTGATGCCCAGCTACCCGGCGCTGCTGGTGGCGCTCTTTCTGTTTGGCGTCAGCACCGTGGGGTTCGACGTGGCCATCAATGCACAGGCCACCACGGTGGAAGCCAACCACCACAAGCCGATCATTTCGTCTTTGCACGGCATGTTTAGCCTGGGCGGCATGGTGGGCGCAGCCGTGGGCGGCGTGCTGCTGGAGTTGGGGGTGCCGCCGGCCGTGCACTGTGGCGGCATGGCGCTGGTCTTGATGGCGACCGCGCTGTGCGCCGGGCCGTTCATGCTGCCCGATCACGTGCATGCGGAAGGCGAACCCGCACACCCGAGCACCGGCCGCACGCTGTTCGTGCTCGGTCTCCTGGCCTTCTTCGGGCTGCTGGGTGAGGGGGCGATGTACGACTGGACCACCGTCTACATGCGCGAGATTGCGCAATCGCCCGAGGCCGTTGCCAGCGCCGGGTATGCAGCGTTCTCAGGCGGTATGGCACTGGCGCGTTTCGGCGGCGATTTCGCCCGCGGGCGCTGGGGCAACATGCGCGTGCTGGGCGCCAGCGGTGTGCTGGCCACGGGCGGCATCCTGCTGGCGCTGCTGTGGCCGGACCCGGCGGCAGTGCTGGCTGGCTTTGCGCTGATGGGCGTGGGCGCAGCCAACATGGTGCCGATCTTCTTCATTACCGCATCGCGCCTGCCGGGCGTGCCGGCTGCAGAGGGCATTGCGGCGGTGGCGCGTTTTGCCTACGTAGGTTTGCTGGTTGGCCCGGTCATCATCGGGTTGATCGCCCACCACTCAGATTTGCGCTGGGGGCTGTCTGTGGTGGCTCTGACGATGGCGCTGATTGCCGTTGCGGGGCCGGGAGCAATCCGGCAGAAAGGCCAGAAGGGCTAGAAAGGGCTTAAGGGTCAACACTGATGTTGTGCATGTCGCCAAAAAAATAGGCACTTCCTGTGCGTTGACTTTCGCGTGCGCTTGCCATAGCGTACGACGAGGAGAGGGGGTTCTCCGATGTGGCGTCATGGTCAAACCGTGATTGACGGCACCGGAATATGTTCAAAATGAGGCTGCACGATGTGATCAGCCCAAACGACCCAGTGGAAAGGAGCTTCAGATGCCGTACAAACGTCTCAACCTCGTGGCAGCGGTTGCTGTCGTGGCAGCCATCAGCAGTGTGGCGCACGCGCAAACCGACAAGAAGTTCGACCCCTACAGCCAAGGCGCCAACGCCGACAAGAAGTTCGACCCGTATACCCAAGGGGCGAAGGCCGGCGACAAATTCGACCCGTATTCGCAGGGTGCCAACAAGGATGACAGCACCGCCAGCGCACTGAACCCGGGTGCCCAGCCGGCCAATGTCGAGAAGGGCAAGTACGATACGTACACGCAGGGTGCCAAGGCCGGCGACAAGTTCGATCCGTACAGCCAGGGTGCTCGCCAAGGTGATGCCACCAGCCCGTACTCGAAGGACCAGAACAAGCAGTAAGCCTATGCCGTTCAGGTTCATGAAGACGCCGATGCATCGCCAGGTGCATCGGCGTTTTTCTTTATGGGTTGCAGCCATGGTGGCCTGTGCGGCGCTGCCCGCGCACGCTGCCGGCCTGTGCACCGCGTCCTGGGTGCATGACGGTAGCCGCCTGCGACTGGACGGCAACGGCAAGACGCCGATGATCGTCGAGTTCACGCTGCACGACGTCAACCGCGACATCCAGGACGGCTGCGAGATCGGCCTGCACATCTACGCCAAGTCTGGCCTTGTGGCGCTCGGCGGTCGGCCCATCGAGACGGTGCAGGAGCACCAACTGCTGGTGGACGAGGCCGGCGTCGTCACGCGCGTGGTCAGCATCAATGGGCGTGTGTTTGCGCAAAGCGAGCATGCTGACCTGGTCGGCACCGTCAGCACGGCCATCTCCGGCATGTTTCTTTACGGCGCGGGTCTGGCACCCGAAGCCGAGATGCTGCCGGGCGATACGTACGAATCGAGTTTCGACTTTGATGTGGTATCGCCCCGCGTGGGGATTTCAGTCGGGCACATGCGCGCCGAGCACGCCAAGGTGGAGGTGTCCGAGCGTGAGGTCGGGCCACCGCAGCCGATGAACACCGTTGTCGGCATTCTGCAGTGCCGGCCGATCCGCTACACGCGTACGGCCACGCTGGGCGTGTTGAAGCTGGGCAATGAATCGCTCGAACCCGAGCCGACCGTGGCCCATCTGACCGATTGGTTCTGCCCGGAAGCCGGCGTGGTGATGCGTCAGGAGGTCGAGCAGCACGGCCAGACGCAGGTGATCGACGTGGTCGATCTCACGCGCTGAGCATCAATACCTGCTGCGACATCATTCAACGCTGCCGTCGAAGCGGTACACGCGCGCCACGGTAAAGGGCGCCTCGGGTTCTGGCTGCGTGAACAGCGCGATATTGTCGATGGACATGGTGGGCGGCAGCATCACGCTGCCGGCTTCCAGCGCGCGGTAGCAGGCCAGTTGCTCGGTATGGCCCAGGCGCCCGGTCAGCGTGATGTGGAAGGTGAACGTATCGAACACGTATGGATAGCCCCAGCGCTGCAGGTGGCGCTCCTGCGCGTCCGAGAGCCCGGCCTGGCGCCGCCGCGCAAGCTCGGTGGGCGGGGCCGGTGCGCGGAAGGTGTCGAACTCACGCACGCAGGCATCGGCGAACTGGTGGAGCGCATCGCGGGCGGGATCGCCGTGGCGCAGGCGCCAGGCCAGGAAGCCGCGCAGCGTTTGCAACGCCGGTTCGATCGTGAATGGGGTTTGCTCCAGCGCGAACCGGCGCAGCGCCGCATCCAGGTCATCCACGGTGCGTGTTTCTGCCAGGCGGAATGGCGGCTTGAAGGTGGCGTGCAGGCCGTAGTGGCGTGGGTCTGCGGTCCAGCGGTCGAGCGTGGTGAGGTCAATACGGGCGTCGCGGGCCAGCGGTTGGCGCGCATCGGTGTCGATCGGCCCGCCGTGCAGCGCGCAGCGGCCGAGCCAGCGGGTGCCCAGCGTGTACCAGGGCTCGGGCGGCAGCAGGTAGAGCGCGTATCGCCAGGCGTTGGGGAGCGCAGGCAACGGTTGCAGCGGTGCGTCCATCGGCAGCCAAGTCCTCAGGCGATAAGCGGCAGATGCCCGGTGGCGTGGCGCAGGCGGCCTCCCACCACGGCAGCCACCACGCGCGGCAGGCCGGGGCGGTGGTCATCGACCACGATGGCGTCGGCACGCAAGCCGGTGGCGAATCTGCCGCGGTCGGTCAGCCCCGCGGCTTCTGCCGGGTTGGCGGCCACCAGATCCCACGCCTGCGCCAGTGGCACGACGCCGCGTTCGGCCAGCTTGAACGGCGCGGCCAGCAGGGCGGGGTAGTAGTAGTCGGAGGCCAGCACCGTGCCCAGCCCGGCCGCCACCATGGCTGCGGCGTTGGGCGCGCCATTATGGCTGCCGCCGCGCACCACATTGGGGGCGCCAAAGACGATGTGCCCCCCGTGCGCACGCGCCGCGCGGGCCACCTCCTCGGTCAGCGGGAATTCAGTCACGGTGCAGCCGTGCGCGTGGAAGGTGTTGCGCGTGGCCACGTCCGGTTCGTCGTGAGAGGCCATGCGGATGCCGCGCTGCTGCGCCGCCCGTGCCAGCACGCCGAGCACCTCGTCGAGCTTGTGCACGTTGACGGCGGCGGTGTCCAGACGCGTGCGGAAGGTGTCGACGTCGCACTCGGCGCGGTCGGCGTATTGCGCGAGCTTGCGCGCGTCGCCCAGCTTGTCGCGCATCATCGGCAGGTGGTCATTGAACGAGAGGAAGTGCACGCGGCCTGCCGCCATCCAGGCCAGCGCATCGGCCACGCCGTCTGCGTGGTGCAACTCAAAGCGCAGGTGCATCAAATGCTCGGCACCCAGGTGCGGGCGCATGGCTTCGAGCGTATCGAGCATGCGCAGCGCATAGGCGTGGCCGCGCAGGCCACCTTCCCAGGAGTAGGTCACACCGTGGAATTCGGTGGTGATGCCGTTGGCGAGCAACTGGCCGTCCACATCGGCCAGCGCGGTGTCGTACGGAAAGGCCACGCCCGGGCGCGGCATGACGGCGCGCTCGAAGGCATCGCCATGCAGATCGACAATGCCGGGCAGCACGAGCAGGTCACCACAGTCGAGCATGCCGCGCGTCGGGTTGGCGTCACACGCAGCGATATGGCCGTCACGAAACTGGACCGCCGCTTCCACCAGCCCATCGGCCAGGAGCGTGCGGCGCGAAACGAGGCCGGCCAAGTGACCGACAGAGGACGAAAACGATTGCATGGCCCGTGCCTGAGAGAAAGTGTGCGCGTTTGCGGTGCTCGCGCGCATCGAAGTTGTGCCGGCATTGTGCCGCAACTCATGTGTCATTCGACCTGACCTCGGTCATTTGCACCACTCTGAAGAGGGGAGGACCATCCAAACGCCTTAACTTTCCTGACACGATGGTCGATAGCAAGAGAAACAGGCCCCCCAGCCCTATGGACGCCACTTCCGCAGAGCGGCCCGACCGTCCCGAACCGGATACGACCGGCCCGGACATGATCAGGCCGCTACCGCTTGCTGATGACCGCTACGAGGCGCTCGTCCGGCAGATGCCGGATGCGCTGTACATCGTGGCGGACGACATCATCGTTTTCATCAACGAGGCAGGTGTTCGGCTGTTCGGTGCGCAGCATGCCCGCGACATCGTCGGCCACGAGCTGGACGAGTTCGTGCATGGGGATTCGGTGCACCTTGCCCGCCAGCGCCGCGCGTGGATGGTGGCGCACGGCGCAGGCCTGCCGCCGGTGGAGCAAACCTTGCTGCGCTGCGATGGCACGCCCGTCGATGTGGAGGTGCTGTCCGCGCCCGTGCAACTCGGCTGGCGCACCGCCATCCAGGTGGTCGCGCGCGACATCACCCAGCGCAAGCAGGCCGAACAGGCCCTGCGTGACTCCGAAGCCAACTACCGCGCCCTGGCCGCAGAGACAGCACGTGCCAAGGAATTGTTGCGCTGCGAAAAGACCGTGCTCGAATTGAGTTCGCGCAACGTGCCGCTGTCTGACCTGCTGGCCGAGGTATGTCGGCTGGTGGAAGCGTTGCTTGACGACGGTGCGATGTGTTCTGTCCTGTTGAGCAGCGACAGCGAACATGTCACACAGGCCGTGGCGCCGTCGCTGCCGTTCATGCTCTCGCAGGTGCTGACCGGGCTGGCGATCGGGCCCGCGCACGGCTCGTGCGGCACGGCCATGTTCCTCAACAAACGCGTGGTGGTGGAAGACATCGACACCGACCCGCTGTGGGACGACTACCGCGACATCGTCCAGCCGCTCGGATTGCGTGCCTGCTGGTCCACTCCCATCCGTGGCGATAACGCGCAGATGATTGGCGCGATGGGCGTCTACTACGACACGCCGCGTGCGCCCACGCACGACACGATGGGCTTGCTTGACGGCATCACCGACATCGTCGGGGTGGCGATTCAGAAGGCGCACATCGCGCGTGAGCTGCAGGAAAGCGAAGAGCGCTACCGCCTGGCTGTCGACAACCTGACCGAAGGCATCGTCGTGCAGGCGGCCGACGGCACCATCCTCGCGTGCAACCCGAGCGCGCGGCGCATCCTGCGGGCGGGCAATGTGTCGCCGGTCGGCACCAGCCACCTTGCGCTGATGCGCCGGTCCTTGCGCGAAGACGGTAGCGAGATTCCCTTCAACGAGCGGCCCACGCACGTGGTGCTGAGCACCGGCCGCCCGCTGCTGGGCCTGACCATCGGCCTGGAACTGGTGGATGGCGATGTGGTGTGGGTGCACGAGAACGTGCTGCCCATCGCACGCCCCGGCGACGATGCGCCCACCGCCGTGCTCATCTCGTTCAACGACATCGGCCCGGCACGTCAGGCCCAGCAGCAGCTCAAGTTCCTGGCGCAGCGTGATGCGCTGACCGGCCTGTACAACCGCGCCTATTTCTCGCAGCGCATGCAGGCCGTGCTGGACGAGGCGGCCAGCGATGGCCGTCAGGTGGCTGTGCTGTTCCTGGATCTGGACGGCTTCAAGAAGGTCAACGACACCGCCGGCCACGAAGCGGGCGACCACCTGCTGCGCATCGTCGCGCAGCGGTTGTCGGCCTGCGTGCGCCAGAGCGATACGCTGGCGCGCCTGGGGGGCGACGAGTTTGTCGTGCTGCTCGACAACGTGCGCTCGCTGGGCGAGGCCGAGCGGCTGGCCCAGCGCATCGTCGAGGCCATCGCGCAGCCGTTCTCCACCAGCGGCACGGAGTACTACCTGGGCGCGTCGATCGGCATTGCGGTGTATCCCGAGCACGGCAGCGATGCCGCCACGCTGCTGCGCTGTGCCGATGCCGCCATGTACAACGCCAAGCAGAATGGGCGTAACCAGCATCGCGTGTACACCGCGCGGCTGTCGCAGCGGGCGCAGCGGCGCTTTCAGCTTGAGTACCACCTGCGCCGCGCACTGGCGGCAGAAGAGTTGTCGCTGCGTTTCCAGCCCATCGTCGATGCAACGTCAATGGAGATTGTCGGCGCAGAAGTGCTGTTGCGCTGGCACAGCACGGAGTTGGGCGAGGTGTCGCCTGCCGAGTTCATTCCCGTGGCCGAGGACTCCGGGCTCATCGGCGTGATTGGCGAGTGGGTGCTGGGGCAGGCATGCCACCAGGCCGCGCACTGGCGGGCCACCTGCATGCCGAACTTCTTCGTGGCCGTGAACCTGTCGCCGCGCCAGTTTGGCGAGGGGCTGGTGCCGACCATCTCGCGGTGCCTGACCGAAGCCGGCCTGCCCGCGTGCGCATTGGAGATGGAGATCACCGAAGGCCTGCTCATGCGCGACACCGCCGCCGTGATGCCCGTACTTGATGCGCTCACCGCGCTGGGCATCCGCATCTCGATCGACGATTTCGGCACGGGGTATTCCTCGCTGTCGTATCTGCAGCGCTTCCCGATCGACAACCTGAAGGTGGACCGCTCGTTCGTCTCGGGCATTCCGCGCCACCGCGATTCGGTGGTGATCTCGCGCGCCATCGTGGCGATGGCGGCGTCGCTGGACATGACCGTCACCGCCGAGGGCGTCGAGACGCTGGAGCAGGCCGAGTTCCTGCAGGCCGCTGGCTGCGACAAGCTGCAGGGCTTCCTGTTTGGCCCGCCCATGACGGCGGCTGCCTACGAGGCGCGTTTGCGCCGTAGCCGCGCCGCGCAGGCATGATCTAGCCGTAATGCCAGCGTAAGTCTGGGCGCGTAGCGTCTCTCCAGCGCGCATCCGCCCGCGCCGATATGCCCCATAGAGGGTTGCCCCGCCACCGTTGCGAGGGCGCATAAAACAACGACCTTGGAGACCACTGCACGTGAAGCCATTTGCCTGGGGCCGCGGCCCAAAAGCCTCTTCCGAACTGATTGCCCGCATTGCCGAAGAGGCCGGCCGCGTGGGCATGGGCATCTGCGAGGTGTCCGGCAACGTGGAGGACGTGGCCGTGCGCCTGCGTCGCCAGGCCGATGTATTCGAGCAACTGCGCAGCGCTGCTGACGCCACCATGCGCGGTAACCACGACATTGCCGTGGCCGCGCGCCACGCGCGTGAAGTGGCGTCGCACGCCAGCGAAGAGGTGCGTGATTCACGCGCCACGGTGGATGCCTCGTTGCGCGACATCCGCGAACTGGCGATCGGCGTGGCCAGCATGGAGCAGCAGATTGCTGCGCTGCGCGACGCGCTGGTGCAGGTGGCGCAGGCGTCGGAACAGATTTCGCAGATTGCCAAGCAGACCAACCTGCTGGCCATCAATGCCGCCATCGAGGCGGCGCGTGCCGGGGAATCCGGTCGCAGCTTTGCCGTGGTGGCAGGCGCAGTCAAGCAGCTCGCCGGCCAGACGGCAGAGGCCACGCAACGTATCGAGACCACGCTGGCGGATTTGTCTGGCCAGACCGACAAGCTGATCGGTGACAGCAGCACTAACGTGGCACGTGCACAGCGTGTGGATGCCGGCACGCAGGCCATTGGTGCGGTGATCGGTGTTGCGGGCGAGGCCATCGCACGGTTTGACGCCGAGGCCACCAGCATTGCCGACTCCACCGCCGCGATTGAAGACGAGTGCGCTTCGCTTGCCCACGAGGTGGAGGCCATGGCCGAGGGTGTCCGGCAATCGAGCCAGAACATCGACAACGCGCGGCAGCAGCTTTCCGGCCTTCTGGCGGTATCGGAAACGTTGATTCGCCACACGGCCGCTACCGGTGTGCAGAGTGCCGATACGCCGTTTATTGATGCCGTTCAGGCGACGGCGCGCAGGATCGGTGCGCTGTTCGAGTCGGCCGTCGCGCGTGGCGACATCAGTGAGGGCGATTTGTTTGACCGCGCATATCAGCCTATCGCTAACACCGACCCGCCGCAGCATCTGGCGCGCTTCACGGCGTTTACGGACCGCGTGTTGCCTGCGCTGCAGGAGCCGCTGCTGGGGCTCGACCCGCGGGTGGTGTTTTGTGCGGCGGTGGACACTAACGGCTATCTGCCGACGCACAACCTGAAGTTCTCGCAGCCACAGGGCAGTGACCCGGTGTGGAACGCGGCCAACAGCCGTAACCGGCGGGTGTTTGCCGATCGCACGGGGTTGGGGGCGGCACGCAATACCGAGGCGTTCTTATTGCAGACGTATCGGCGCGATATGGGGAACGGCGCGTTTGTGATGATGAAGGATGTGTCGGCGCCGATCTATGTGAACGGGCGGCACTGGGGTGGGTTGAGGATTGGGTACAAGGTGGCGGGGTAGCCGGCTTGTGCCACGATTCGCTGGCGATGGATGTTGGTGGTGCATCCCGCGTTTCGTCCCCTGCCGGGGCCGACTCACTTTCTCTGTCTTGCCAGAGAAAGTAAGCAAAGAGAGGCGCGCCCGAGATGGCGACTTCCCCTTGAATTTATGTAACCGGGCGGAGAAGGAGGCAAACTCGCTTCGCTCAGACAGGCCTCCTTCTTTTTTCCGCCCGCTTACAGAAATTCAAGGCGCCATCTAGGGCAGGAACGTCAAAGGCCAAACCATCGCGGCGTATGGGTTGGCGCCGCGATAGTTTCCCTGGTGGTTTGCTCAGTGTTTGCGCGTGCCTACGATGACCAGCACGGCGGCACCCAGTTCCAACACGGCGACGAAGTACAGGCCGGCCGAGAGGTGGCCGGTGCTCGTCTTCAGCCAGCCGATCATGTACGGGGCGACGAAGCCGGCCAGGTTACCGATCGAGTTGATGAGGGCGATGCCGCCTGCGGCTGCGGTGCCGGCCAGGAACACTGCCGGAATCGACCAGAACACCGGGAATGCCGCCAGGATGCCGATGGCTGCCACGGTGAGCGCAACCAGTGCCAGCACCGGTGTGCCCAGCGTTGCGCCCGTCGCGATCAGGCCTGCGCTGGCGATGATGGCGGCGATGGCGCAATGCATGCGGCGTTCACCTGTGCGGTCTGAATGCATGCCGTTCCACACCATCGCGATCGTGCCGGCGATGAACGGAATGGCGCTGATCAGCCCGATGTGGAAGTTGCCCTGTACACCCAGCTCCTTGATGATCGACGGCGTCCAGAAAGCGATGGTGGCGTTGCCGCTGACCACGCAGAAGTAGATTGCCGCGCAGATCCACACACGGGCGTTGGACAGTGCCGCACCAAACGACACGTGCTTGGCCGGATCGCGGTTTTCTGCGTCGATGGAGCGGACGACGGCTTCCTGCTCCGCATCGGAGAGCCACTTGGCCTGGCGTGGCGTCTCCGGCAGCCAGGCCAGTACGGCAAAGCCGGCCAGCACCGAAGGAATGCCTTCCAGCAGGAACAGCCACTGCCAGTTGGCGAGGTGGCCGACGCCTTCCATGGTGCTCATGATGAAGCCCGCCACCGGGCCGCCCACCACGCCTGCAATCGCAAACGAGGTCATGAACAGGCCGTTGATGCGCGCACGGTAGGCCGAAGGGAACCAGTACGTCAGATACAGCACCACGCCCGGGAAGAAGCCGGCTTCAAAAATGCCCAGCAGGAAGCGCAGCGCGTAGAACGAGGCCGGCGTTTTCACATAGATCATCGCCATCGAGGCCAGGCCCCAGAGGATGGTGATGCGCGCCAGCGTCTTGCGTGCGCCGATCTTCTCCAGCAGCAGGTTGCTCGGCACTTCAAACAGGAAGTAGCCGATGAAGAAGATGCCGGCACCGAGGCCATACACCGCTTCGCTGAACTGCAGGTCCTGCAGCATCGACAGCTTGGCAAAGCCGACGTTGACGCGGTCGATCCACGCGAGGATGAACAGGAAGACCAGGAACGGCACCAGCCGCCATGCGATGCGGCGGTAGGTGGCGTCCAGCACGGTGCCGTGGGGTGGGCTGCTGGCCGGGTCCGTGCGGTCGGCCGGCAGGGCTTGGGTTTGCGACATGGTTTCCTCCAATAGCGTGCAAGGGCGTCTGCGCTTTGTTGTCAAAACGCAGGCGTGAGTGGGGCCGGACGCGTCTGTAGCGCGCCTTGTCTTCGTGGCTTAAAGAACCGCCTGCGTGGCCCGGACGCCGGCGGGGAGTGTTCGGTCTAGTCGATCAACGCAGTGCAGCCTCCACCGCCCGGCCGACGCGCAGGATGCGCGCATCGTCATTGGCGAGACCGCACAGCGACAGGCCGACCGGCAGTTCGCCGGAGGCATGGATGGGCAGCGTCAGTGCGCAGCCGTCCAGGAAGTTGATGACGCTCGGGTTGCGTAGCGTCAGTGCATTGGTGCGGAAGAACTGGGCGTCATCTGCTTCGAGTGGTGCCACTTCCGGCGGCACGATGGCCACCGTCGGCATCAGCCAAGCGTCGACGTTGCCCAGGCGCTTGTGCGCGGCGGCGATCATGCGGGTGCGCGCGTCCAATACGTCGATGTAAGCGGCGGCACCCATCTGTTCACCACGGCGGATGCGTGCAGCGACGCGCTGGTCGTACTGCGCCTCGGCACGTGCCAGCACCGGGCGATGCCATGCCCAGGCTTCCGCCGCCGTGAGGCCGCCACCGCCGTTGATCTCGGGCAGTTGCAGCAGTTCGGGAAAATCGAAACGCACGATATGCGCACCGGCACGTTCGAGGCGTTCTATGGCGCGGTTGAATGCCTTGGCGACGACGTCGTCGAGATCCGCCCCCACGTAGTCCTGCGTGATGCCGAAGCGCAGGCCGGCCAGCGGCACTGCATCAGTGTCGAGCGATTCACCACTGAGGATGGCATTGACGATGGCGCAGCAATCCACCGAGTTGGTCAGCGGCCCACCGGAATCGAGCGAGGTGGACAGCGGCACGCCGCCCATCATCGGTACGCGGCGTGCGGTGGGTTTGAAGCCAGTCAGATTGCAGAAGGCCGACGGAATGCGGATCGAGCCGCCCGTGTCCGTACCCAAGGCCGCCACCGCCATGCCGCCAGCCACGGTGACAGCGCCGCCTGAGGTGGAACCGCCCGCAGCACGCGTGCCATCTGCCGGCGTGCGCGGCGTGCCGTAGTGCGGGTTCAGGCCCAGGCCCGAGAACGCGAATTCGCTCATGTTGGTGCGGCCGAGCAGCACGGCCCCGGCAGCACGCAGGCGGGCGACTGCAGCAGCGTCCGCAGTGGCGGGCGGTTGATGCGCCAGCGCACGCGAGCCTGCGGCCGTCACT
>RepKanNP_Acetate_BrdU_F21BDRAFT_1000390_pt1 | contig 16830 bp, 15 predicted proteins | sample RepKananBrdUF21B_FD_10624 | JGI IMG/M metagenome (IMG submission 10624)
GGCCAGCCGATGGAAGTACAGGCCGTGGACCATCGGCTCGAAGAAATAGCGCGCGGCAGCCTCGCCGAACACGCGGGTGCTCCAGGCTTGCGCATCCTCGTCGTCCAGTGCGGCGAGGCTGGCGTAATGGCTCGGGTCGACGCCGCGTACCTCGCGTGCGGTGGCCAGGCCACCGCGCAGCATTTGCCAGGTTTCACCCCAGGTGAGCTGGCCGCTGGTGCCGAGCGTCCATGGGCGCTTGCTGTGCACCGCATGGAACACCGGCCCGCGTTGCATGGCCGCCACCGCCGAAGTCTTGCGCAGGCGCGAGGCCAGCCCAGCCTCCTGCAGCAATGGCAGCACGTAGCGGTAGCGCGATGACACGAACTGCGCGCCGCACTCGATGGTCTGGCCGTGGAAGGGCACGCTGCGGATGCGCCCGCCGGGCGAGCGTGCCGCTTCCAGCACGGTGACGGAGCAGCCGGCCCGCTGCAGATGGCGCGCGGCATTGAGCCCGGCAATGCCCGCACCCACAACGATGAAATGTCGCATGGCAAGGAAGAAGGAGATGACGGCGCCTACAATACCGGCCGGCTGCGCACCCTACACAGCCTGTCAGTTTTTGCCCCAAGGACGCCACCATGCCCAAGACCACCCGCGCGCACTGGATCGAAGCCGGTTTCGAGTTGCTCGACATCGAAGGGGCTGTCGGCATTTCTGCGGAGCGCCTCGCCCGTCGCCTGAACGTGACACGCGGCGCGTTCTACCACCACTTCACCAGCCGCGACGACTACGTGCGCAGCCTGCTTGCCGAGTGGGAGCGCACCTATACCGGCAGCATCCTCTCGCTCATCCAGCCTGGCGACACGGCAGAGACCCTGCTCATGCGCTACCTCGACGTCGCCGCATCGATGCACCCGCAGCGCGAAGTCGCCATCCGCGCCTGGGCGATGCGNGAGCCGCTGGTGGCCGACACCATGCAGCGTGTGGATGCCCTGCGGCTGGCCTTCGCCACCTCGCTGTGCAGCCTGGAGGGTGGCGCACCGGATGACGCGGCGTTCTGGGGCCGCATCGCGCACCTGTGCTTTATCGGCGCGCAGCAGACCACGGCACGCCCCGATCCCGAGGCGTTCCGTGCGTTCTTCCTGAAGTTGTTTGCGATGTCGCAGCGGCTGGCCGCGCAGGCCGAGCCGAGCTGAGCTGCGTTGCGCTAGATACCGGCCTGCGTGACCGCCTCGATGCGCGCCACGTGCACGGCCTGCTTGATGTGCGCCGGGTTGTCGGCGTAGCGCTTGGCAACGGCGCCGGCATCAATGGACGATGCGGCCTGCAACGCTTGCAACAGGCGTTCCGTTTGCGGATAGGCGCGATCCTCAAACCCGAGTCGGCCACGGGCATCCGCCTCGCACGCCTGCAGCGCCAGACGGAAACGCTCGGGCTTGCGCAGCGCGTCGCAGCGCTCCAGCAGGCGTACCAGCGCCGTCGCATCAAACCCATCGCTGCGGTGGATGTTGCCGTGCTCGCGTGCGACGACCAATGCCAGCTCGCGGCAATCCGTCGGCACACGCAGGCGTTGGCAGACCTCCTCGATCATCGGCACGCTGCGGTCTTCGTGGCCGATGTGGCGCGGCAGGATGTCGTCGGGCGTGGTGCCCTTGCCGAGGTCATGTACCAGCGCAGCAAAGCGCACGGGCAGCGGCGCGCCCATGGCGGCGGCGGTCTCGATCACCATCATGGTGTGCACGCCGGTGTCGACTTCGGGGTGATAGTCGGCACGCTGCGGCACGCCCCACAGCCGATCGAGCTCGGGCAGCAAGCGCACCAGCGCGCCACAGTCACGCAGCACGGCAAACATGCGCTGCGGGTGCGCCTCCATCAGCCCGCGGGCGATTTCCTGCCACACGCGCTCGGGCACCAGTGCATCCACCTCACCGGCCTGCACCATGCGCTGCATCAGCGCGTTGGTCTCGGGCGCAACGTGAAATTCGGCAAAACGCGCCGCAAAGCGCGCCAGGCGCAAGATGCGCACCGGGTCTTCCACAAACGCATCCGACACATGCCGGAACGTGCGCGCGGACAGATCCGCCTGCCCACCGTACGGGTCGATGACCGGGCCAACCAGCGCACCATCTTCCGCCACACGCTGCGCCATCGCGTTGATGGTCAGGTCGCGGCGGATCAGGTCGTCTTCGAGTTTGACGTCGGGCGCGTAGTAGACCGAGAAGCCCTTATAGCCAGCCGCCGTCTTGCGCTCGGTACGGGCGAGGGCGTACTCGGCCTGCGTGCGCGGGTGCAGGAAGACCGGGAAATCCTTGCCGACAGCACGAAAGCCGCGTGCCTCCAGGTCTTCCGGCGTGGCGCCAACGACCACGTAGTCGCGATCCTGCACGGGCAGCCCGAGCAGCGCATCACGAATCGCGCCGCCCACGGCATATACCTCCAGCCCGTGCGTGGCCGGATCAACAATGGCTTCGGCGCGCCCCGCTTGTGTTGCGCGTTCCGTCATTGATTGGCGGCGACCAGCGTTTCCTCATCCAGCGCGGTGCGGTACGGCTCGTCGTCGGCGATGAAGTCGTTCTCAGCGCGTGCGCCGTCAATCCACTCCTGCATGGCGGGCAGGTTGAGAATGTGGTCTGCATAGGCCTTGGCGGCTTCGGGCAGGCGCACGCCGTACGTGGCAAAGCGGCTGACCACCGGCGCGTAGAACGCGTCTGCCACCGTGAAGTGGCCGAACAGGAACGGGCCTTCGGCGGCGTACTTCTGGCGCAGCTCGGTCCACATCTGCGCGATGCGATCGATGTCGCGCTGCACGGCCACGTTCCAGCCCATGCCGGGCAGCACGGCCGTCACGTTCATCGGCATGTTGTTGCGCAGGTTGCCAAAGCCGGAGTGCATCTCGGCGCAGATCGAGCGGGCGTGCGCACGGGCCTTCGGGTCCGCCGGCCACAGTTGCGCGCGTGGGAAGCGCTCGGCCAGCGTCTCGCAGATGGCGAGCGAATCCCACACGTTCATGTCACCGTCCACCAGCACGGGCACACGGCCAGCGGGCGAATGGCGTGCCACGTCGGCGGCAAAGGTCTCGCTCGCCAGGCGCACACGGATCTCTTCAAACGGGATGCCGGCCTGCTTGGCCAGCAGCCACGGGCGTAGCGACCACGACGAATAGTTCTTGTTGCCGATGACCAGTTTCATGATTCCCGTCCTTGGAGAGTGCACTGCAATTATTGTGGGAGTTCGCGTATGTCACGCCGACGCACCAGAACGCTCTTGTGTTTGGCGATGGAGAAAGGGGCTGCAGCGTGGGGCGAACGAGTCATTCTAGCCCTGCGCTGCAGCGCGACAAAATGAAACGGATTGGCCACGGTTGTGAAGTGGCCTCACAAGCGAGGCGCGCTGCGGTGCAGGCCCGCTACCGATGCGCCCGGGCGCGCGCTGCGCTCAGCCTTGGGTTCAGGCCGAATCCGGCCAGCGCAGGCAGCATCACGGCCTCCATCCCGAGCGGGTGGATGCCGAGTTCCGGGGCAACGGGCTCCATGCTGACGTTGTCCACGCGCATGGAATCCAGGTTATCGCGCGAGATGGGCGCCCCCGGCAGGTGCTCGAACAGCGCCGCCTGCATGCGGCCCAGGCCCTCCGGCAGCGGCACGATCCAGCGGCGGTGGCCGCTGGCGCGTCCTGCAAAGCGCATCAGTTCAGCCAGCGTGTAGATGCGCGGGCCGACCAGCGGATACGCATGCCGGATGGTGGCCGGGTTGTCGAGCGCGTTGACGAAGGCGGCCGCCACGTCGTCCACATAGACCGGCTGGAAGCGCGCATCAGCACAGGCCAGCGGCACGAACGGCGCCATGCACTGCATGCGGGCGAACAGGTTGAGAAAGTGATCCTGCGGGCCAAACACCACGGAGGGGCGAAACACCGTCCAGTCCAGCTCACTGTTCATCACCACGCGTTCGCCATCGCCCTTGCTGCGCTGATACATCGACGGGCCGGCCGGATCAGCGCCCAGCGCGCTCATGTGCAGCAGCCGGTCTACGCCGTGCCGGCGGCAAGCGGCGACGATGCGACGCGGCAAGTCAACGTGCACGCGCTGGAACGCAGGACCGTAGGGCATCGCACGCTCGTCCTGCAACACGCCGACGAGGTTGATGACGGCGCAGTGCTTGCCGCCGCGTTCAGTGAGCGCCAGGAATAGCGCGTCGAGAGCGTCGTCGGCGTAGATGTCGGCATCCATCACATCCACGCGCGGCAGCAATGTCAGGTTGTGCGCCCGAGCGGATTCGGCATCGCGCGTGGGCACGATCACGCGGCCTTCGGGCAGGCCGGGCGCGGCAAAGGTCTCGGTCACCAGCCGCGAGAGCAACTGCGTGCCGATGAAACCGGTGCCACCGAAAACGAGCAGATTGGAGGTGTGCATGATGCATCTCCAAGACGGGAGGAGAGGGACAGAGGGGGCTCCACCACAATACATCCCGAAGGCGACCGCCCCCAAGGCGTACCGGTGCGATGTGCTCCGCGCCGCACCGTTGTGATCGCAAGCACGCCCGTCCCCAAAGCAGAACGCCCGCATTGCTGCGGGCGTTTTTTTGATGCAGATGATGATTGCGTCGCTTACGGCAGGTCGTCCGGTGTCACCGCCTCCGGCCCGACTTTGCCCAGGCGGTCCTTCAAGGACTGCGGGCGGCCGGTCATCAGCGCGCTGTAGTACGTGGCGTTGGACAGCACGTTCTTCACATACGTGCGCGTCTCGTTGAAGGGAATCGTCTCGGCGAAGATCGCGCCTTCCACCGGGCGCGTGAGCGTCGAGCGCCAGCGCTTCGGGCGGCCAGGGCCGGCGTTGTAGCCGGCAGTTGCCAGCGTCATCGAGCTATCCAGATCCGTCAGGATCATCGACAGGTAGCTCGTGCCCAGCAGCACGTTGGTATCGATGTCGCTCATCTGCGAGGGGCGGAAGCCCGGCAGGCCGATCTTCTTGGCCACGCGCTTGGCGGTTTCCGGCATCACCTGCATCAGACCCGAGGCGCCCACCGACGAGCGCGCATCCATGATGAAGCGCGACTCCTGGCGGATCAGGCCATAGGCCCAGGCGATGTCCAGACCAACGGCATCGGCGTTGCGCTGCACCACGTTGAGGAACGGCGTGGGGAAGCGCAGCGAGAAATCATGCTCGGCGCGGGTCTTGTCCGCCGAGTTGACGGTGCGATCGAGCAGGCCGAGCTTGCGGCCGTATTCCGCCGCGGCGATCAGCTCGCGGTCGCTCATGTTGCGCAGCTCCCAGTTCCACTCGCGGTTGCCCTCAAAGCGCAGGTTCAGGTCATACAGGCGCTTGGCGCGACCGAAGCCCGGGTGGTTGCGGCCCATCGGGTCGATCTCGGCATCGGTGACGGTGGTCTTTGGCGGCACCGTGATGCGCTGGCCGAGTTCTTCCTGCGCCAACTGGCCGTAGAAGTTGAACTGCCCGGCGATCGACTGGAACTGCTTGTTGGCGTCGTCGTTACGGTTGTCTGCCTTGAGCGCACGGCCGTACCAGTACGTCCAGGCCGGATCACGATCGCGCAGGGTGGGGCGCATCTTGTCGATGGCCTGGCGCACCATCTTCCAATCGCCCGCGCGCAGGGCGGTGCGTACGCGCCATTCCTGCGAATCGTCCGACAGCCACGCATCGCCGCCCAGCGTCAGTTGGCGACGGTAGGCATCGAGCGCATCCGGCGTTTGCTTCTTGGCCGCGTACTGGCCGATCACGCCCCAGCCCGCGCCTTGCTCTTCACGCGAGAGGCCGCCGCTCTGCGCCATCAGATACGCCGTGGCCTGCGACGGGTCATTGCGCGCCATGCGGGTGACGTTGGCCAGTGTGTCGTTGTCCACGCGATCGCCCTCGGGCAGCACCGCCGCAATGCGCGACGCCTGCGTCACCAGGTTCTGCTCCAGCGACAGGCGCGCCGCAAAGGCCACGTCCGCCCGCGTGAACTGGTTGGCCTGCGCCAGATAACCGATCAGGTCGACGCAGCCTTCGCCATAGCCCTTCGGGTCAGCCAGCGTGTTGCGCGCATCGGCAGCCACGTTCTGGCCTTTCATGGCGCGCGACAGCAGGGCATAGCACTCGACCTGCGTGTCGTCCTTGAGCACAAACTTCGGGTACTCGACATCGAAGGTGGCCCAGTCGCGCTTCTTGCCGAGCACGAGCAGCCAGTCGTTGCGCAAACGGTCGGCAATGGCGTCGCCCTGGTAGCGCTGCAGGAACGGGCGGATCTCGTCTTCCGGCGCATCCGTGCGTGCATAACCGCTGGCGTCAAACAGCTGCGGCTTGATGCGGAAATACTGCACGTACGACTGAATCGGGTAATCGGACAGGCTGTCGGCCAGCTCCCAGCTGCGCGACACGTCGTTGCGGCGTGCGGCGTTGCGCAACTCGACGAAGGCGTCGTCCGGATTGGCCGGAATGCCTTGCGGTGCCTGCCGCTTGGCCGGTGCAGCCACCCCAACGGGACTCAGCGGACCCACCGCGCCGATGCCGATCACCCCTGCAAAAGCCAGCGCCACTGCGCGATATACTGCCTTGCCCTTCAATGCCATCTCCTACCCCATCCAATCACTGTTAGGTCCGTCGATTATCCCATGCCAGCCTTAGGGAACCCGCACGATCCGGCACGTCCGACAATCGCGACCACGCCCATCGAATCGCGCCGCACGCTGCGCGCCATACTGCTCGATGCGCGCGCCGCGCTGCCGGGCCGCGTTGCCCACGATGCCGCGCTGGCGCATCACCTGGCTGACCTGCTGAGCACGCTGCCCATCAAACGCCTGGCCGCCTACTGGCCAACGCAGGGCGAATTCGATGCGTTGACCGTGCTGGGCCACTGGCTGACGGCGGATGCCACGCGCCACGCGCTGCTGCCCGTGGTGACTGACAAGTTTTCGCCCCTGCAGTTTCGGCGCTGGACGCCCGATTGTGAAATGGCGACGGGCGCGTACAACATCCCCATCCCCCGCTCGGGTGAGATGGAAACGCCCGATGCCTTGCTGATTCCTTGTGTGGGCTTTGATGCGCAACGCTATCGCATCGGCTACGGTGGCGGCTTCTACGACCGCACACTCGCCGCGCTGCTCGCCGCTGGCCACCGTCCATACACCATTGGCGTGGCGTTCGAGGTGAACCGGGTGGAATCCATCGCACCGCAATCGCACGACATCGCGCTCGACTGCATCGTCACCGAGCGTGGCGTCTTTTAACTCTCCCGCAGGAACGCCTATGTCCCATACGTTGAAGACCGTTGCCGACCTCGAAACCGTCTACGGCACCCCGAACCCGCGCTCCGTCCTGAAAGAGATCGACCACCTGAACGCGGACTACCGCGCGTTCGTGGAGGCCTCGCCGTTCATCGTGCTGTCGTCGGTGGGCGAGCAGGGCACGGATGCCTCGCCCAAGGGTGACGCGCCGGGCTTTGTGCGCATCCTCGACGAACGCACACTGGTGATTCCCGATCGGCCCGGCAACAACCGTATCGACAACCTGCGCAACATCGTGGAAGACGGGCGCGTGTCGGTGCTCTTTATCGTGCCGGGTGCGGGGGAAACACTGCGCGTGAACGGCACGGCCACCATCTCGACCGATCCTGAGTTGCTCGCCGCATCTGCCGTGCAGGGCAAGCTGCCGCGCAGCGTGATCATCGTGAATGTGCAGTCGGTGTACTTCCACTGCTCGAAGGCGGTGGTGCGCTCCAAGCTGTGGGAACGCGGCGCGCAGGAGACAAAACCCGCGCTGCCCACCGCAGGCAAGATCCTGCAGCACATCAGCGGCGGCACATTCGATGGGGAAGCCTACGACCGCGAACTGCCCGAGCGGTTGAAGACGACGCTGTATTGAGCGCGTTCAGCGCTTGGCTGTCTTCTTAGCGGCGGTGGTCTTGGCAGTGACCTTCTTGACGGCGGCCTTCTTGGTCGCCGTTGTCTGTGTGGCGGCGCGTTTCGGCTTGGCCGCTTTCGCATTCGCCTCGCGCAGCGCAGCTTCGATCGCCAGGCGTACCCAATCGCGCAGCGGCTGGCCACCATCCAGCGCATCGGCCGGCGTGCTCAGGTACCCCTTCATGCTGATGGTGCGACCCTCACGGTCGTAGCTGAACGGCACCGACTTTTCCGCAAGAAAGCGCACCCGCGTGGCGTCATCCACGCGCAGGTAGCAGGTGCTGTCGATCACCAGCGCGAAGACAATGTCGTCGTAATACAGGGCCGCACCGCCGAACATCCGGCGGGCGCGGATCTCGCCGATCTGCGCGGCGAGCGGTCGGAGTTCGTCAAGCAACCAGGCGACCAGCGGATCAGGTGCGGCTGCCATGACGATCTCCTTGTCTTCTCTTTTTCTGTCGCTTGCTTACAGACCGAGGCGCTGCCAGATGGCGCGCGTGGAACCGGCTGCATTGAGCGTGTAGAAGTGCAAGCCGGGCGCACCGCCTTGCAGCAGACGATCACACAGCGCCGTCACCACATCCAGGCCAAAGGCGCGGATCGATTCGCGGTCATCGCCAAAGCTCTCCAGACGCTTGGCCACCCAGCGCGGAATCTCAGCGCCGCACATCTCGGAAAAGCGCATCAGCTGCGACGAATTCGTGATCGGCATGATGCCGGGCACGATGGGCACGTCCACGCCCAGCTTGTGCGCGTCGGCAACAAACTGGAAGTACGCATCCGCATTGAAGAAGTACTGCGTGATGGCGGAGTTGGCGCCAGCCTTCACCTTGCGGGCGAAGTTGTCCAGATCGTGCTTGGGCGAACGCGCCTGCGGGTGGTACTCCGGATACGCCGCGACCTCGATGTGGAAGGCGTCGCCGGTTTCCTGGCGGATGAACTCGACCAGCTCGTTGGCATAGCGGAATTCACCGATCTCACCCATGCCCGAGGGCATGTCGCCACGCAGCGCGACGATGCGGCGGATGCCGTTCTCGCGATACGTGTTGAGGATGGCGCGAATGCTCTCGCGCGACGAGCCCACACACGACAGGTGCGGCGCAGCCTCGATGCCTTCGCGCTGGATTTCCACCACGGCATCGAGCGTGCCCTGCTGCGTGGTGCCGCCTGCGCCGAAGGTCACGGAAATGAAGCGCGGCTTGAGCGGCGAGAGCTGTGCACGCGTGTTGCGCAGCTTCTCGGCACCTTCCGCCGTCTTGGGCGGGAAGAATTCGAAACTGAATTGACGATCGTTCATGGAAGACCCATTAACGGCGCTCGCCCAGCAGCAAGCTGGACAGCAGCCACGAGATCACGCTGTACAGCACGGAGCCCAGCAGCGCCGAGCCAAAGCTGGCCACCTGGAAGCCCGACAGCACGTTGCCGACAAACATGAACAGCAGCGCGTTGATGATGAAGATGAACAGCCCGAGCGTGAGAATCGTCACCGGCAGGGTGAGGATGACCAGGATCGGACGGATCAGCGTATTGACGAGACCCAGCACAAGCGCCGCGATCAGTGCGGAGGTGAAGCCGGCGACGTGGATGCCTTTGAGCAGATAGGCGACAAGCAGCAACGCCAGCGCGTTGATGACCCAGACGGCGAGCAGTCTCATGGGGAGTCCTCGGGTTGAATGCCGGCGGCGGGGTGCCGCCGGCGGGTACAGCTTAGTAGCGGTAGTGGTCAGCCTTGTACGGGCCTTGCTTGCTCACGCCAATGTACGCGGCTTGCTGATCCGTCAACTCGGTCAGCTGCGCGTTCAGCTTCTTCAACTGCAGGCGCGCGACCTTCTCGTCCAGGTGCTTGGGCAGCGTGTACACGCCCACCGGGTACTTGTTCGAGCCCTTCACCGCTTCGGTCCACAGCTCGATCTGGGCGATGGTCTGGTTGGCGAACGAGCTGCTCATCACGTACGACGGGTGGCCCGTGGCGCAACCCAGGTTCACCAGGCGACCCTTGGCCAGGATGATGATCTTCTTACCGTCCGGGAAGATCACGTGATCGACCTGCGGCTTGATCTCTTCCCACTGGTACTTCTCGATCGAGGCGATGTCGATCTCGTTGTCGAAGTGGCCGATGTTGCAGACGATGGCCTGGTCCTTCATCTTGGCCATGTGGTCGTGCGTGATGACGTGGTAGTTGCCCGTGCAGGTGACGAAGATGTCGCCGTGCTCGGCAGCGTAGTCCATGGTGACCACGCGGTAGCCTTCCATGGCGGCCTGCAGTGCGCAGATCGGGTCGATCTCGGTCACCCACACTTGCGCCGACAGGGCACGCAGTGCCTGTGCCGAGCCCTTGCCCACGTCACCGTAGCCGGCCACGATGGCCACCTTGCCGGCGATCATCACGTCGGTCGCGCGCTTGATGCCGTCGACCAGCGATTCACGGCAGCCGTACAGGTTGTCGAACTTGCTCTTGGTGACCGAGTCGTTCACGTTGATGGCCGGGAAGCGCAGTTCGCCGCGCTGCGCCATCTGGTACAGGCGGTGCACGCCCGTGGTGGTTTCTTCGGTCACGCCCTTGATGGCTTCCAGGTTGCGGCTGTAGAAGGTCGCGTCCTTGGTCAGCTTGTCCTTGATGGCCGCGAACAGGTACGTCTCTTCTTCGCTGGTCGGCTTGGAGATGACGGAAGCATCCTTCTCAGCCTTGGCGCCCAGGTGCAGCAGCACCGTCGCGTCGCCGCCGTCGTCCAGGATCATGTTGGGCGTGCCGCCGTCGGCCCATTCGAAGATGCGGTGCGTGAAGTCCCAGTATTCCTTGAGCGATTCGCCCTTGTACGCAAACACCGGCGTGCCCGACACGGCAATCGCGGCGGCAGCGTGATCCTGCGTCGAAAAGATGTTGCACGAGGCCCAGCGCACGTCGGCGCCGAGTGCCTTGAGCGTCTCGATCAGCACGGCGGTCTGGATGGTCATGTGCAGCGAGCCGGCAATGCGCGCGCCCTTGAGCGGCTGGCTGGCGGCAAACTCGTCGCGAATCGCCATCAAGCCGGGCATCTCGGTCTCGGCAATGGCGATTTCTTTGCGGCCCCAGTCGGCCAGCTTGATGTCGGCGACGAGGTAGTCGTTCTTCAGATCGGTCACAGCGTTCATTGGATCACTCCGTCAAGATTTGGGTGACCGCACGCTGGAGAGATAACTGCTGAGACGGGGCGCCAATGTGCTGGACCCCGGATAGATGCGTTCTCGCCATCGTGTAGCCACGATACTGCGAGCGCCGTTTGAACTTCCGAGCCTGGCGGCGGGGGTCTGGAAGACTCGGCCCGTCCGTTGCAACGCTCCTCGGAATGGGCTGGATTGTAGCGGATTCGTTCCCGCTGCGGCAGGCCAACACGCGCTTGCCGTGTGATGCATGAGGCCACCGGCAAATGAAAACGAGGCCGGTCAAGGCTTTCGCCCGGAGCCGGCCTCGCTTTCAGCGTCGCGATTTCGCCACCTTGGCCGTCAACGACGGCCCCGTGAGGCGATCAGCCTTTCCTGTACTCGGGTGGGCCGGCAAAGCGATGATCGTCGCCCGATTTGTCATCGCCCGGGAATGCATTCGGGCCTTCCGCTGGCGACGGCTTGTTCTTCTTGTTAGGGTCGTACAGCTCAAACACGGCGGTACCAATCACACCAACATTGCTGGCCGCCCCGTTCTTGCTGTTGGCCGCGTAGGCGTCGTCCACCTCAGCAAACCGGAACGCTGCCACTTCCTTCCGGCTCTTGCGGAATCCTTCCACCTGCAGGGTTTCACCCGGCTTCAGAACATAGCCATTGTTTCGGATGCTGCCTGCCCGGCCGTTCATCACGTCCAGGCCATCCACCGTGGCGACGATTTCGTAGATGGTCTGCTTCGAGTAATTCTGATACTGCAACACATAGCGCTCACCCTTCTTCCCTTTCAGGTGAGCGTTCGTGCCATCCAGGTAAATCGACCAGGGCTCGTTCCCGTCACGAAGCACGGTCAATCCGATCCGGCCTTTGGCGAGCATGATTTCGCGGACGGCCCGGCCCTCTCCGCTGGCCTCCGAGTACGACAGCGTGTGCTGAGTCACCGGCTCGCTGCTCACACGCCGGAGATCCACCGTTTGCAGGCGCGATTCAATCCCTTCACCCCACTGCGTGCCGAGTTGCGCGGAATCCGCGCGCTTGTCCAACGCTACGGGTTGTTGCGCGCATCCGGCGACAACCATCACGCCCAAGGCCGCCATGAGGCTGGCCAACATCCATCGCATTCTGTTCAGTTTCATCGCTTCGCGTTCAATTGCGGTGCTCAATCGCCGCCGGCGCATTGGGTGGCCGGGCCTCGGCTGCATTATCCACGGCCAAAATCGGCGCCACGTTACTGAATCAACACAAACGCCAATCATTGAAGATGCGCGCTTCAGTGATCCAACAGCATGTTCAACATCCGCTGCGGATGCGCCAGAAAATCCCGCGTCACCTGAAAGTGCTCGGTTTCCTCATAGGCAATACGCCGGAGGCCGTCACCATCGCACTGATAGATATAGGCGTCGGGATACGCCATCAGAATGGGCGAATGCGTGGCGATAATGAACTGGCTTTCCTGCCGCACCAGCGCGTGCATACGCGCCAGCACCGCCAACTGCCGCTGCGGCGAAAGCGCGGCCTCAGGTTCGTCGAGCAGATACAGGCCATTGCCGCCAAAGCGATGCATCAGTAGCGCCATGAACGACTCGCCGTGCGATTGCGCGTGCAGGGATTTGCCGCCGTAGGATGCAATCACGCTCCCACCTGGGCCGGGTTCCTCATCCATGCGCTGGATGTTGGTGGCCACGTTGAAGAAGCTCTCGGCGCGCAGGAAGAACTCGGTGCGCGGCTTGCGGAAGCCCTTGGCGATGCGCAGGTGGTTGTGCAGCTCCGAGTGCGAGGCGTGCGTGCTGAAGTTGAAGTTGCGCGAGCCGCCCTCGGCGTTGAACCCCATCGCCACGGCCATCGCTTCCATCAGGGTCGATTTGCCCGAGCCGTTCTCGCCCACCAGGAAGGTCATCTTCGGGTGCAGCGTCAGCGTGTCGAGCGCACGCACGGCGGGCAGGTTGAACGGATAGGCGTCGAAGGTGGTGATGGTGTCGCGCCGTAGCGTGACGTGGCTGACGAATTGGCGAGTGAGCATGGGCATACGCAGGTGCAAGCGATAGCAAGCATCGTAGCGTGGAGTGATGGGTCCACCGCTCAGGCAAGCGCAAGGCCATAGCCCGCTCCATCTGGCGGTGTCAATGCGTTGTCATATTTGAACCTTGCGATCGGGTTAGGAAGCGGCGCACTCGCATCACAGACCTGCAACACGCGGGCACCAGAGTGCGGGGCATCGTTCAGGGAGCCAACGATGCACAACCATAAATTCACGAAATACGCCGCCGCCATGGCGGCCGCCATTGCCATGACGGCATGCGGCAGTGATGGCACATCCACCACCGGCAGCGCCGAGCCTGATGGCAAGCCGACCACCCCGTCCACCGGACCGACCAAGAACGTCGTGTTCTTCCTGGGCGACGGCATGGGCCTGACCACCATGACCGCCGCGCGCATCTACAAGGTGGGCGAAGACGGCGAGCTGACCATGGACACGCTGCCGGAAACCGGCTTCGTGCGCACCTTCTCGAACAACGCGCAGGTGACCGACTCGGCGCCGTCGATGTCGGCCTACATGACCGGCGTGAAGATGAACAACGAGGTCATCTCCATGTCGCCGGACACGATGGCCTATGACGCGGGCGGCAAGGACTACCTGTCGGGTGCCGACAGCACCTGCCCGAGCGGCAACGGCAAGCCCGTCACCACGCTGCTCGAACTGATGAAGGCCGCAGGCTACGGCACGGGCGTGGTCACCACCACGCGCATCACGCACGCCACGCCGGCCGCCACGTACGCGCACATCTGCCACCGCGACGGTGAGAACACCATCGCCGCACAACTCACGCCGGGCGGCGCAGGCTACAACGCTGCGCTGGGCGACGGCGTGGACGTGATCTTCGGCGGCGGCCGCAAGCACTTCCTGTCGGACAAAACCAAGGGCGGCGTGCGCACCGACGGCCGCGACCTCACGGTCGACCTGCAGAAAGCCGGCTACAGCTATGCCGGCACGCGTGCACAGTTCGACGCGCTGTCGGCCAGCAGCAAGAAGGTCGTGGGCCTGTTCACCAGCAGCCACATGTCGTACGACCTGGACCGCAACCCGGCTGATGAGCCGAGCCTGGGCGAGATGACCAACAAGGCCATCGACGTGCTCGCCGCCAAGAAGAAGGGCTTCTTCCTGATGGTGGAAGGCGGCCGTATCGACCACGCACTGCACGAAACCACCGCCCGCAAGGCACTGCAGGACACGGTGGCGTTCGACTCGGCCATTCGCGGCGCGATCGACAAGCTCAACACGATCGACCCGGGCCTGAAGAACACGCTGATCGTCGTGACGGCTGACCACGACCACACGCTGGTACTCAACGGCTATGCCAAGCGCACCGGCCCGACCAGCGACAGCAACCCCGGCGTGCTGGGCCTGCTCAAGAGCTACGTGAACGGCAACAACGCCACCGACACGGCGGGCAACCCGTTCACCATCATCGGCTTCGGCACGGGTGAGAACCGTCCGGCCACGCGCGGCGCGCTGACCGACGCCGCTGTGTACGACAAGACCTATCACCAGGAAGCCGTGATCCCAGTCGCGCCGGGCGGCGAAACGCACGGCGGCACCGATGTCTTCATCGGCGCACGCGGCCTGGGCGCCGAGCGCTTTACCGGCACGATGGACAACACCGAGGTCTTCGGCCTCATCAAGCAGGCCGTGGGTCTGTAAGAGGGAGCGGGCAAATCATGAACAAGCAATCGAACCGCATCATTCGCGCGAGCCTGTTGGCGCTGGCCGCCGGCGCCTGTGCCCAAGCGCACGCCGCTGGTGAAGCCAAGAACGTGATCTTCTTCCTGGGCGACGGCATGGGCCCGACCACCGTCACCGCCACGCGCATCTACAAGGTGGGCGAGAGCGGCAAGCTCACGATGGAAACGCTCAAGCGCACGGCGCGCATCAAGACGTACTCCAACGATGCGCAGACCACTGACAGCGCCCCGTCGATGTCGGCTTACATGACCGGCGTGAAGATGAACAACGAAGTCATCTCCATGTCGCAGGACACCAAGGCCAGCGACCCCGCCGGCAAGGGCTATGTGACCGGCTCTGACAGCACCTGCCCCGCAGGCAACGGCACGCCCGCCACCACGCTGCTGGAACTGGCCAAGGCCGCCGGCAAGTCGGTGGGCGCGGTCACCACCACGCGCGTCACGCACGCCACGCCGGCTGCCACGTACTCGCATATCTGCCACCGCGATGGCGAGAATCAGATCGCCGCGCAAGGCACACCGACCAACGCGCTGTACAACGCCGCGCTGAAGGACGGGCTGGACGTGCTGCTGGGCGGTGGCCGTCGCCACTACCTGCCGCAGGGCACCACCGGCAGCAAGCGCACGGACACCACCGACCTGATCGGCCAGTTCACGGCAGCCAACTACAAGTACGTGAGCACCGGCACGCAGTTGGCGGCGGTCGACCCGGCCAGCACCACCAAGCTGCTCGGCCTGTTCAACCTCGACCACATGAACTACGAGCTGGACCGCAAGAAGAACAATGTGGACGAGCCCAGCCTGGCGGACATGACCGAGAAGGCCATCCGCGTGCTGCAGAAGAACGGCAAGGGCTACTTCCTGATGGTGGAAGGCGGCCGTATCGACCACGCACTGCATGGCACCAACGCCAAGCGCGCGCTGGAAGATGCCGGTGCGTTTGACGAAGCGATCAAGCGCGCCCTGTCGATTGCCGATCTGCAAAACACGCTGATCGTCGTCACGGCCGACCACGACCACACGATGACGATCAACGGTTACCCCCGTAAGGGCAACCCGATCCTGGGTGTGTCGAACGACATCAAGACCGGTCAGCCGCAACTGGCCGCCGATGGCCTGCCGTACACCACGCTGGTGTTCGGCAATGGCGGCACGCCGCGCAAGGCCACGCGTGACAACGTGGCCGGGGTCGACACCACGGCGGATGACTACTTGCAGGAAGTGGGCGTGCAGCTCGGCACGCCTGGTTCGGAAACGCACGGCGGCGGGGATGTGATGCTGTTCTCCTCTGGTCCGGGCAGCGCACCGCTGAAGGGCACGCTGGACAACACGAAAGTGTTCGGCGTGGTCAAGACGGCCATGGGCCTCTGATCCTGGCGTTTCCATTGACGCGCATGCCGAGGCAATCGGCATGCGCTTTTTTCGTTTTGGCTTTCTCGACTTCGCATTCGTATGACCCGATCTGCCCGCCTTCTGTTTTCGTTCGCACTCACTGTACTCAGCGCGCTCGCCGCTACCGCACAGGCCGCCGGCCCGGCTGCATCCGTGCCACTGACCGCGCTACGTGTTGAACACCAACTGTCATCGCTCGGCACCGACGGCATCCAGCGCGACATGCGCTTTGCCGAGCGCGTCTACCGCCAGGGCGACCGCGTGTGGATCGCGCGTGAACTGCCGCCGGCCTCTGCCCACGCCGAGCACGACGCCACCAACACCCACGCCGGCCACAAGCACGCCGACACCGACACCGCCCCGCGCTGGATCGAACGCGACGCCAAAGGCGCACTGACCGTGCGCGTGGTCAGCGAGTCGCAGCAGAAGAACTACAACGTGCTGCCCGCCGAGTATTCCAACATCGGCTTCGACGGTTCGTGGGCCACGGCCTACCACCTGCTCGACCCGGCCGCGCTCAAGGGCATGCGTGCCGAAGGCCCGGTGCGCAACGGCGTGCAGACCTACCGCTCGACCCAGGGCGAGCGCACCGTCACGGTGGAATGGGATGTGGCCGGCCAGTATCCGCGCCGCGTCGAATCGCGCAACGCCAGCGGCTCGCAGCGCAAGCTCACGCGCGTGACG